>Ga0070713_100000728_pt1 | contig 21169 bp, 25 predicted proteins | sample LARL82metaG_FD_65465 | JGI IMG/M metagenome (GOLD analysis project Ga0070713, IMG submission 65465) | Corn, switchgrass and miscanthus rhizosphere microbial communities from Kellogg Biological Station, Michigan, USA - LAR L8-2 metaG | ecosystem: Host-associated > Plants > Roots > Rhizosphere ...
GGACTTTGCCACGAGGTTAGCGGGGGTGCTGGTCGCAGCAATGACCGAAACTCGTTTGCGAACAAGATCAGCAACCAATGTTGGCAGGTGATCGTATTGGCCATCCGCCCAGCGATATTCTATCGCGACGTTCTGGCCTTCGACATAACCGGTTTCTTTCAAACCCTGAAGGAACGCACCGACCATGGGCGCGAAACGATCGGATGATCCGCTGTTGAGAAATCCGACCACCGGCATCGCAGCTTGTTGGGCACTTGCGGCAAGCGGCAAAAAAGCCCCTGAGCCGGCCGCCAGTTGTATAAAATCGCGTCGCCTCATATTGACTCCGAAACAGCCTATCGTAGCTGGAAAAACAAGTAGGTTGGAAGGGACCGCTCATGTCCGCTTTGGGTCATAAGCTGACATGGGCAGCGCGAAATGCATTGCCCGCTTTGGGCCAATAGACATTGGCGTTCATTCGATCAACTCGTCGGCGCGAATGAGCAAGGGCAACGGCAGCTCGATTCCGAGCGCCTTGGCGGTCTTCGTATTGACAAGCAGTTCAACCTTGCTGGGCTGTTCAACGGGTAGGTCAGCGGGCTTGATGCCTTTGAATAACCGCTCGACGTAAAGAGGCGCTCGACGATACATGTGAAGATAGTCGGGGCCATAGGCGATCAAAGAACCTTCCCTCGCGGCTACCGGAAACGCGAAAATTGTGCCAAGCCCATTTTTTGCAGCCGATGCAATGATCGCTCCCCGTTGTCCATATGTGAAAGGACTGGGCTGAACGACAACGGTTCTCGCGCCTGTTTCCTTTATTGCAACAAAGGCGCCATCCAATTGAGCGATATCGGAGATACCCCTTGGTCGAAGCGTCATTCCAGCCGCTCGTACGGCTTGCTCTGTGGCGTTGTAACGGTTTTCCCCGTCGGGCCAGGCGGTATACCAAAAATACTCAACGACACGGCGCTCGATGCTCATGTCTTTGGCCAGTTCCACCAGTTTGCCACTCAGATCGGCAAGGTTGTCGCTGAACCCAGTCGCGTTACGTCCGGGATGCGCGAAGCTTTCAACCAATCCCATTGCGATCGGATCACCGACACTGAGAAAAATGATCGGAATAGTCGAGGTCTGACGCTTTGCCTCGACCGAGGCGCTTGATCCACAAGGAACGAGCATGCCCGCGCCCCGTTTCAATGCCTCGCTCACCGCCTCACCAGGGCGACCGTGGCTCCAGATCACATCGAGAATGGCGTCGCGACCCTCGACCAAACCTGCGGTGCGCAAGCCTTGGCGAAAGGCCTCAACAAGCGACTGATCATATTTATTTTCGGGTGACCCGAGAGGAACGAAGCCAATCCGCACCGGGTTATTGGCCTGTTGCGCTCTCATCATGACCGGCCACGCGGCGGCAGCTCCCACAAGTGCGATGAATTGGCGTCGTCTCATTGCCGGCCCCCCAGCCGCATTATTCGATCAGCGCGTCGGCGCGCTGCAAGAAGGCTTCTGGAATCGTGAGGCCTATGGCCTTCGCGGTTTTGAGATTGATCGCCAGATCGAATTTCGTGGGCTGCTCGATCGGGATGTCTTTCGGCTGCTTGCCCTGCAAAATTCTTTGTACGAACCGTGCGCCATGCCGAAAAGAAGTTGGTCCGTCCGCTCCAAATGACATCAGGCCGCCTATTTCCGCAAACACGCGCGCGGTTGAGGCCGTCGGTACACGATATTTGAGCGCCATATCCGTGACCGATTTGATCGCCAGGCTGCCTTGGACGACAACAGCATCCGCGCGCTCTCTCACCATCGTGGCAAATGCGTTTTCGAGTTCGTCCGGTCCGTTCACCATCACGACTGGCTGGATTTCGATGCCTGTAGGGCGGCCGGCGAGGAGAACCTCGTCAAGCATCGCTTTCGCGAACACCGGATTTGTGGCGTGACCCAATACGCCCACGCGTCGCGCGGACGGCAGCATGTCGCGGAAGAGTTCGACACTTTTTCCGTTCAATGCAGAGGCCATCAGCGACACGCCGGTAATATTGCCGCCGGGACGCGCCAGGCTCGGAACGATTCCGGTTTCGACCGGGTCGCCGACGATGACGACGATCGGGATGTCGCGCGTTGCTTGCTTTGCTGCCAGCGAAGGCGGCACGTAGAGCGCCACGATCACGTCAACTTTCAGCTGGACGAGCTCGGCCGCAAGCTCCGGAAGTCGATCCAGCTTTCCTTCCGCGGAGCGAAACTCGAATGCGATGTTTTGCCCCTCGACATAGCCAAGCTCGCGCATTCCTTCGCGAAGCTCATTCTTGAACGTCTCCGCATCCGCAGTTCCTATGTAGAGCGCGCCTATTCGCGCCACCTTCGGTTGCTGCGCAAAGGCCGCCAGCGGCCACATGGCCGCCGAACTTCCAACAATCCTGATGAACTCGCGTCGCCTCATGTCTCGCCCCCGAGACTTGGACGGCAGATCGTAGCAACTTTTACGTGTTCAGGAAGGGGTGCGGTTGAGATGGTCTTGCTGCGACGCAACGTCGGTTAAGGAGCGGACATCCGTGCTCACTCGATCACTTCGTCCGCCCTGGCGAGCAACGAAGGCGGGACGGCCAGGCCGAGGGCTTTGGCAGTGGTTAGATTGATGACGAAATCGAACTTGGTGGGTTGTTCGACCGGCAGGTCATTGGGTTTGACCCCGCGCAGAATTTTATCGACGAAATCTGCAGCGCGGCGGAACAAGTCTGGGTAGCTTGGTCCATAGGACATCAGGCCACCAAACTCTATGTACTCCTTGCCGTTATATATTGTCGGCAACCTCGCACCGAGCGCACGAGTGTTGATGCGAGTGATGTTGCTGAAAATCAGCGGATCGGTCGAGACGTAAAGCGCGTCGGCACGCCCACCAAGTGCATCGAAAGCAGGTCCGATGTCCTCGGCCCGGCGAATGTCGAGAGGGACAATCTCGATACCCAATGCGACGGCTGCCGTCTTAACTTCGGAAATTTCCAGCACGCTTGAGGAATTGCCGACGTTGCCCAACAGCGCCAGGCGGCGAAGGCCGATCACGACTTCGCGAAGGAGCCCCAGTTTCTTGCCGGCGATGTCGCTTTGTTGAAGCGACAGCCCGGTGATATTGCCGCCTGGTCGCGCCAAACTCGACACCAGACCGCCACCAACTGGATCGGCTGCGGCCGCAAATACAATTGGAATGACCGCAGTGGCCTGCTTCGCTGCCTTGGTTGGCGGCGTTCCGTACGTAACGATGACATTTACATTGAGACGTACGAACTCCTCGACGATCTCGGCATAGCGTTCCGCGCGGCCCTCCGCCCATCGGTACTCGATCGTAACAGTTCGACCTTCAATCCAGCCGTGGTCACGGAGCCGTTGGGCAAACGCGGCGCCCCAGCGGGCCATGACCGCGGGCGTGCTGGAACCAAAAAAACCGATGGTCGGCAGCTTGCCGGTCTGCTGAGCGTGCGCGGTAATCGGCCAGAAAGCCGGCGCGCCGGAAAGGAGGGCAACAAACTCTCGACGCCGCATGAACGTTCCAACAGTTTTATATTGGCATCGTAGAGGTTCACGCTGCCGCTATGGAAGGGGGCGTCACGGCAATATCCGCTTTGGCCGCAAGCAGGCATGTGCGTTGCAACTGCGGATTAAAAGCGCATTTCAATCAGCTCGGGCTCCTATATCAATTTTGGAACGCGGCTGGAAAAACACGCGGACGAGATTGCGTTCGCCGACCGCTTCCCCGAGCACGCGAAAAGCAAAGAACGGAATCAATATCAAAAGTCCGACGATGCTGGTTGCAACAAGCTGATCCACACTGCCGCCTCCCATTTCGGCAAGGGAGTCCGCAGTCTTCCGTCCATGCATAAGGCCGACGACGATCTCTTCGAGCGCGTTCAGGATCAGGAGCAAAATAAAAAAGGCGAGGGACCGGTACAGTGTAGGCCAGATGAGCGGCATATTCTTGAACCGCTCGCCAACGCGAAACGCACGCCCAATCAGTATGAATTTGGCGCAGATGAGAGCTTTCACCGCTGCGAAGCCAAATGGCGCAAACGCAATGCCCTGGTCTTTCAGAATGGTCGCTTTGAAATAGAAAATCGCGGTGAAGCAGACACACAAATATGCCGCGATGACCACGAATTCGATGAGTTCGTTAGTGACTCTTTTGCTGATGGGCACTTTCGACGAGTCACCGCTGCTCATGCGCGCCTCCCAGACGTCGGACGAAGTTCATGCGGGACTAATGACCATTGCGGAGACCGGGTAAACAAGGCCAATACATTGTTTTCGCCTCCAGCACTAGAAGGCCGTTCAATTGAGGCAGATCAAGAATGTCCGGTTGGACGCACACACGGAGCCGTCATCGCGCGCCCAGCACAACACTATCGAGCCGAAGCGGCCCGGGTCCGGCCAGTACAACCACGACCAGCATGACCAGATAGAGGACTTCGGGGAGATACAGCGCGTCATCGAGATAGTCAGCCCTGTCGATCGGCATGGAAGAAATGATGCGACGCTTTCCGCTGGTGTGCACCGCCACCAGACAGATCACCAGCAATCCTAACGCAGCCAGAGGAGCGAGTATTCCGGTGAGCAATGCCAGGCCGCCGAAGAACTCAATGCTGGGCACGAACCACTGGTTGAAGCCAATTCTCGGTACGCGATCGCTCACCAGCTCCCGCACAAACACCGAATGACGCTGGCGGTTAAACAATTTGTGGAAGCCAGAGATGGTGAAGAACGCACCTAGCGCGATGCGGTTGATGAAGAGCGCAATTGCAGTGAGACCGGCGCCGTCGGTTAGATAACGTATCATGGCACAATCTCCGACGGCACGACTTCGGCCGGTCCCGGCGTCGGTTGATCCACCGGAAGCGAGTGAGGGCGTGAAGTTTCGGATCGGTCCGCCGACCGCTCAGCCGTACGTGAAGTCCGGCTTGCTTTGCCCGACTTCTATTATATAGCCGTCGGGATCGCGGATGTAGCAGCGCGTCTCGCCGTACTTATCCTTTGGCTCTGTGATGAACTCGGCTCCTCGACTTCGCCAGAGCTCATAGCAGGCTCGAATATCTGCAACGCGGATATTCATGAAGCTGTTGACTGCATCGGGGTCGGCGGGAACGCTGAGCGTTACCGATGGCTTGTCGGGTGTCGGACCGCCGCCGACATTGACAATAAGCCATGTGTTCGCGATCTGGATGTATCCGGGCGCACCTTTGCTGTCGCCTCTGCTGAGGATGCGGCCTCCAAAGACCTTCTCGTAAAATCGGACCGATCGTTCAATGTCGGCGACGGTGATGAATTGTGCGATGGTAATCCCATCTCCCGGCGGCATCTGATAGCTTTTCTGCTCGACCTGTACTTGGTTCATAGGTACCTCCATAAACGCTTTCGACTTTACGCGACATGACGCTGCGTCGTCGGTCTGATGGTTTTATGGCGCGCCGACAGTGCGCAACGCATCGATCGAATATTTTCCCGCGCCAGTAACGTACAGCAGCAAGAAGCCTCCCATAATGCTGAGATTTTTGTAGAAACCATCCATACTCGCGATTCGATCCGCGCCCGTCAGCGTCCAATAGCGATGCCCAATCAGCGCAGTTCCCAGCGTGTATAAAAACATAAGTAGAGTTGAAGGCCGCGTGAACGCGCCAACAAGAATCGCGCAAGCGGCGGGAAGCTCCATGAAAATCGCTACGGCAGCACCCAGCGTTGGCATCGGGGCGTGAAGCTGCACCAATTGATTGACCGTGCCCGAATAGTCTCTGAGCTTTCTCCAGCCAAAAATCAGAAATAGTGTCGCGAGCAAAAGGCGGGCTCCAAGAATGAGCTCATCGTTGATGTCGATTGTCATCGTGGTTGGCAGCTCCCCAGTCGCGCCAGGTTTCCACGGCGCGAAGCTACATGAAATTTCCGGTGGGCGAATTAAGCGGTCATAAAATCGCGGCGTAATGAAAGTGACAGACTTTAGACCAACGCTGCGATCTTGCTGTTTGAAATGCTGACACAATCGATGGCCGATTTATTATGTCGTGAGGTACTGCAGCAGAAAGAATGATCGCTCCTTGTCTGCGAATTTTGGTGTGTCTCCTTAGTCGGTCGATACTGACGCAGGCCGGCGGCGATCCGAAACTGCAAATAACAAATCAGCCGAACAGGTTTGACGTTTTCAAATGTCGAAGCGGTCGTGCCGCCATCGCGCCTGGCGAGATTGAAATGTAAATCCCAGTTCCGCTTCCGTGGGTTGTACCAATACGCATTGCGAGTTTCGATTTGCTGCGTCTATAGTTATCGAGGTTGCAACCAAAACAAGAATCAAAAGTCTCATAGGGAGAGAACCCATGAAAAGATCAATATTGACGATCGCGATGACAGTCCTGCTCGCCGCGCCGATGGCGCGAGGGGCGGAGTCCGTTCATTTGACGGTCGGGTACCAGCCCTATGACACGATTTCCTACTCTGCCGTCGTCATCCGCGGTCTTGAGCTCTGGAAGAAGCATCTGCCGCCGGGCAGCACGGTCGATTTTGAGAGCGCGCTCCAGGGCGCGATCATCGTCAACGCGATGCTCGCCGACAAACAGCAGATCGGTTATCTCGGTGATATGCCTGCTGTGGTTTCGACCACAAAGACCAAGCAAGCGCCGATCAAACTTGTGGCCTCGACCGGGCTTTCCGCCGGGCAGCGCTGCAATGTCATCATGGTGCGGGCTGATGCACCGCAATTCAAAACGCCGGAAGAAGCAGTCAAATGGCTCGATGGCAAGACAATCGCAACGCCGCGCGGCAGTTGCGCCGACCGGTTTCTCCGTCAGGTTATCGAGATGGCCGGCATCAAGCCCAAGGAGGTGCTCAACCAGTCGATCGAGGTGATCGCCACCAATTTCCGGGCGAACCGGATCGACGCCGCGACGTTGTGGGAACCGTCAGTATCTCGCATTGGCGACTTCGTCGGCGAAGGTATCGCACGCGAGGTGGTGACCGGTCATAACTTCAATATGCCTGATGGCGGGTTTATCGCGATGCGCGAAGACTTCATGAAAGCGAACCCGGAAATCGTGAAGGCCTGGCTCGAAACCGAACTTGAGGCTCAGCTTTTCCTGCTCGATCCGAAGAACTGGGAAAAAGTCTCCGAGCTTGTGCGCAGCCAGACCGAAGGCATTACGACCAGGATGGCCTGGTTTTCATTGTTCGGAGCGGTGCCTCCGGAACGCGGTGGATCGCCGTTGCGCGACGAGAAGCCATTCACTTTCGACGCGCGTGTGCGCCAGCACCTCGATACCATTTACACGTTCCTGCACGGTGCGAAGGTGATTGACGTCGACAAGGCCCCGGAAGGTGCAATTGACGATTCAATCGCGGTCAGCGTTGCAAAGAGCAAAAGCCAGGCCGTTCCAATCGGGGTGATCAAGCCACTCGCTGTTACGCAAGCCCCCAAATGACCTTTTAACGTGCAAAATGCTGGCGGCGCGTGCATAGGCGCGCCGCCTTGAGGGGCACTCGCAGTGACCGCCATCGAAACGCCGTCGCAAAGCCGGACGACCCAGGCAGCAGACATCAGCAGTTTGGCATTGACGCTCTTTCGCCTGCGTCAGTGGCTTACGCAACCGTCGCCATATCTCGGTTTCCTGGGCGTCGCCTCGCTCGTGCTCGCCTGGTATCTGCTGACGGAGTTCTTCAACGTACCACGTTTCAACAAGCTGCCGGGCCCCGTAGCGGTCTGGCAGGAGTTCACGTCGCCGTCGCCCACTTTCGGCATCTCGATCTACACGCCCGCATACTACATGCACATATTCTGGAGCATCTGGCGCGTGCTCCAGGCGTTCTTCTGGGCGACCATTCTGGGTGTGCCGCTTGGTTTGTTCATGGGGTGGAAGCGCACGTTTCGTGATTACGCCTTTCCGATACTCGAAATCGTCAGGCCGATTCCCGTGTTGGCCTGGGTTCCGGTTGCGATTCTGATTTTTGCCGGCATTGCCAGCCGCGAAGCGCCGGTGATTTTTCTGGCCTTTCTCGCGACCTTTTTTGCCACCGTTCTCAACACCATGCTCGGCGTCGAATCGATCGACGAGGTCTACTTTCGCGCGGCGCGCTGCCTTGGCTCAAAACCGCGTCACGTTTTCTTCCGCGTCGTGTTGCCCGGCGCTCTGCCATACATCTTTACCGGGCTGCAGATCGGTGTCGGTGTCGGGTGGTTTTCGCTGGTGGCGGCCGAAATGATTTCGGGCGAGTACGGGCTCGGGTTTCTCATCTGGGATTCATACGTTCTGAGCCAGTTTCCGGTGATCATCATCGCAATGCTGACGCTTGGCGTCGTGGGTTACGGATTTAGCGCCATTATTCGCATCGTCGGCGCAAGCTTGATGCGCTGGGCGGACCGGAGCGGGGCATGACGCCGGTGGCCGCAACGGGCGCAATAAACATCCGGAACGTCAGCAAGATCTACGATCCGGATGGCGCAAATGTGCTTGCCGTCGATAATTGCTCAGTCGATATCGCGCCTAGCGAGTTTTGCGTGATTGTCGGGCCGTCGGGTTGCGGCAAGACGACCTTACTCAACGCCATCGCCGGCTTTCACGATATCTCCAGTGGTGAAATCTCGCTCGATGGAAAGCCGATTTGCACGCCCGGAGTCTCCGCCGAACCTGGAGCCGACCGGATGGTGGTCTTTCAGAACGGAGCGCTTTTTCCCTGGAGTACCGTTCTCAACAATGTGGCCTACGGTCCGGTCGTGCAGGGCACTGCAACGAGCACGGATGCAAAAACGAAGGCACAGGCTCTGCTTGCTGAACTTGGTCTTTCGGGAATCGGCGACCGCTATCCCAATGAACTGTCATCCGGGATGCGCCGCCGCGTCGAGATCGCGCGCGCCTTGATCAACGACCCCAAGGTGCTGCTGCTTGACGAGCCGTTTCGCGCAATGGACGCGCTGACAAAAGGCGTCGCTCAGGAATTTCTGCTGCAAGCCTACGACCGTGTCCGCAAGACCGTATTCTTCATCACGCACGATCTGGAAGAGGCGATATTCCTCGGCGATCGCGTTCTGGTGATGACGACACGGCCGGGCCGGATCAAGCAGACACTGCACGTCGATTTCGGACGGCCACGCAACTACAAAATTCGGTCGTCCAGGCAGTATCTCAGCCTCAAGAGTCAGATTTTCGAAGCCGTGCGCGAAGAAGCCGTAAGGGCTTTTGAGGCCGGCGAACGGGAGCTTGCCTGAATCGTGGCGACCGCAGCATTCGCAAAAAACAGCACCACCTTGAGCCTTCGGCGCGGTCTCGTCTCCGTTCTCGGACTTCTGGTGTTTTGGGAGATCGGCCGGCGATTGCATTTTCCGTTTCTTTCCGCGGTTCCCGCGCCCACCGAGGTCTTGGCCTCGCTCGACAAGATCGTTGGAAACAGCAAGTTCTGGAACGACTGGATCTCAAGCTTCTCGCGTGTGCTGTCGGGGTTCGCACTCGCGCAGCTCATTGGAATTCCGGTTGGGCTCTTGATGGCGATGAGCCGCACGTTGCGGTATCTCTGGTTTCCGCCTCTCGAAATCCTGCGTCCGATTCCACCGTTGGCCTGGGTGCCGACATCGATCATTTTTTGGCCGACGACCGAGCTGAGTATCATCTTCGTCATTTTTCTCGGCGCCTTCTTCACCGTGGTCCTGACCGTGCTTGGCGGCGCAAGAGCAATCGATGAACGCCTCATTCGTGCGGCGCGATCATTCGGGTCAAAACCGCGCGACATCTTCTGGCGGATCGTGTTGCCAGCGACGATGCCGAGTATCATTACCGGGATGGCGGTCGGCATGGGCGTCACCTGGGAAGTCGTGGTTGCGGCCGAGATGATCGCCGGCAAGTCTGGCCTTGGCTATTTCACCTGGGCGTCCTACGTCGGTGGCAACTACCCGCAGATCATCGTCGGCATGGCAAGCATCGGCATTGCCGGCTATCTCTCCAGTGGCGCAATTCGCTTGCTGGGCAAACGCGCCACTCCCTGGCAACGGCGGATTTGAGATGGCGTCGACGCTTGCCAGGCGCGCTTTGCTCGAGGTGAAAGGTCTCGCAAAGAGCTTTGGTCTTGGGCCTTTGCGCCAGCAGGTCCTCGAGGACTGCTCGTTCAGCCTGCACACGGAACGCCTGACTGTGCTGATCGGGCCATCCGGCTGCGGCAAGAGCACCTTGGTCAATATTCTTGCGGGATACGAGGCGCCGGACGCCGGAGAGGTGAGGTTGCTTGGTGCGCCGGTCGGCGCCCCATCGGCGGAGCGGCTCGTGGTGTTTCAGGAAACGGCACTGTTTCCGTGGATGACAACGTTCCAGAACGTGATTTACGGTCCGCTGGTTCAGCGCGACAAGCGACGTGAGGACATTGAGGCCGATGCAATTGTCCTGCTGGAGCGGGTGGGGCTGAAGGATTTCAAGGACAAATATCCGAACCAGCTATCCGGTGGCATGCAACGGCGTGCCGAGTTGGCGCGCGCGATCATCAACAATCCGAAACTGATGATTTTGGACGAACCATTCCGCGGTCTCGATGCAATGACGCGCGAACTCATGCAGGAGTATTTTCTCAAGCTCTACGAGGGCCGCAAACAATCGGTCTTCTTCATTACGTCTGAAATCGAAGAAGCGATTTTTCTGGCCGATCAGCTGTTGATCATGAGCAATCGGCCCGCTCGGATCATCAAGACCATCGATGTCGATCTGCCGCGTCCCCGCACGGCCAGCCTGCTCACCTCGACCGAGTACTTGCACTACAAGGACGAGTCGCTCGAGGTGCTGCATGGCGAAGCGGTCAAGGCCTTCGCGGAAGGCAGCAAGGCAGCCGCCGACTTCCTCGAGGCTTATGCCGATCAGAAACGATGACGACTGAGCCCGGTGCGGGAGCCGCGATCAGAGCTCCTCGAAATGTGTCACATCACCGGACGCAACTTGAGGCCGGAAACGCCGAGCGCGACGTTGACCGCGATTGAGCCTTCGAGTGAAACCGGTTGTAGTGCGAAGGTTCGTCCCGAGCCGCCGATCAATACGTTGGCGCCTGCGCCGATTCCGATGCCAAGATCTCCCGACGCCCCGACATATTCGCCGGCGAGCGCCCCAGCCGGGATGCCTCCCGTCGGGGCAAGGACTGCCCAGCCGAGGACTCCACCCGCGCTGATACCGATGTCGATACCCACCGTATTGAGCGCGCCCTCATAGGCTTGCGGCGGAGAACCATCGCTGGGGGCGTAACGGCATTCCATCGATTGATGGCCAGCGATGATGAAGCCGATGCTCGGATTGAGCCTGCACGTCAGCATGCCGGCCTGTGTCCATGTTTTGGGAGTTTGCGCGGATACCGGTGCGATAAAAAGCAGCGCAAGCAACGACGCAACAGCGATACGGGTGCCGTACATTTCAATCGGTCTCCTTGGCAAAGGTTTCAGTCGCCCCAAACCCGTCGGGACGTTGGATGAAAGGAGCCGAAATGTCGAGGGCAGCGAAAGATTACGAGTGCTACAACGCCTGATAGAAATCGGCAGCCGAGTAGGGCGCCTTGTCTGAGGCTGAACGAGAAAGGCCCGGCGTTTGCCGGGCCTGTCCTCGTCAAGATCAGCGCTGCTGACCTCCCTGCTGACCGGGCTTGTTCTGCCCGCCCTGCTGCTGGCCGCCCTGACCGGGTTTGTTCTGGCCGCCTTGCTGACCACCCTGGTCCTGTTGGCCGCCCTGCTGTTGCTGGTTGTTCTGATCACTCATGGACTTTTCCTTTCTGTTGAACGCCTAGGAACGATTAACCGCCGGCTAAACCCTTTCGTTCCCAGTGTCATTTGACACTCGTTTGTCGCCTCGGACTGAACTCCCGCCCGGCCAATTCGTTGGATCGATACGAGGGGTAACAGCGAAGGAGAATGCGATGTATCTCAAACTGGCCACCGTGGCGGCGCTCAGCATGCTTGCGTCGACCGCTGCTTTTGCACAAACGCAAACCGGCTCCGAGAAGGGCCAATGGCAAGCGTCGAAACTGATTCACATGGATGTCTACAACGGGCAGAATGAAAAGATCGGCGACATCAAGGAGCTGATGCTCGACAAAACCGGCAAGGTGAACACTGTGGCGATTGGCGTCGGCGGTTTTCTCGGTATGGGTGAGCGAGACGTCGCGGTGAAGTTCGAACAGCTCAAGTGGAATAACGAGCCGGTAAAATCCAGCAGCTCTGCTTCGAGCACGACGACCGGTTCGGCGCAGTCGCAGGCCAATCGGGATCGCAATTATCCTGATCACGCCGTGCTGAATGCCACCAAGGATCAGCTGAAAGCGATGCCGCAGTTCGATTACAACAAATAGTCACAAAAAAAGAAGAGAGCCGATGCGCGACCGCGCGTCGGCTTTTTCCTAGAAGCGCGCGGTAACGCCGAAGATGGGCCCGTGCATCGTCAAGTCGTATTCGTAGTGGTTGAGCCCGCTGCCCTGCGAGTAGTCGGCCGAGAGGGCCTTGTAGCCGATCATCCCGCTCCAGGTGACGCTTTTCGATCGGCAGAATTCGTAGTCCAGCGCTCCCAGGACCTGCCAGGTAAACTTGCTGCCGACGTCGAAGCCTCCGACGTCGCCACTGACGACCAGATTCCACGCCGGCGCGAACTGGTGACGCAGCCGCATGCCAACCAGGGGATCGAACCAGCTGACGCTTTTTTCGGCCGTGAGCACGCCGGCCCGCGCGAACGTAAGGTCGAAGATGTTCAACGTGCCGGTCGCCGAAATGTCCACGTTGGCGCGTTGCCACCAGGCGCGGCCACCCGCGTAAATATCGAGTGCGGTCGTCGAGGCCGCCGAGGTCAGGCCGGTCCAGCTCGCGATTTCATAGGCGGCCGCCACCTGCGCAATGGTCATCTCGAGACCAAATCCCGCCGACACGCCGAGCGCGCCACCAATCGCGTCCGTCCCTCGCGAACGCGTGGCGCCCGCGCTCAGGTCGACCTTCATGTAAAGGATGTCGGTGAGCAGGGCGAAGCGGCCAAAGCGCGCCTCGCCCAGGGCCGCCAATTGAAAGAGGCCCTTCGGAAACTGCGTGTGGTCCAGAATATTGAAAAAGCCGACGTCGACGTCGCTCGTCCGCCCCTTAACGGTCGTCGAGCCGTCGAGCGATATCGCCCAGAAATACGGCGTGAGACTGTATGTCCAGCCCTGAATTGGTGCCGGAGGTGTGATTGGTGCTTTCGTCGGCATCGCAACGTCGGCGGCGACGGCGCTGCTGCAAAGACCCAGCGTGACCGCAAAGGCAACAAGTACGTTTTTCATAGGGCCCGAACGTAATACCGCAAATCTTCAATGGTCCATTGAAGACCATTCGCCTGAATTTGGCTGTCACTTATAGATCACACACAGTGTGAAACACGGCTCGCATCTTTTTCGCGGTGTTGCGTGACGTGTGCAACCGATGCGCGCTGTCGAGGCGTTGTTGAGTTTTTTCGCGCGCAGAAGAAAAGGCGCGCTCAAATCGAGCGCGCCCAAATTTCGGCAAACCACTCATTCGTTGTATCGGCGCGCGCGGACGTCTCAGAATCCGCGCGGCGGCCGTCGATAGCCTTGCGAGTCAGTGTAGTAGGGGTTGCGTTGATAGTAGCCACCGCCGCCCCATTGGGGTTGGGGTTGGGCATAATAGCCACCGCCCCACTGGGTCTGGCCACCATAGTAGCTGTTGGAGTCTTCTCCACCGTAACGGGCTTCCGAATCCCTGGCGACCTTGTACTCGCCGCCCGGAGTCACGCCGGCCAGCACAACCTCGGTGTTCTTCAGGCCAACCTTCTTCACCAGCGCGAAAAACGTCGCGGCATTCTCGGGCGAAATACGCACACAGCCATGCGAGGCGGGGCGGCCAAGATTTCTCACCTCAAGGCTGCCGTGGATCGCATAGCCATCTTTCCGGAAGAAAACGGAATGCGGCATGGGAGCGTTGTCCCACTCCTTGCTGTACCAGATCTCGTTCATGGAGGTGGCCGTATATTTCCCTGACGGAGTTGAATACCCCGCCTTTCCAGTCGAGACCGGCCACTCATATTTGGGTACGCCGTCGAGGACGACCGTCATCCTTTGCCTGGATTTGTCGATGGTCACGAGGATGGTGCTGCCATTGCCCTGGCTCTCCGAACTGGCACTTGCGCCGGAGCCGGTGGAGGCGACCTGCGCGCTCGCAGGGGCGGCGAACATCAGTGCCAAAGCGGGGACGATCACCACGCCGCAGAAACGCAGGGCAGATGGTAAACGCTTACACATCGCATCCTCCCTTTAAGGACTTTCAGCCGATCCAGGATTTTATGAGGAATCCAGTCTTCAGGCGATTGGACCGAGGGTCAATAGACCAACCCTCAGTGAACGCTCCAGTTCCAGAATTCCTGTACTTTGCCCGATGCATAGGAGAATAGCCCGCGCTGGGGCGCTTCCCCCCGGGCAATACGGGTCCCATAGCCGTCGGTCGGGACTTCAAAATGACCGGTGTCGGGCGTGCCCCATTCAGCTCCGGAGTCCAGGCCACATTCGTGCGCCATCGCAATCGTACGTTTTGGCTGCTCAACGGTGACTTCGTTGTATCGGACCTGGTTTATGTCGAGAGCTTTGCCGTATGCGTGCAAGCTCATATAATTCGTGCCGAAAATCTTGCGGTAGCTGTAACCGCCGATGTCCTTGATCGGATAACCCGACGCCACCAGTTTTTTCAGCAGGCAGACGAATTTGCCGGCGTGTTCCGAGGCCACCGAGGTCTTGAGGACATTGTCGGGCGTATGAACGACAAGCAGCGACATATTTTTTATGTTTGACGTCTCGAGATCGATCGTCGTGGTCTCGATTTTGATGTCTGATCTTTTCGGTTGCGACGGCGGGAGCGGGACGTAGCCATGGTCGATACTGGCGACCTGGACTTTCGGCTCCTCGACGGTCGCGACCTGAATTTGCTCTTCGACGACGGCGACTTGGTCGAAGTCGCTGCAGGGCAGCGAGGCAACGCTTACGTTGGATAGCAATAGTCCAACCGTAATCGCGCAGAACATCAACCCCCTCCGGCCTTCCGCTTTCCAGATGCCCTGCCGATGGCAAATCTTTGGTCACGTTATGCAGTTGCCACTGCACGACGTTTGAGACAGGGCACGCCCTTCATCTATCAAATTAGCGGCCGGTCTGCCAAATCGCGCCTACCGTTTGCCGGTAAAAGAACACCACACTATTTCTCGCGGCTGCGTTGATCGACCTGATCCGTCTGGATTGAGTTCATCGGCGTCGCCTCCGCCTTCTGCTTTTGGCTCGCTTCAAGTTTTTTGCAGAGGTCGGGTTTGCGCGCGCAAAGTTCGCGAACGCCTTCATCGATATTGTTGTGGAGCCGCTCGAAGAACCCCGCGTGTGCCGACGCGGCAATGGACACGCAAGAAAGGATCAGAAGAAATTTTCTCATCGAGGCGCGAATTATTTGTCAGCTGTTCGCGCTGATATACGAGGAGAATTAAAACGAAGATAATTGGCGAGACGACTTGCTTACGCGATTACCAGTCGGCGCTAATTTTTTCGCGCAGCGTGCGGCAGGACGAAGGGCACGTCATTGTCGGGTTCATTCGCGACCCGCAGCATCGTGTGCCGCCGTGACTGCGATCATCTCCGAAACGAACAATGTTTCGAAAGCGATGGCCGACAAGGTTCTCAAACTCTATTTTGAGCCGGAGCGGGGAGTTTTGCCCCGCGAGGGCGAAATCGACCTGAGTGCCCTTGCACAGGTCATCGCGATGATGGCCGAGGCGGGTGCACTCAAGCCGCCGCTGCCTGCGGCACCGTTTCGTTGATCTGCAATATCTGCACGCGGCCGGGGTCAAATAGGCGCACGCGCTCGGAACAGGTTAGACGTTACGCATACCGATGCGTTGGTGTCGCAGTCAGAAACCGGCAAAATCAACTGCGTCCATCTTCCCCGTTATGGCCGGTTGCCACCGGGCGCGTGCTATCTGTAACGCATCGAATGTCGAATCGTTCGATGCGGGCTGGTTACACGATCGCTAGTCGATCAATTCGTCCGCTCGCGCCAACAGCGTCTGCGGGAGCTTCACGCCGAGCGTGTTTGCGGTCTTGAGGTTGATCACTAGGTCGAATTTGGTGGGCAGGATCACCGGCAGGTCCGATGGCTGGGCGCCGCGGAGAATTCTGCCGACATAAACTCCGGCTTCACGGTAGACGCCGGTGATACTCGGCCCATAGCTGACCAATCCGCCGCCGACGACAAATTCGCGGAAACTGCAGATGAGGGGGATGGCATGCTGGGCGGCGAGCGATATGAGATGCTTGCGCTCGGCGAGAAACATCGGATCGCTCGCGATGAAAATTCCGCCCGCCTTCTGCTGCACGGCGGCGGCGAAAGCGGCATCAAATTCGGCGGGCTTTGCAGCCTTGACGACAAAGGTTCGTCGTCCCGCGGTGCCGGCGGCATTCTGCAGATTTTTGAGATCGATCTCCGCGTTTCCGTTGTCTGGATTCATGAGGAGAGCAAACAGCTCGATACTTGGCAGCAGTTCGGAGAGCACCTCGAATTGCTTGGCGCCAAGCAGGCTCGTGATCAGGCTGATGCCGGTTATGTTGCCGCCCGGACGATTGTGGCTTGCGACCAGTCCGAACTTTTCCGGATCATTCCCAACGATGAACACAATGGGGATCGTTTTGGTCGCCGCCTGTGCGGCGCGCGCGGAGGCAATGTCGCCGGTTGCCGCGATCACGCTGACTTTCCGTTGAGCCAGTTCGGTGGCCAAAGCGGGGAGGCGACCATAATCTCCACCGGCCCAGCTGTACTGGATGGTCACATTCTGACCGTCGACGTAACCGGTTTCCTTCAAGCCATCGCGAAACGCGGCGGCGTTGAACGCGTAATTCTCCGCCAGATTGGGATTGAGAAAACCGACGACCGGCGGTGTCGCTTGCGCGCGCGCCAATAGCGGCCAGCTTGCCGCGCCCCCCAACAGCGTGACGAATTCGCGCCGCCTCATTGCCGCCCCCGGCCTCGTAACCGCATGGTATCGGCTCGGATCGCGGGGCGATACCCGCCTCAGGTCGAAAATCCGTTAGCAATAGGCTGCGGCCCGGGGCAAACTACATTTTCTCCCGCTTCTCCCCGCTCGCAAAATCAGGATGAGACCGATGGTCGATATGCGGTCCCCAATCTGCGCCGCCGCTGGCCTCGCGATTTTTGTCGTCGCCGCCAGCGCACAATCATCCACGCCCTTGAAGATGCTCGACGATGTTCGTGATCGACGTTATTGCGAGTTCTTCGTTGTCAAACGCCAGGGCGCAGGTCTGACGGCCGGCATCTACAATACCTTGGGTCTCAACGATTGCCCGCAGGCAACCTGGGATGCGATCGATGTCGCCAAGGTGGCTTCGCAGTTCGGCGCGATCCGGGTGATCCGCAACGGCCCCCGGCATTTCATCATGGACCGGCTCGCGTCGGGCGACGTCACGAAGGACACGGTCGACGTCCAGGGTCTTGCCATGCGGTCCGTCGCTGTCATGAACCTGAGGTTGGTCGAGCTCATCGAGAAGCGCGCGTTCTACGTCGAGCGAACCATCGGCCGCACGACGGACTGGGTCTTTCTGGCCGGCAAGCCGGTGCATGAGCTGGTCAGCCCGAACGGCCGCGTTTACGTGATGCAGTCGTATTCACAGATCGTGGATCCGAACCTTCGCTACGCCGATCTGGCCACGCTCGGCAGTCGTCTCAAGCTCCCGAAAGGCTGGCAATATCGCAGCCGCACGCTGACTGCCGATCTCGTCGCACAGGCGAGAGGCGAGGCGCATATCATTCAGGACGACCTGCAGAACACGTACCAGCGATTGCCAAGCCGGTAGATGTCGATAGATGGCGGTAGTGCCGACCGGCCGAGCACTGTTCCGCCGCGGGGCAAACTGACGCACTTTTGCGCGGCGCGGACGGGATGCAGGACAAACTGCCGCACGTTTCGAGACCGTGCCGTGCTTCTGAGCCAAAACGGACCACAGTCCGGACAACCTGTCGCAGCCTCATGAAGCGTTAGGTACCCCGTCACCTGAAATGCATGATGGGTCGCAGGACGATCTGACGCAGAGCCGACGTGCGCGCGTCATATTTCGTCAAAACCTGTCACCGACGAACGTGAATCTCCGCAACATTAATGGCTTACCCCTGATGGCAAGGTGGACGCTCGATCCACCGAAACCGAAGTGGAGTTCGCTCGCAGAAGGGCATCGGAATATTCGCTAACGTAGAAGATTGGCGAGTATTCGATGATTGCGGTGCGTCTTCCACGTGAGAGGAGATGCGCTATGTCACCAAGAAACCCTCCAAAGCCAGACGACAATCATCACGACGACAAAGACGATCTGCAGAAGCAGTTGCAGGCGCAATTGCAGGGTCAGGCTGAAATCCAGGCTCAGGGCCAGGCTCAAGGCGAACACCAGAGCCAGAGTCAGTATCAGGATTCGTCCAACTGCAATGTGAACGGGAACCTGAACTGCAACGCCAACGCGAACGAAAGCGCCAACTGCAACATCAACGCAAACTATAACAGCAGCACGACGACCGTTTGCGTCGACGTGAAGGTGTCCGATCAGATCGAAAGCTCGCCGCAGGCGGCGGCCATCGATATGAGCAGCTTGCAGATCAACATGCCGGACAACCACGGCATCGCCAACCTGATGCCCGAGAACATTTACCAGACCATCGACGGTACTGGTGAAGGCGCCAACAACGTGGTGTTCAACCTCGATCAGGTGAACAACCTCGTCAGCAACGGATCGGCCTCCGACATCAGCAACGGCTACGGCGCCACCGTCAGTGAGCTGAAAGGCGGCGATACGATCGGTATCGGCAACCATGGCGGCGAGTGGGATGGCAAGATCGGCAGCGAGAACGGGACAGGCGCAGCCTTCACCCAGTCGCTCGACAGTGCCGGATCGGTGGATGCCATCGGACAGAGCATCGTCCTCGGTGCGAACGTCCAGCTGAACAACCTGACCTTCACCGGTCATGACAGCGTTGTTGCCGACCACGGCAGCACCGCGCATCACGACAACAGCTAGAACTGGCTGAAAAGTCTGAGCCCCCGCGACCGGGAAACGGCGCGGGGGCTTTGTTATTGAAAACCACGACCAGCCCTCTTGATAACGCCTTTATGTCCGGGCGCTGATTTCCCAATCGAATTCCTATGCGGTGGCACACACATTTCCGCTCGTCCGGGCGTTGGCGCCTTGAACGCGACGAGCGAGAAGAACCGCTATCGGGTGTGTGCCATGCAAAGTTCAAAATGGGACTTCGACACCACGCTCCCTGACGATGAAGGCGTTGTTGCGCAGACGGAGTCGCGGGATGACTTCGCAGATCGGATGGGGATCAGGATTGCCTTGGTGGCGTTATGCGTGGCGTCGGTTATCGCGGCCGTGTGGTTCGTGGGCGGCCCGAGTTTCGAGAAGTGCAGTGCTTTAACCAATGAAGCGGACCGCAACGCCTGCTATGACGGATTGAGAAAAGAACTATTGAAGTCTCCGGCAAAAGGCGCGGAGGTCCCGAACGGCTAAAGGGTGTAGGGAATCTCACGCGATCCTAGATTGGTTCCATCCCTTGTTCCTTGATCACGCGTAACGCAGACGACCCTTTCAGAAATTTAAGCAAGTCCGCTGCGGCGTCGCGCGACTTTGAGTTGGCGCTGATCGCGCCACCGAACGCGGTGTAGAACTGAATCTCCGACGGCAGAGGCCCTGCGAGCTCGACACCCGGGGTGGTGAAGGCTTGAGTGACAGGGACAATGGCCAGCTCGACCTCGCCCTTGGCCACAAGTTCGGACGAGAGATCGGTTTTCGGGATTGTGGTCTTGGCGGCCAGCGCGTCCTTAAGCCCCAGCCGTTCGATTATTTGCGGTACGCCGGGCACAGGAAGATACGTAATCGATTTTGCGTCCAGCAGCGCCCGCTTGAAGTTTTCCAACGAGCTGATGTCTGGCTTCGGTGCCCCTGTGCGAATGGCAACGCCGTTTGCTGAACGTACGAGGCCTGTCTTTGAATCGGCGGCAATCTTTCCGTTGTTGGCCAGGCTATCGAGAACGGGTGGCGGAGCGGCAACCACGTCGAAAGGTTCCCCGGCATTGATCCGTCCGACAAACTCCGAGCTCAGACCGGTCGTGAGATTGAGCTTGTGCCCCGTGCCCTTTTCAAATTCGGGGCCGATTTTTTCCAAAACCGTCGCGACGGCCCTTGAGGTAAAAATTTTCAATTCGTCCGCGTAGCCCTGACCCTGGATGGCGAATGACAGAAGTCCAAAGAGCAAAAACGAAACAAGAAATCTGCGTGATGTCATAAGATTGTCCCCCCGTGCATCATCATAGCGTCGGTCATCGTGAGCGCTACCCCGACATCCATTAGCGTCCTGGGCCGGGATAGATGCCGATCACGAGAAAATATGACAGGAGCAGAGCAAACAGGATCACCAGGCCGAGCATCAGCCATATCTTCACAGGGACCTTGGGCTTGCTCACTACGTCGCTTCTTTATTCAATGATCTGATCCGCGCGGAGCGGAAATGCAGGCGGGATGTTTAGTCCGAGCGCCTTGGCTGTCCTCAGGTTGACTACCAGTTCGAACTTGGTCGGCTGCTGCACCGGCAGATCGCTCGGCTTTCCGCCGCGCAGAATACGATCGACATACGTTGCCGCACCGCGCCATTGGTCGAGCTGGTTTGGCCCATACGACATCATCCCGCCCTCGATGGCGAAGTACGGGAATGGATAGACCGCGGGCAGACGATACCGCGCCGCCAGGGCGATGATCGATCCGCGATTGGCCGCGGTATAGATGTGCGGCATGACGATCATGCCGCCGTTCGGTTCGCTGGCAAATTTCGTAATCGCGTCGTTCATCTCGGTCGTGACGCTGTCACGACCTTTAGCCGGCGACACATCGACGGGGGTGACCTGAACTCCGAGTGACGGTGCGACCGCCTCTGCCGCGCGCAGGAATTCCGTGTTGGCGGCTGTGTCCGAGCCGAACACCACCGCCACGCGGCTCATGCCGGGCGCGGCTTCCTTGAGGACGCCGAGCCACTTGCCGCCCATCGCAGGTTCGAAGTTCTGGAAACCGCTCACGTTGCCGCCCGGCCGGGCAAGGCTGGCGACAAATCCGCTGCCGACCGGATCGGATATCTGGATAAACACAATGG
>Ga0070713_100000730_pt1 | contig 21143 bp, 17 predicted proteins | sample LARL82metaG_FD_65465 | JGI IMG/M metagenome (GOLD analysis project Ga0070713, IMG submission 65465) | Corn, switchgrass and miscanthus rhizosphere microbial communities from Kellogg Biological Station, Michigan, USA - LAR L8-2 metaG | ecosystem: Host-associated > Plants > Roots > Rhizosphere ...
CTTCAGGCGGCCAGATGATTCCACTCGCCACGATGGCGAAGTTCGGCCCATCCAACACCTCGTTGGCTGTCAATCACCAGGGCCAGTTCCCGTCCATTACGATCTCGTTCAACCTGGCGCAGGGCATTTCGCTGGGCCAGGCCACGCAGGCAATCGACGCAGCGCAGCGCGAACTGCGCCTTCCCGCTACGATTCACGCCAGTTTCCAGGGAACAGCCGCAGCATTCCAGGATGCGAAAGCAGGACAGCTCATATTGATTGTGACGGCAATTCTGACGGTTTACATCGTCCTAGGCATTCTGTACGAAAGCTTCATTCACCCGATCACGATTCTTTCTACGATTCCCTCCGCGGGTGTGGGCGCACTTCTCGCATTGCTGATCACCGGGAACGAGCTGAATGTCATGGGAATGATTGGAATCATCCTGCTGATCGGGATTGTGAAGAAGAACGCCATTATGATGATCGACTTCGCGCTCGCGGCGGAAAGGAACGAGGGCAAGTCGCCAAAGGACGCGATCTTCGAAGCCTGCATGCGGCGCTTCCGGCCCATTATGATGACCACTATGGCGGCGCTGCTTGGCGGCCTGCCCCTGGCGATCGGAACTGGCGTTGGATCCGAACTACGCCAACCGCTGGGCATCACGATTGTCGGCGGCTTGATACTCAGCCAGGCGCTGACTCTATTTACGACGCCTGTCGTCTACCTCTATATGGATCGCATGCGGTGGTGGTTCCTGCGCAGACGCCGCCCCGCCCCAGGTCGTTTACAACCTGCCGGCAGCCAAGCGGACTGAGAAACTCGGCTACATCTTTTGGGGTATAGACGAACCGGCCAGTTCGGTTCAGCATGACTGTCACCAGGGTTGAGCTTTCGCCCGCCGGACGTAAGGACTCACAACATGAGACTCCCCAGCTTCAGATCACGCAACAACATTGAGGGCCCCGGAAAGTCGAACGACACGATTTTCGACGAAGCAATCGAACTCGCCCAACTCAGACTCCAGGAGTGCATTGCTGACCTTCAGGATCGGATTTGCACGCCAAAGCAAGCGCTAGATCGTAGAGGGCCACCTGCCGCTAATGAGATCCAGAAAGCTGTTGCTTAGCCAGGCGGCGACGTAATCAGACCGCGTCCCATATACAGCTGCTCCATCGTTCCCACTCATTCACCTCGCCGAGTTTTTTGCGTGTAAACGCCGCAGATCCAACAGTATTATCTTCCAGACAGCAGATTTCGGATGAGTCGAACAATCTCGAGGAGCCAGGGATGAAATCAAACGCCAAAAACTGGGTACTGTGGTTCGTGGCCGCGGCGGTACTCGCGAACGTTGCCTGGGCTGGCGATGTTTGGAAGGACAAGAAACCCGCCGATTGGTCGCAGAAAGACATGGAGAAATTCCTGACTAGATCTCCTTGGGCAAGAACTGTGCAGCCGGCGACCGCCCCGCAGTCAATAGATCGCGGGCCCACAAGCGCCAACACCGGCGGCTGGAGCGGAGGGCCCGGGGGTGGCGGCGGGGGCGGTGGCTGGCACGGCAACGGCGGCGACAGTGCCATGCCTATCACCACGTTTCAGGTTCGATGGGTTAGCGCGCCGATCATGCGGGAGGCATTGAAAATATACGAGAGCGACCCCCTGAACGCCGCAATCGCGAGATACTCAAACGACTTTTACATTGTCAGCGTCACCATGCAAACCAAAGGCGGCGGTGGAGGTGGTCGCGGCGGTGCTTGGGGTGGCGGAGGACGATGGGGTGCTCCCGGAGGCGGTCAGGGTGGCGCCACGCAGGCACAGCAAGACGAATCCCGTAAGCGCTTCGAAGCCATGCTGATTCAAGGCGCGGTGTTGAGGTTCGGTCGTCATGCCATACATCCCGCGCAGGCCCAGATGGTTCCCGGCAAGGATGGGATGACCACGCTGTACCTGTTTCCGCGCACCTTGCAGTTGGAGGATGCCAGCAAGGACTTCGTTTTTGAGTTCACCCAAGGTCCAGCCGTAACGCAGGCGGATTTCAGCTTGAAAGGATTCGAGCAGGCACCGGAAAAGGGTCTGTAGAGGCAGAGATACGGATCATCGACTACCTGGACCGGTGCCGCTTGGCCATATTGCGATCATTCAAACGCCCATAAGTACACACAATAAACTTCACCCGCGCTCAATCCGCGGGAGTACAGGAAAGAATCGAGAATGATTACACGTCGCGAATTTGTGCGCAGTACTGCTACTGTCTCCAGCGCAATAGCGCTCGCTTCGCAAAGCCGGTTGCTTCTCGCCCAGGCCGGCGCTCCCACTTACCGCAATCCGATTCTTGGCGGTGACCATCCCGATGCCAGCCCGATCCGGATAGGCGACGATTTTTATCTGACGCACTCCAGCTTTGACTACGCACCCGGCCTGCTCATCTGGCACTCGCGCGACCTGGTGAATTGGCGGCCTGTTGCTGCGGCGCTGCGCAAGTATTACGGCAGTGTGTGGGCTCCTTATCTTTGCGAATATGAGAAGCACTATTACATCTATTTCCCGGCAAACCAACGCCTGTGGGTTGTACACGCCGAGAATGTAACCGGCCCCTGGAGCGAACCCATTGACCTCGGGATCAATGCAATTGATCCCGCGCACGTAGCAGAAAACGGCCGCCGCTTTCTCTATATGGCGGGAGGGCAAATGGCGGAACTGACTCCTGATGGGCTCGGCGTGAAAGTTCCGCCGCGCGTCGTGCTCCAGCCATGGCCGTTGCCCACCCCGCCACGAATGGAATGTACTTGCCTGGAAGCGCCGAAACTTCTGCAGCGAAATGGTTACTACTACTTGAATGTGGCTGAGGGTGGCACGGCAGGTCCCGCAACCAGTCACTCGGTTGTCAGCGCTCGCAGTCGACACGCCGAAGGACCTTGGGAGTTCTCGCCCTACAACCCGATTGTGCGCACGCGCTCGCGAGATGAACGTTGGCAGAGCGTGGGTCATGGGCGACTTGTCGATACACCTGCGGGAAAGTGGTATATGACGGTTCACTCGTACGAGAACGAGTACCGCACTTTGGGCCGGCAGTTATTACTGCTTCCTGTTGAGTGGACGGCCGACGGGTGGTATCGTGTGCCGCAGGGCGTCCATGCCGATTCGGCAATTGCAGTTCCGGTTCCCGGCTCTGCGCAACAGCCGTTGATGGATCCGTCCGATGACTTTAGTTCGCGGGAACTGGGCTTGCAGTGGGGCTTCTGGCACGAATACGACTCGTCTCGATTCACAGTCGGCAATGGAGCGCTCACGCTGGAAGCGCGCGGTAAGTCTGTGGCGGAGACTGGTGCGCTCACAACTCCGGTTGGAGGCCACTCTTACACGGTTGAGATGGACATCGAAGTTGAGCCGGGCTGCCAATCCGGCTTGCTGCTTTTCTACGATCCCGAGCACACAACGGGAATTCTTCTGGATTCCGATGGAATCGGTGTGCGCCTCGCCAACGGCTACATCCCTACCCGTTACGTAAAAGGCGCTAGCCGCGCCACACTGCGCGTGGTCAATGATCGCCAGGAATTGGATTTCTATTTCCGCGTGCCAGGAAGAACGTGGCAGCGTACGCAAGAATCCGCTGAGATTTCCGGGATGCAGCACAATGTGCTCGGAGGCTTTCTTGATGTCCGTCCGGCGGTTTTTGCGTGCGGCTCCGGCAAAGCAACCTTCCGCAATTTTCGCTATTGGCCGGAGGTCAAAGCGCCCGCATGAAACTTGGCCATTTGTTGCTGTTCGCGTTGTGCGTCGCTACATCTTCATCTTTGGTCGCGCAGGCAGGCGACAGGCTTGAGCTTGGGCGCCTGCAAACGGGCGCAACTGTCTCCTTCATCCGTTCAGCATCAGGCGAGTGGGGCCTCGAAATCACCGGCGGGCTGGCTCCCCGGATTTCACAGCCCAAACCTGCAAAACTCGAGGTCTCGTCTCCACAAGGCAGCGTTCGCCAGCTCGCCGTCGGGTACAAGACGCTTCGAAAATCGCCTGGCGGAATTGATGCCGCCGCCGAAATCACCTACGGCGACACCGCCATTTTTCGAGTTCAGGACCACTGGTCTGTTTATAGCGCGGTGCTTTCCGTGCGCAGAAAGGTCGAGGTAGTTGGCAATGCGCCAGGAGGTTTCGACTCCGCCGTGGTGCTTACGCTCGATCCTTCGGTTCCTTGGGACAGCTTGCAGTACATGGCTCCGGGTGCGTTATACGGCGATCCTAGCCATAACGGTGAGCGTTCGCTCGGCGGCACGCTGAACAATGCCGCGCATCGTTATCAGATGCGTGAGGATTTTCTACCCGCCCCTTTGTTTGCCCTCTCATTTAAGAATGCCGCTTCCGTGGCCGTGCTGGATCCCGCACCGCGCGGTGATTCGACCTTCGAAGAGACAAAACTGACAAATGATGTGATGACTGACGGGCGCTTCAAATTCGGTGCGCTCGGAGCGTGGCAGGATGCGGACGCTCCCATCCAGTTCGGCTTCTGGTTCCCCGGCTCAGTAACCGGCACGTACATGGGAGGCCCTCCCAATGCAAAGCCACGAACTGTGCGACGCTATCACCCAATTACAAACGGATTCACCGACAACTACGAAGTAAGTTTCCGCTTTGGCCAGAACGAGTCTTTTGGTGACATGACCCGCAACACCTGGCGATGGGCCTGGAGCGCTCTGAACCCCGCTGTCACCTACATCGATGTTGAGCAGATGCGCCGCGTTTTAATCGATCACCTCGAAGCTCAAGCTGCAACCATCGACGGCCGCACCGCCATTCCATTTGTCCTGTCGACCATGAACGACAAGCTGCAATGGAATTGGACGATGGTGGCCATGGGGTTTGTCGGTAAGGAAATCGAATGCGCGGATCAGTTGTTGCGCGAGGGCGATCGCGACCATACCGAGCGCGACAAGAAGATGCGCGAGACGGGGTTGGCCATTATCTCCTCTCTCATCCATGCGCTTCCAACGGTGCCGCTTCAGGCCACTGGCTACGATCTCGCCGACGGCAGACCTTGGGACCACATCTGGGTCGCTCCCTGGCTCCGCAACGCGACTGAAGACATGCGCGTGTTGATGCGGGCCTATCGGCGCGAGCACGCGCTTGGACGTGAGCATCCGGAGTGGATCGCTTGGGTCAAGGCATACGCGGACTGGCTCATCTTGCAACAGCGCGAAGATGGTTCCTTTCCGCGTCGCTGGAAATCCGGCAGCAGTGAGGTAGCCGAACCCTCGGGCACCACGAGCTACGCACCGGTGCCGCTGCTGGTCATTATGAGTGAGGAGACGGGCGATCCAAAGTATAAGCAAGCCGCGATTCGCGCCGCCGACTACATCTGGACAAATTACGGATCGCGCGGCCTCTTTGTCGGAGGCGCAAGCGACAATCCCAATATCACCGACAAAGAAGCAGGAATGCTCAGCATGGAAGCATTTCTGAGCCTCTATGATTCAACCAAGGACCGAAAGTGGTTGGATCGCGCCGAGGCTGCCGCTGATTTTGCCGAAAGCTGGATCTGGATTTGGAACCTGCCCATGCCGCTGGATGCGGATAACTCGCAACTCTACTGGAAGAAGGGCGTTCCGACCACCGGCACTCAGGGCATAACCGCCGCGGTGGCAGGCAGCGCCGATGAGTATCTGGATTGGGCTGTGCCCTCCTACGCCGAGTTGTACAACTACACGCACGACCAGCACTACCTGGACGTTGCGCGCGTTCTGCTGCACGACACTAAATCCATGGTCGCGCTTCCCGGACGCCAGTACGACATGAAAGGCATTGGCTGGCAGCAGGAGGGCTGGCGCTTCGGCCCCGGTGGTCCCGGCCGCGGCGTCGGCGGTCACAGGTTTTGGCTCCCCTGGATTTCTGCAAACCACCTCCATGGAATCACGGGCTTGGAGGAGTACGATCCGGCGCTCTACAAGAGACTGTCCACCAAACCAGCGCCTCACGGTGATTAATGCCTTCTAGATTTACTTTTGTCACTCCGCCATCTTGGCGACGTGCAAGTCAAACCCCGTGCTGGGCAGCAGTGATGTCAGCGCAAACACTTTGTAACCATCGCCGGTGATCTCGGCGTGCTGATAGAGGCCGGGCTCCTTCTCGACGATCTCGCGGCGTCCGTCCAGATGGTCAAGGAATTCTTGCGCTGAATGAGTATCGACCGCAGCCGATTTCCCTTCCTGCGAAAACGTCTCCGCTGCATACGATCGCACCAGCTTTGGCCAATACTTTTCCAGCAGACTCGTGCTGGCGAAGACATCCGCCCAGATGAGTTGCCCATTTACAGCAACTACAACCCCGACGGCGTGCTTGTCTCGTAGCTCGCGAATCGCACTCTGATACTGTTGCTGCACGGGAGCCGCGACCGTGTCGAGCTGCTTGGTGACGGCCCTGTTCTCGACAGCAGCGGCATACGACGAATTTCCTTCGATGGCCACGCTCTCCGCCGCGCCGCCAGTGACCTCGACCGCCTGCGACATGCTGGTACGCGCCTGTCCCACCTGGTTCCATACCTTGGACTGGTCCTTATCCGCCATTGCCTTCGCGCGTACCGATGGCTGCACCATCGCCATAGGGGCCGCAAATTTTTCCGACCTCGCGACCCAACGCCCCGGTTCAACGCAGAACACGCTGAGATCTACGGGATCGCTCTCCGCGGGAACGAGCCGGTCTTTGCCGATGATGCGGTCTTGTTTGCCGCCGGTCACGATCTCACCAGCCAACAATAAAAGCGGACGCTTGGAATTATTGATGAGCACAAGCTGATTCACTTGCGCTCCGCCGCGGGGATGCTCACTCCAAGTGGGCTGATCGGGGCGATGCTCATCCCAAGTAGGATGTCCCGGACGCGGCCTGATTAGCGGACCGGCATTCCCGGCTTCAGTCACCACGACCTCGCCGGAGCGCAGTCCTTCATCTAGCGTCAGAAATTGCGCCGTATCGTGCGAAGTATCGGCAACCACGGGGAAGATAGTGAGATTGCCATTCCGGATAGGCGCCAGTACCTGATAGCCACCGCTCGCCTTAGTTCCGCCTGCCTTCAGGCAAGGGACTACCAGTGCCAGGCCGATCAGCAACAGCAAAATGCCTATGGAAATCCAAATTTTGTTCATTAGTGCCTCCCGCAAATGCACACCAAGGCGCAAGCGCCAAGTGCCCTTGCGCCTTGTCTCGTCAGCTATGCGTAGGCCCGGACCTGCTTGTTCTTACCTTGGGAACGCCAAAAATCCACGCTCTTGCGTCTAATAAATTGGTAGCATCCGAAGAGAGCATGTCCGTCGCCGACCAAACCATGCCGGGCCAGGCCCCCGCAGCCGCGCTCAAGGAGCCAATTGCCGGGCTTTATGCCCAGAGCCGGGCGGCGGAATTCGCCTTTTCGCCGGAGCAGTTTCTAGAGTTATTAAAAGGCCTCGCTGAGAAGAATGGCGCGAAGGTAGAAGAGTTCTGTCTTACTCTGCGGATCGAAGACCTGGCTCTTGCGCGTGCATGTGCTGCCGGGAACGAGCGCGCTTGGGAAGTCTTCATGCTCCGCTTCCGCGAGAAGCTTTACGACGTCGCTCGCCAGATCACGCGAGAAGACTCGTCCGGACGCGAACTCGCCGATTGCATTTACGCCGAGCTTTACGGCACCAAGGTTCGCGATGAGGAGCGTGTCTCGAAGCTCCGCCTCTATAACGGACGCGGCTCGCTTGATGGCTGGCTTCGCACCGTGCTTGCCCAGGAGTACGTCAACACTTATCGCAAGCAGCGGCGGCTGGTAAGTCTTGACGAGGAGTCCGAAGAAGGTGTCCAGTTTGCGGCGCCTGAGCGGGAACATACTCCCGCCGCTGATCCTGCTCTGGCGCGAGCCACGGATGAGGCGCTTCGGACTTTGTCCGCTGAAGAACGATTCGTTCTCTCTTCTTACTTTTTGGACAACCGTACGCTGGCGGACATTGCACGAGGTCTCCGCGTTCATGAATCCACCATCAGCCGCAAGGTGGAGAAACTTACCAAGACTCTGCGCAAGCAGATCCTGAAAAACCTGACAAAACTCGGCCTTAGCCGGCGTCAAGCCGAGGAAGCTTTGAGTGCCGACGTGCGCGATCTGGCCTTCGATATTCGCGCCAGTTTGGCGCAAGATTCGCTCTCGGGAGCGTTCTCAGAGAAAGGGGCAAAAGCAGGCGAAGGCCGCCACTAAGGGCTTTGCAGTAGTTATGGACCCGCTGAAAAAACTCGTTGCCGCTCGGCTGAAGACGCAGGTTGCTGGACCGCACCCTGACGCGGAAGTGCTCTCTGCCTTCGCTGAAAACGCGTTGCCTGCGAACGAACGCGAAACCGTCTTGCAGCACCTTTCAACCTGCTCCGATTGCCGCGATATTGTTTTTCTCGCTGTGCCGCTGGCGGGAGAATCGCAGCAGGTTGTCTCTGCGCCAAAAACGCGTCCTGTTTTCGCACTACGCTGGGGAACGCTCGCGGCCGGCGTTCTTATAGCCGCTGTATTCCTGGTTTCACGGCACGAAGCCCCGCAACGCGAGCAACTTGCCAAAACCGTCCCTCAAACCACGAGTACCGCTGCGCCTCCTGCCGCTGCCCCGGACACCATCGTCGCCGCTGAAAAGGCCCCAAGTGAGTTGCGGGAGCTTCACGACAAGCTTCCTGCCAAGTTCGGTGTGCCCGCAGCTTACAACGGTCATGCGGAACCAAAGCACATCACGGCAAAACCAGAAGGAAACATGTCCTTCGCCGATTCCGGCGAGGTGAGCGTCAACGCGCCCGCGCCGGAGAACGCGCTCGTCGAATCGCGCCCGGTCCAAAGCTTGCCGACCGTGGGACGAAACGTTTTGGATCTCAAACAAATTTCTCCGGGCGCGCCGCAAGCGGCATCTGCACCAGCGGCGGCAGGCACGGGCACGGGTGCTGCTGCAGGCGCGGTCGCAGGTCTGAACGTTGGCGGCCCCATCCGAGCAAAGGCTTATTCATACAGCGGTAATTCAGCCGACCTTACGGCCAAGAAGGACGCTACACTTCACGGCTACGTCGCGGGCACAATCTCCGATGCTTCCGGCGCGGTCATCCCCAATGTGAAGGTGACTGCAATCGGTCCACTTGGAACGAAAACCGCCATGTCGGACCAGTCGGGAAAGTATGCGTTGGATCAACTTGCGATGGGCAACTACCTCTTGAAGTTTGACGCGCCCGGATTCCAGGAGAAGCAGTTGCAGCAAGTGGCCGTCCTGGAGAACAAACCCGCCAACGTGAGCGTAAGCCTATCGCCTGGAGCTAGCACAGAAACTGTCAGCGTCGAGGCGGCAGCGCCCGCCATAGTTTCACAATCGGGACAGGAGACCGCGCTTCAGACCGTAGAACAAAAGCAGTCTGCAAATGAAATCCAGGCGCAACAGGCCGAGGTGGAAGCGGCTGTCTCCAAGGTCCCGAAAGTAAGTAAAAAGAACAAAGACGAATCTCGTATGTTGAGTCGGGCTGCCGCCAAGACGTGGGCAGTTCCCGCTTGGCTGTGGTCTGTTTCGGCGCAGGGTGTGGTGCAGCGCTCGAGCGATCTTGGGAAAACATGGCTACCGGTGATCGTCAAAGAGAGCGCTGTTTTTCGCGCGATCTCGTCGCTTGGAGCGGATGTCTGGGTAGGTGGTAACGGCGGCGCGCTCTTCCATTCCACTGACTCCGGCTTGCACTGGACCCCGGTCGTCCCCAGTGCCGGCGGAGAAGCGTTGCAATCCGACATTACGCAGATTCAATTCGTCGACTCCCAACACCTGGCACTTACCACATCCACCTCGCATGTCTGGTCGACCGGTGATGGTGGCCAAACCTGGTCGCGCAAATAACCTGCGTGGCTGCGCGGACGCACTCCTGCCCGCGAAGAAGCCCCGACGGCCTAAGCTGCGCTCCTGACTGGTCAGTAACTTCCCCCGTCTCTCTTTTGGAACCGCCCGGTATTACTAAAGTGACATTTACAGCTAAATAGGGCTTTCTTAGTATTCACTAGTTGGTTTGGCAGACCTGGGGGAGGGCTGCCGGGCGTCCCGGACTAGGGTTCGGGACGCCTTTTTACTTTCTGGCTTCAGGCGTCAGGCCCCAGGCCTCAGCCTGCAGGCGTCAGGAAAGGATGTGTGCAGAACTCACCCTTCAGTTCCGGGATTTCCTGAAGCCTGATGCCTGAAGCCCGGGCCCCTGAGTCCTACCCTGTCCCTGTTGCATCCAATGCAGTGGTACGATAAAAGGTTCGACATGACACTGCGGAGGAAACATGGCGGCACAAGGAATTGTGGAAGTAACAGACCAGAATTTTGACCAGGATGTCTTGAAGTCCGACACTCCCGTGCTGGTGGACTTTTGGGCGGCTTGGTGTGGTCCGTGCCGCGCAATTGCTCCCATCGTGGATGAACTGGCCAGCGAGTACGCTGGCAAAGTGAAGATCGGCAAAATGGACGTGGACCGCAACAATGCGACGCCGATGCGCTATGGCGTGCGCGGCATCCCAACGCTACTTGTGTTCAAGGGCGGACAGGTCAAAGAGCAGATCGTCGGCTACGTTCCGAAAGAGCAGATCCAGAAGGCGCTCGATAAGCACATCGGATAACCATTCGCGGGAGTCGCGCCGCCAAGATTCAAAACCAAACGCCCGGCTTTGACCGGGCGTTTTTCTTTGCTAGGAATATTCGTCGAACGCGGTGCTTACTGGCGCCGGATTCCTGCGGCGAAGGGTCGGACTGTTTCTTCCACCGAGGCACTTGGCCGCTTAGGCGCCGTTGCATGTGCCGGCGGGCGTTGTTCCAACGTCCCCAATAATGGCGCGTCATCGAACCCGACTCCCCATGCAACGAAGCGGTTTTCGTCGCACATGGCTTCAATCAGTCTCTGTTGACGTCCGTTCAAAACCTTGAATGGCAGTGTCTGAAAATTGCGGAACACCCACATCAGATAAATCCGTTGAACAATGGAGGGTTTTAGATACCGCGGCCCGAGCGGGGTCAGCACTCGCAGCACCCCAGCGAAGAGTTTTTCAATCCACATACACGCGACCAAGCCCCCGGAATTTCACCACAGAATTTAATGTACTCGAAAATTCCACGCATTATTGCACCGGAACTAGGGCATTGGGAAGAGAAATTGCGAAATATTTTTAATAGCAAGGGCAGAGCCGTGAACCACAGGAATACTCTCTTGCAAGTACAATCCTTCGAGCCGGTGACAATGAAACGAAACCCACCTCGCTCTTCGACAGGTCTGGCACGGGCTCTTTCGAAGCTGGGCTATTGCTCCAGATCGACCGCCGGACGCCTGATTGAGCGAGGCCTGGTTCGCGTGAATGGGAGGCTGGTGCGCGACCCAGACACGCCGGTGCGAATCCAAAAAGACCAGATCAACGTTAACGGGGAGATCATCGGCGCGGCACTGCGAGTTTACTTGATGCTAAACAAACCGCGCGGCCTCGTGACCACCGCGAGCGATGAAAAGGGCAGGCAAACCGTGTATTCCTTGTTGCCCCAGGATCGCCAATGGCTGGCGCCAGTAGGTCGACTCGACAAGGCTAGCGAAGGTCTGCTCCTGTTTACCAATGATTCCGAGTGGGCGGCGCGCATAACAAATCCCGCGACTCATCTCGACAAGACCTACCACGTTCAGATTGGGATGCCGGCAAACGACACTCTTCTCGACGCTTTAACCGAAGGCGTGACCGAGGGCGGCGATTCACTCAAAGCCAAACGCGCAGGCTTGCTGCGGAGCGGAGCCAGGAACTGCTGGCTGGAGATCGTACTCGACGAAGGCAAGAACCGGCAGATCCGCCGCATGTTCTCGGCACTTGGGATCGAGATACTGCGACTGGTCAGGATAGCCGTCGGACCCCTGCAACTCGGCGATCTCCCAAAAGCGGCCACGCGCGAACTCACTCGTGAGGAAGTGCGCAATCTTCGCCGCCACATGGCATAGAATCGTGGCATGCGTCGCATCGACCAGTTGCGCGCGCGGCGAGCCACAAAGGGCCCGACTCCGCAGCGTTCGGTTCAAGCGATGGAAACGCTCGGGCTCATTCTCATCGTCATACTGATTCTCGCGATCACCATTACGCGCTCCTGGCACCACATCAACTGGAGCGCTCGCTGATTGTCGCGCGATCCACTTCTGATTGCGATCGTTGGACCCACCGGCAGCGGCAAGACCGCGTTGTCGATTGCGTTGGCCGAGCATTTCCACGGCGAAATCGTCAACTGCGATTCGGTTGCGATCTACCGTGAGTTTGAGATCGGAACCGCCAAGCCTACCGCAGAAGAACGAGCGCGAGTTCCTCATCATTTATTGGACACTGTGGCTCCCTCCTCCTACACAACCGCTGGCGAGTACGCGCGTCAAGCACGTGCGGTGCTCAAAGAAATCTCCTCGCGCGGAGCGCTGCCCATCGTTGTAGGAGGAACCGGCCTGTACTTGCGCGCACTGCTCGATGGCCTGTTCGCAGGTCCGGAAAGGTCGGAAGGACTGCGCCAGACTCTGCGCGAGCGTGCCGCCCAAAAAGGGTCGCAGCACTTGCATAAGATTCTGACGCGCCTCGACGCAACCGCCGTGCAGAAGATCCATCCTAATGACCTGCCCAAGCTAATTCGCGCAATCGAGGTCTGCCTTGCATCACGGCGCCCCATGAGCGAACAGTGGCAGGAAGGCCGCGAACCATTACACGGATTTCGCATTCTAAGAATCGGGCTCGATCCGGCGCGTTCTGCGCTTTACACGCGAATCAACCAGCGGGTTGTGAAGATGTTCGAACAAGGACTAATCGAGGAAACCAAGCGCCTGCTCGCGAAGTACGGCGAGTCAGCCCGCCCGCTTTCCTCAATCGGATATAGCCAAGTCGTCCGACTCCTCAAAGGTGACTTTACCGAACCCGAAACCATTGCAGCCGTTCAGCAGGCCCACCGCAATTACGCCAAGCGCCAGATGACCTGGTTCCGTAGAGAACCGGACGTTAATTGGATTTCCGGGTTTGGTGATAACCGAGATGTGCAGGCCAAGGCGCTCGACTTGGTGCGCGCAGAACTTTAGTCTCATCCAGCCGAACATCCCGCTGCCATAACCCATGTCATTTCATCAACTTAAAGTCGCATCCTGCATCTAACCTCCGGCGGCCGCTGCGAGTAGTTTCACGACCGTCGAAAGCGAGTTTGCTGCATTACCGAGGTGAGCCTGGAGATGCCCTCAGCTTGCAACCCCCTATTCCCGCGCATAAGATGGGACGTTTGCCTGCTGGCGGCAGCCGGGTTATGCTCCGCCCCTCCTGCCCAGCATCCGGTCCTCGTTCTTCATACAGCGGAGCGAAAGTTTGCAATTATCGGAGAATTTATGACCGTTTCCCTCGAGCAGGAAATTAATCCCTGGGAGGCCCAGTCCGCCCGTTTCGATGCTGCATGCAAAAAACTCAACCTTGACGAAGGCCTGGTTAAGGTTCTGCGCTATCCCAATCGTGAACTGATCGTCCACATTCCGGTTTCCATGGACAACGGCAAGCTCGAAGTTTTCACCGGCTTCCGTGTTCAGCACTCCATCGCCCGCGGGCCCGCAAAAGGTGGCGTGCGCTATTCTCCGGACGTCACCCTCGACGAAGTCCGCGCACTCGCCAGTTGGATGACCTGGAAGTGCGCGGTCGTGAACATTCCTTTCGGCGGCGCGAAGGGCGGGATCATTTGCGATCCGCACAAGATGTCACCCGGCGAATTGGAGCGCATGACCCGTCGCTACACTGCGGAGTTGGTCGAATTCATTGGTCCCGAGAAAGACGTCCCCGCGCCCGACATGAACACCAACGAGCAGGTCATGGCGTGGATGATGGACACCTACTCCATGCACATGCGCCAGACGGTCACGGCGGTGGTCACAGGCAAGCCGATCAACATCGGTGGATCGCGCGGACGCCGCGAAGCCACGGGCCGCGGCATCATGATCACGTGCGATCAGGCGATCAAGAAGTTTGCCCTGCGCCCCGAAAATACTCGCGTCATCGTTCAGGGATTCGGCAATGTTGGCTCGAACGCCGCGCGGCTGATGCACGAAGCGGGATACAAGATCATCGGCATCATCGAAGTCGATGGCTCGCTCTACAACAAGAAAGGCATCGATATTGAGGCACTCTGGGCCTATCGCGAGAAAAATCGCACATTGGCTGGATTTCCCGAAGCCGAGAAGGCCGATCCGACCGAACTGTTCCAGAGCGAGTGCGAGATCCTGATTCCGGCCGCCACCGAAAACCAGATCACCAGCCGCAACGCCGCCAAGATCCGATGCAAGATCCTCGCGGAAGGAGCAAACGGGCCGACCACCGCGGCAGCAGACGAGATTCTAGCTTCCAACAAAGTGTTCGTAATTCCAGACATCCTCTGCAACGCTGGCGGCGTCACAACGTCGTATTTCGAGTGGGTGCAGGATCGCCAGGGATATTTTTGGAAGGAATCCGTGGTCAACGAGCAGTTGTCGGACATCATGATCAGTTCGTTCAATGATGTGGTGCGGTACTCCGACACTCACAACGTCAACAACCGAATTGCGGCGTACATGCTGGCCATCGATCGCGTCGCATACACGGTGCGCCAACGCGGAATTTACGCATAGGTTGGGTGTGGGGCGGACATTCTTGTCCGCCAAGCCCCCCTTTTAGGTTGTTGCGTCGGCCTTTGATCGGTTGGCGGTAAACCGCGAAGCGGACAAAAACGTAAGACCCGCGGCGTGAGCCGCGGGCGAGTAAAGAGCCCCACAGGGGACGAGCGAAATAACTCTCAGGAGGAACTCACATGCGTAGATTGTGGAGCGCACTAGTAGCCGTCTTAGTAGGCTTGGCTCTCACTGCCGGCATGTCCGCGCAGTCGAGCAGTGGAACCTCAAACTCGAAAGCCCAGACCACGTCAACGACCAAGGCCAAAACTGCCACACCCGCTTCCGAGAAACTGGACATCAACAGCGCCACCAAAGATCAGCTTCAGGCGCTTCCCGGAATCGGAGATGCCTATTCTCAGAAAATCATCGATAACCGCCCCTATCGCACCAAACGCGACCTGGTGACGAAGAAGGTGATTCCGCAGGCCACGTACGAGAAGATCAAGGACATGATCATCGCCCATCAGGCGACCGCGAGTGCAGCAAAGAAGTAGAGTAGGGCGTCGACATCGAGCGGGATAGTTTGGGCTGTCCTGCTCCCGTTTGCTAGTAGCTAGTTCCGTCAGTCGTGTGCGGTCGCGTTGGGCTAGCAACTGGCACAAGGCTTACGGCTCCAGTTCTTGTCCAATTTGCTCCCACTCGGCAATGCGCTGATTCAAATCTGCACGGTGCTGATCCAAATCGCGAGTGAGGCGCACGGTCTCATCCGCGCTGACGAAGTTCTGCAATCCCGCCTCGCATTGCGCGATGTTGTGCTCCAGCTCTGAAATCTGTTCTTCGAGGTCAGCCGCCCGCTCTTGCATCTGCTTACGCTTGATGGGATTGAGGCGCTTGCCAGGCTTGTCGCCATCTTCCGAGCTTTGCTCCGCCGGACGGGAGAGGGCGCCCGGCCCCACGTGGCCATTGCCCGCTTCCGGCCGATGCGCCGCCGTCGCGGATATTTCTTCCTGCAACTTCTCCGCGCCACCCTGCTTCCGCCAGAGGAAGTCCTCGTAGTTGCCCGGATAGACATCCACGTGCCCGCCGCCGATTTCAAACACGCGCGTCGCCAGCTTGTCGATGAAGTAGCGGTCGTGCGAAACGAAGACTACCGTGCCGGTGTACTTGCTGAGTGCCTCCAGCAATACATCCTTAGCGCGCATATCGAGGTGATTGGTTGGTTCGTCCAGCAGCAGGAAATTCGCAGGATGCAGCAACATTCGTAACAGTGCATAGCGATTGCGTTCGCCACCGGAGAGTACTCCGATCCGTTTGAACACGTCGTCACCGGAGAAGAGGAAGCAACCGAGCAGGCTACGCAACTCGGTTTCTCGTGATACAGGCGAAACCCGACCAAGATCGTCCAGAATGCGCGCTTCCTGGTCCAATTCTTTGTATTGATCTTGGGCGAAGTAATCGAACTGGACGTTGTACCCGAGCTTGTATTCGCCGGCCGTGAGAGGCTCGATTCCAGAGAGCAGCTTTATTAGAGTCGATTTTCCCGCGCCATTGACGCCCACGAGCGCGATGCGATCTCCTTTTTCGACAATGAAATTCACACCACGAAAGACTTCGTGTGTGGGCCGGACATTCGTGTCCGGCTGGCCCACCTCGGTCCCCTGTCGGACAAGAATGTCCGACCCACACGGTCTCTGGTTATACGATTTTGCGACTCCGGTGAATTCCGCAACAATCCTGCCGCTCGGCTTCGGCTGGGGAAAGGTGAAGTGAATCGTCTTCTCTTCTTCGGGCAACTCGATCCGCTCGATCTTCTCCAGTTCTTTGATTCGGCTCTGGACCTGCTTCGCCTTGGTCGCCTGATAGCGAAAGCGGTTGATGAAGACTTCCAATTGGTCAATTCGTTCGCGCTGGTTCCTGTAGGCTGCTTCGAGCTGCTCCTGTCGCTGTGTCTTCTGCGCCAGATATTTTTCGTAATTGCCCGTGTACGTCCAGATCTTCTTATTCCATATCTCGACGAGGCGGTTGATGGTGACATCGAGGAAATATCGGTCATGCGAGATCAGCACAAAGGCAAAGGGATAATTAACTAAGTATTCTTCGAGCCAGTTTCGCGATTCGAGATCCAGGTGGTTCGTCGGCTCATCCAGCAACAGCAGGTTCGGTTTTTGCAGGAGTAGTTTGGCGAGCGCGATTCGCATCTGCCAGCCGCCGGAGAATTCTTCCGTCTGGCGGTGCCAATCGTCAGGGCGAAACCCGAGGCCGGCGAGGACCGTACCAACCTGCGCTTCGATCGCGTACCCGTCATGAACGCGAAATTCATGCTCGATCGCGTGATATCGCTCAGCGATATTGTCGTACTCCGCGGAGGTGTGGTCGACCTCGGCCATGCGCGTCATCAGTTGTTCGAGTTCCCGCTCCATCTCACGCAAGCGCTCGAAAACCGACATGCACTCCGCAAATACCGTCCGGCCTGAAAGGCTCAATCCATCCTGGGGCAGGTAGCCGAACGTGAGCCCTTTGGCAACGCTCACATTTCCGTAATCGAGCGACTCGAATCCGCCCAGAATCTTCAGCAGCGTGGACTTTCCCGTGCCGTTCGCCCCCACAAGACCCAACCGGTCCTTCGGCGTGATCAGCAGATCAGCGCCTTCGAACAGGAGCTTGTGTCCGTAGCGTTTTCCGGCGGAGTTGAGCTGGATCATGGGAGTCGTCGGTCGTCGGCTCTCGGTTGTCGGCCACGAACGAAATTTGTTGGCGTCAACCGTCGACGGGATGTGCCTGTTTCTATCTTCTCATCATGTAGGCCCGTAGGGACAGCCGCCCTCGGCTGTCCGGGCGAGCGAAGCTCGCCAGTTCGGTTGTATGCAACACTTATCCTGGGTAGGCAGTAGCGGGCCGTAAATCAGGCCACTCGCTCGCCGCCCTCGGCTCACCGCTTGGACAGCCGAGGCGGCTGTCCCTACGCGCTTCTTCGCTCTTCCAGAGTTCGCATGGTGTGCAGGACGGTCGCGATGACGTTCTCGTTCCCCATGCTGGTGTTGATCATGATGTGGTAGAGCGAGCGGGTGGGCCAGTCGGCGCCGAAATAGTGCTTGATGAACTCGATGCGATCGCGGTCAATGGTGTCAACCAGTTCTTCGGCTTCGCGCGGGCTCTTGCCCATTTCGTGGATCCTGCGCAGCTTTTCGGCTCGTGGAGCGTACATAAAAACGTGGAAGGTGTCGCTCCGCTCGCGCAGATGGTACGGCGCGCCTCTGCCTACGATTACGCAATTCCCGCGGTCGGCAATCTCGCGCATCACCTGCTCGCCGATCTCGACCATTTGGTCTGCGCCGAAGGATCTTTCCAGATCCAAGTCGGTGCTGCGTTCGTAACTCCCGCGCCAGAAGACTTTCACCAGCCGCTGGAAACGGCTGTCCATGCGTTCGTCACATCTCGATACGGCAGCAGTATCAACCTTGGCGACCCGTGCGATTTCTTCGGTCAGTTCGCGGTCCCAAAGTTTCCATCCCAGCTTCGAGGCCAATTGCTTTGCAATCTCGCCTGCGCCGCAACCGTATTCCCGCTCGATGGTGATGGTGCGAAACATGGGCCCGGCGTGCACTTTACCTTATCCAGACTTTGGGTTCAACTGACATTCCGGGCCGCAGCACGTGCTGCCGGGTCTCTCCGGAGTCGAACGTGATCTTTGCTGGAATCCTCTGTACCACCTTGACGAAGTTTCCTGTGGCGTTCTCCGGCGGCAACAGGCTGGTGACTGCGCCGCTCGCGCCTGCAATGCTCTGCAAATGTCCCTTGTAGTCCTGACCGGTTGTGTCCACATGAATCGTGACTGGCTGGCCGACGCGCATGTCGCGCAACTGCGTTTCCTTGAAATTGGCGGTTACCCAGATGTCATCCAGATTGATGATGCGCATCAGTTCCTGACCGGGCTGCACGTTCTGACCGACTTCCACGGTGCGGCTCGTGACCACACCATTTACCGGCGACACAATTGTGGTGTATTGCAGATTCAATTGCGCTTGATCGAGCGCCGCCTTCTTTGCTTCTACCTGGGCTTCGGCAGATTGCGCTCGTGAGCGTATCGCTTTTACTTGCTGTGGTCCTGTTCCGGCGGCGCGTTGATTGGCTTGCGCTTGCGTGACTCGGCTTTGTGCCGCTCTGATCTGCTGCTGCGCCGCGGCGGCGCCGGCGCGGGCCGCGTCGACTGCTGCCGTCCCCGCCTGTGCTGCTGCGTAAGCTTGATCGTACTGCTGTTGCGAAATCTCTTGCTTCGAAACTAGCTGCTTGTAGCGCGCAAGGTCGTTTTGCGCTTTTACGTTGTTGGCTTCAGCCTGCGCCATCTGAGCGTTGGCCGCATCGTATTGCTGCCGCGCAGCGGCCAGGGACGCCTCCGCAGTCGCGACTTCCGCATTGGCTGCAGCTAGCTGGCTTGTAGTGCTGGTTGAAGTGATTGGGATGTTTACTCCCGCCGCTTGTGCTTCAGCAACGGCGTTGTCGTAATCCGCTTTGGCGCGCGCCACCACCACTTCATAATCCCGCGGATCAATTTGCACGAGCGACTGCCCCGCCTGGACGTACTGATTATCATCCACCATCAGTTTCTGCACGTGCCCGCCTACGCGGGCGCTCACCGGGTTCAGGTGGCCATCAATCTGGGCGTCGTCTGTAGATTCGTAGCTGTTGAAATACCGCCATAGAAAGAAGCCAGCCACCAGCAGCACCACCACACCGATGATGATGAACATCCGCAGACGCGGATTACGTGACCGAAAGTCCTTCCACTTGAGATCACGATCGGACAGTGCCGGGCTGCGGCGCTCGTCAACTTCGGCTGGATGATTCTGAGTTTGAGTTTCGTCTGCCATGAAATTACTTGCCTTCCAGGTACAATCTCACGCCCTGCTCCGCAAACCCAATCGCCCGCGCTAAAGACACCTTGGCCACATTGTGCGCGTAGAGACTGGCAATGTAGTTTTCATTGGCCGCTGCCACCGTCTCTTGCGCCTGCACGACCTCCAGGTTGTCTGCAACGCCCGCGGTGAAACGATCGCGCGCCTGTTCCAGGGTCTGGTTGGCGAGGTCGAGGGAGCTCTTCGCGACCTGCACCTGATCGGAGGCCGCATTCAAATCGAGTAGTGCGGTGCGAATCTCGTAATCAATCTGCGCCCGCATGTTGTCGAGTTGCTGCCGGCTCTGGCGCAGAGCAGCTTCCGCTTGCAGTGCGTCGGCGTGCGAACGTCCGCCCGCAAAGATCGGGATCTCAAGTGTCAATCCCGCGAGAAACACGCCATGCGAGTTACCGATATTTATGCCAGCCGCGCCGTAATTTCCGTTGATGCCGAGCGTTGGAAGGTGTTCCGCCGTTGCCGCGCTGCGCAGCCGTTCCGCACTCAATACCTGCTGCACGGCAGAGAGATAATCCGGCCGGTCTCGATATGCGCGACGCAAGGCTTCTTCCAGGCCAAGCGGTGCCAGAGGTTCATACGGTGCTTTGTCGGTGAGGTTAAATTCCTGCCCCGGCGGCAATCCAATGGTGCGTGCGAGCTGCAGCTTTTCTTTCGCGTAATTGTTGCGAGCAACGATGAGTTCCTGCTGCCGTGCCTGGTATTCCACCTGCGCGCGCAGGGCATCGATGGCCGGCGTCACTCCTGCGGCTTGCTGATCTTTCGCCTTATTGAATAGTGCCTGCGCTGTCTCCAACTGTGCCTGCGCTGCATCGACACGAGCACCAGCAGCAATGGTGAGCAGATAAACGTTGCCGGTCGCCAGTACTACCAGTTCCCGCGCATTCTTGTAGTCGTGTTGCGCGGCGGATTCCCGCGCTTGTGCTGCCCGTTCGCGCTGGATCGCATGCCAATCGAAGACCGGCGCAGTCAAATAGGCCCTTGCGTCAAAGGTTCCGAGAGGCCCCACCACCGGCGCCACACCTGGAAAGCGGAAGCGGAATCCCAGCGCAGCCAAATCGATCTGGGTCGCCGATTGCGTTGCAGCGGCGCTGATGTTGGGAAGGAGGTGGCTCAATTCCTGCCATCGCTGTCCTTTAGCCGCGAGAAGGTTGTCACTTCCGATCAGCAGCCCCAGGTTGTTTCGCAAGGCGCGATCGATTGCTTCTTTGAACGAGATCGGCAGCACGGTACCCGTCGCGTGGCCTTCGGGCACGCTTCCGGAATACACGCTCTGCGACCCGGAACTGAGCGTCGCACTTCCAGTCGTGCCATAGCTCGGGTTCTCTGATTCGCCTGACTGAGCAACCGCCGCAATCGTGCCCATGGCGAAAACGACAGCGAAGGCAAGGATTCGCACACCGGCAAACGCCCCCGAACGAGCCAGCTTCGACTGCTCACAAGTTGTTCTCTGCTTCTTTCGTGAAATCATCGTGCTTGGATCTTGCCGGCTGCCCTGCGCTTTGCGTATTTGCGATAGGGTCGGAATCACCGCATTCCGGCGAGCTTTGTAGAAGCTCTATTCTATTCGCAATCAAAGGCATATAGATGCAAATCGGGGCAGCGCGGCTTCGATCCAGAGCACTTCCGGCGCAGATTTACTCAGCCCGGAAGGGCGAGTC
>Ga0070713_100000731_pt1 | contig 21093 bp, 26 predicted proteins | sample LARL82metaG_FD_65465 | JGI IMG/M metagenome (GOLD analysis project Ga0070713, IMG submission 65465) | Corn, switchgrass and miscanthus rhizosphere microbial communities from Kellogg Biological Station, Michigan, USA - LAR L8-2 metaG | ecosystem: Host-associated > Plants > Roots > Rhizosphere ...
GGAGACCGTAACGCCAAGGATGATCACCAAAGCTAAAACTGCGAGGACGACTAGAACGATAGCCAGAGTCATTTGTTTACCAGATTTAGGGCTGTAAAAGACGCTCCAATTCGCGGTTCCAGACTGCGAGGTTATTGTCGGGCAAAGCGATAACGGACCTTGCCGCCACTTTCTGCGGTATGAGGACGGAATAAAGCCAAATCAACACAGACAGGTGAGAAATTCCCATACTCAGAAAATCGAACAAAGTGCGCGTCCGCTCTGTTGGATTGGCGTTAGCGACGATTGCCCACGTAGCAAGATGCACACAAGCTGAGATTCCGAGTCCGATTAAAATCCCAAGGGAAAGTCGATCCCAGGAAAGGTGGAAGTGGGCGACCAGCAGGAACAGAAACAGTATGAGGCCTGTCTCGACGATGAATACCGTTTGCTCAAGCAGGTGCAATCCGGAAATCAAGAACAAAGGATTGTCGCGATGAGCGAACCCGGCAATCAATCCGGCGACCAGCACCAAAACGGCCCCAGACCCACTTACCAGAATTCGGCTGAGCCGGCCGATCGAAGAGTATTGATTGAACACTCTCGAGCAGACCTCGCCGATGACAAAAAACTTCAACGACCCTTCGATCGCGAGATTAATCCAAGCAATTCGCCAGAAAGCTGGCGCGGAGATGATTGCCGAAGGAGCTATATCGGCTCCGTAAACTGCAAGGTCGCCCAGCGCTCCCAGGATTGCAAAGGTGAAAAAAGCGGGTACTTGTCGCGCCAATCCGCGTTTCCAAAGAACAAATGCAACTGCAAAAAGAAAGATATTGGGCGCGACCCAGAGGTAGTTCCAAAGAAATGAGTGCGCCTGCAGCATGGCGATAGTGACGCACTATACCGCGAAACGCTGCAGGCAGCAACGTGAGCACAATTCTTGTTCGGTTTTCGTAAGAACGCCTATCTTGTCGTGCCACTACTGTAAGAATTGATGCAAAATATCTAAATCTTGTTACGGCTTACACATACCACCACCGCCGCAAGCTGTATTGGTTCCGCCACCGCCATCAGCCCTTACGACGGTTGGGGTTACTAAAGTGGTAAGAAAAAGAACGGCTGCTCCAAGAGCAATTAGCACGCGTTTCACGGTTGTCTCCTTTGCACTTCAAGTTGGACCGTGATGGTTTCATGGCTAACCCCTCTCGACAACGGCACGCTGGAACATCCGATTGTTCGGAATTTGTAACAAAATGAGTCTTAAATCCGCTCTACAGGACATCAAGGAAACTACCCTTTCGGCCGTGGCCGGATCACTGGGAAAACTGTCCTATCTCGCTTCTCTGCGGCAGGGGGAAGGACGTTATCAACATTGGGGAATGGAGGCGGTCCACGGGGTCGAATCCTCCGAACGCGCCATACGCCAGGCCCATGCCGAGTTGGTGGCTCGCGTCCTTCGTACTCCTCTGGCGGCCTTGCAGGAGGATCTCAAAACATCGAGTTGCGACAGTGGAATCGCTGCTGTGGACTATGTCGAGGAGATGCGCGGTCACTTCAACGATTTGCTGCCCGAGGGACGGCAAAACTCTCCGGCATCAAACCACCTTAGTTCAGTGCTGCTGGCGCTTTCGAGCCTGGAGAAGAATCGAGGGCGTGCCACTCGGTCAACTTCATAGCGACTCCCACCACCTGGCCGAGGACTTCGGCCTCTTGCGGATGCTTGAGAATCCGTACCGGAACCGGAGATAACGGGTGCGGCTGCAGAATGATTTCTTCGCGGCGCATGCTGCACCACGAACAAGTATGACCGTCCCGGGTCTCGACGAAATAAATAGGACGCTCATACTCCGACCGCCAGGATCCTTCAACTACCCGATTACGCGACTCATCTACCTGGATGAAACTCCCCGGCGGTAGAATCGGATACATCGTAAAGTCTTGCGTCCCGACGTAACCGTATGTGAAATCGCTATTGGCGAATTGAGCCAGGTAGGCGACCGGAACCAATCCCCACTTTTCGACCATGCGTCCCAGATTCGTTGTCCGCTTTTCGTCAAATGCAGGATCCATCCGCACCGGTACCTGCACTGATGCCAAGCTGGCCAACGCATCGGAAACATGCGATTTTGGCGGAGAAACCAGACCCAGATCCGCTGCCATGTTGTTCAGATCCACGCCATACCATGCCAATATTTCGCGCAGATCACGGCGATAGATCACCGACAACGTGTAGAGGCGATAAATGCTGGGAAGAATTCCTTTGGTTTCGATATCGGATAACCGGCTGGGAGGAATGGAAAATTCTTCGTTGCGATATCTCTGGGCTATCATCGCGCTGGAATGCTCCACGTCGCGCATGGTCAGGCCTAACTTCTCGCGCAGCGTGCGAAGACTCTTTCCGGCTTGTACCATCGAAACGCCCTCAGATAATTGTCGGAATCATACCAAACGCAACATGAATTGTGCCCCAGGTCGCGTAAAAAAAATCTACACGGCAGCTTGTTACGAATTCCGAACAAAGCAAAAGCCTTGCCAGGTAAGGAAGTTGAGCTAGAAGTCGCACGGTCAGATACGGTTTACGCAGTCAATGTTTTGTTATGAATAAGTTGTAACTGTTCGGATTTCGTAACAAGGCCCGCCGGATCGTAGGCACGCGACCGCGACTTTATTCGTCAGGCAAGACCCTTTCTTTTGCTTTCTTACGAACTGCAAGTTACTCAATCATCAATAGTTCTGACGCAGCATTGGATGACATTTGTCACGCCCCTCGCGTGATGGATGGCACTGGTGTCGGACACGAGATTCGGTGACCATGCAATCAGTGCGGAGAAGAAGCCTTGGGGGATGCAGGGTAACTCAGACCGCAGAGGGGATTCCGATGATAGCTACCCTTGAACGCATGCCCGACGCAAGATCCGTTGCCGGTCAAACCGTCGCAGTTTTGGAAGGCGTGAGCAAAAGCTATGGAGACGTCCGAGCCCTCAAAGCCGTCGATTTTCAGGTGCGCGCCGGCGAGGTAGTCGCGCTGCTCGGTCCCAACGGAGCAGGAAAAACTACCGCCGTAAAATTGCTCCTGGGATTGCTACAACCAAATTCCGGAAAAGTGCGGGTTTTTGGTGGAGACCCCACGAATCCTGAAAACCGGATGCGCACCGGAGCCATGTTGCAAGTCGGCCGTGTTCCGGAAACGCTTCGCGTTCGAGAACACATCGACCTGTTCTCCTCTTACTACCTCAATCCGATGCCGGCGTCGCAAGTTCTGGCCGCTTCAGGATTGCAGCAACTCAGCGAACGCAAATTCGGCGAGCTGTCCGGTGGACAGAGACAGCGCGTTCTGTTTGCTCTCGCTCTCTGCGGCGACCCGGACCTGCTTTTTCTTGATGAGCCCACCGTCGGCCTCGACGTCGAAGCCCGACGAATGTTGTGGGACGAGATCCGGCAGCTGGTTCGTCGCGGCAAAACTGTTCTGTTGACGACCCACTATCTCCAGGAAGCCGATGCGCTTGCCGACCGCGTGGCTGTCATCAACAAAGGCGAGATCATTGCCGAAGGAACTCCCGCCGAGATCAAGGCACAGACCGCGGGCAAACGCATCCGCTGCATCACCAGCATTTCTCTGGACACCCTCCGCCAGATTCCGGGTGTGACCGAAGTGAAAGAAGACCGCGAGGCCGTAGAACTCCACACCGGCCAAGCGGAACCGGTCGTCCGTGAACTGCTGGCCCGTGATCTCAACCTTTCCGGCCTGGAAGTGACCGCTGCCGGCCTGGAAGAAGCTTTCCTCGCCTTAACGCAAGAGAGTTCGAAGAACGGAAATCAGTAGGAGATAAGCCATGAGCACCGCGACCATGACTCTGAGCAATGCACAGATCCGCCGCTCCCCCGCGCACACGGCGACGATCTATTTGAAAGAAGCCAAGTACGAATTCCTGAAATATCTCCGCTTGCGCATGTACACCGTCTCGGTGCTGAGCTTTCCCATCATGTTCTACGTCTTGTTCGGGCTGGTGTTGAACTCCAACCAATCGATTGGTGCAACACGGGTGCCGGCGTATCTGATTCCCACCTACGGCACATTCGGCGTGATCGCCGCTTCGTTGTTTGGAACGGCCGCAGGATTGGCCTCCGACCGCGGACTCGGATGGCTCGAGGTCAAACGCGCCAGTCCCATGCCTCCATTCGCCTATTTCGCCGCGAAGGTTGCGACCAGTCTGGTGTTCAGCACAATCATCGTTCTGGCTCTATTCACTCTCGGGATTGCGTTCGGTGGAGTGCGGCTGAGTGTCGCATCCTTCGCCCGGTTGCTCGGAATCCTGGCAGCGGGATCGCTCCCGTTCTCAGCGATGGGACTTGCCCTGGGATATTTCACCGGTCCGAATTCGGCTCCACCCACGATCAACCTTATTTATTTGCCGATGTCGTTCTGCAGCGGACTCTGGGTCCCGATCATGTTTCTGCCCAAAGTGGTACAGAAAATTGCCCTGGTGCTACCGCCGTATCACTTGTCGCAACTGGCGTTGGGAGTTGTTGGCGCTGGAACGCGCGAATCTGTCGTTGCGCATTGGGAGGCCCTTGCTGCTTTCACGATGATTTGTCTCGGCGTCGCGCGCATCGGATTCCAGCGCGACCAGGAAAAGATGTATGGATAAGCAATTTCATTTCTGATCTTCAGAGTGGTCAAATGAGCGCGAATGCAAAAAAATCGGCGGGAGCGACGTTAGCTCTGATCCTGCTTGGCATGCTGGTGCTAATGACCGGTGAGAAACTGCTGATCGTCATGATTCCGGCAGCAATCCTGATCTGGTACGCTGCCTCGCCAACACTGCGAAGTGGCCGGAATTGACGCGAAGGGCGACAATAGGCATATGCCATGGCTGAGTTTCGATAAGGATGAAGGGTGTCCTCCCGGCGCTTCGCGCTGGAAGCTGAAGCCTCTCAGCGCGATCGTGCACAATAAGGATCACGGCTGGAGCCCTTTTCTCTGGGTCATTTATCTCGGGTTCTATTTCATCGATCCAGTCCTGAGGCCCGCGACCCCAAAAATCTGGGCGCTGGATATCGCGGGTGCTGTCGTATTTCTGATCCTGTATTTCGGCCTATTCCTCCTCCAACATCCGCGGGCGCTGATGCACGTAGCCGGAATGTTGTTTCTTGGATTGCTGATCCTGCCGATCAATACCGGGGCTTGCACCTTCTTCATTTTTGCTGGGGCGATGCTCCCGTTTTCTGTGAACTCGCAACGAACCGCGTTTCTCGGCTTGATAACCGTAGGCTTGACCGGAGCAGTCGAAGGTTGGCTGCTTCACCTCGACAACTGGGCCAGATTCTACTGCTCTATCTTTCCCATCATTATTGGCGCGGGAAACACCTTCTTCGCCGAGCGCAATCGGATGAACCGGAGGCTCAGGAAGGCGAATGAGGAGATTGAAAACCTTGCAAAAGTTGCTGAACGCGAGCGCATCGCTCGTGATCTTCACGACGTTCTCGGACACACACTCTCGGTCATCACCCTGAAAGCGGAGCTTGCCGGCAAGTTGATCGAGCGCGATCCCGAACGCGCGGGGAAAGAGATTCGCGAAGTCGAGAATATCTCGCGTCAGGCATTGTCTGATGTGCGCGATGCCATTCGCGGCTATCGTACCAAGGGTCTCGCCGCGGAACTGGCGCAGGCCAAGGCAACTCTCGAAACTGCGGGAGTGAGCGTGCAATGCGATGCGGCTACGACGCTGCAAATCCCGGCAATGCAGGAAAGCGTTCTGTCGTTAGCCGTGCGTGAAGGCGTGACCAATGTGGTCCGACATGCGAATGCGCGCAACTGTCGTTTGCGCGTCGAGCAGCAGAACAGCAGCTGCCGTCTCGAGATTGCCGATGACGGCCAGGGTTTTGTCAGCATGGAAGGCAATGGCTTGCGAGGCATGCGGGAGCGCGTGGAGATGCTTGGCGGCACTCTGGACCGGCGCAACAAGTCCGGAACGACACTGACCATCACTCTTCCCCTCAAAGAAATCGCAGTGAAAGATTCCAGCCAGAACGAAATCATCTCTGGACAGGGAAAGACTCACGAACTTGAATCCTCTCGTTAAAGAAACGGGCCGCAAAACAATCCGTGTTGTGCTGGCGGAAGATCAGGGCATGGTCCTGGGTGCTCTCGCCGCACTGCTCGAAATTGAAGGCGATATTTCGGTCGTGGCGCAGGCGCGCAACGGCAAAGAAGCGCTGGAAGCCGTGCTCGCTCACAAGCCCGATGTCTTCATCACCGACATTGAAATGCCGCACATGAGCGGGCTCGACGTTGCTGCTGAGTTGAAACGTCGCCACACCGGGACAAGGGTAGTGATTGTGACCACCTTCGCCCGCGCAGGATATTTGCGGAGAGCGCTGGAGTCCGGCGCGTCCGGTTACTTGCTCAAGGACATGCGTGCTGAAGAACTCGCCGACGCAGTCCGCCGTGTGCATCAGGGATTGCGCGTGATTCATCCCGAGCTTGCGACAGAGGCGTGGGGCGAAATGGATCCGCTCACCGATCGCGAGCGCCAGGTGCTTCGTCTGGCTGGAGAAGGCATGGCCAGCTGCGATATCGCCGGAGAACTGGGCTTGTCAGACGGCACCGTGCGCAACTACCTCTCCGAGGCGATCAGCAAACTCGGTGCCAGTAATCGAGTAGAGGCCGCGAGGATCGCGAGAACGAAAGGTTGGCTGTAACTGTTATGTGGGGACAGCCGCCTTCGGCTGTCCAATCGAAAAGAGCACCACGCGCGTCATGGTCACACCTGACAAAGTCGAAAAATCAAACAAACCTCATATCGGTGGACTTGGTTCTGAGCACTTCAGCGAGATGCTGTCACCGTGTTCGTTCACGCGCTGCTTCAGTGTTTGCTTGCCGCGATCACGAACGGTGCCACACAGTCTTTGAACGCATGAGAGATCATGCCCGGCCGCACGCTTCTTCGCCAATGGGCCAGGGCGCCGAGCATCATTCCATCGATCGCGATCACGACTGCCTGACGTGGGCCCTGGTAGGCGTGCGATAGCCCGAAAGCTGCGCCTGATATTACGATTCCCGCGATCAAACTGTTGGTCAGCGCCGCGAACTGCTTCTGCAAGTAGCCGCGATAGAGCGTTTCTTCGCAGATGCCGGCGGAAACCGAAAGCGCAATCCACAAGAGCATCTCTTTTCGTCCCTGCGGCATGAGAAATTGAACAGAACGATTGGAATCACCACCGTGAGGCAGCAGGATCGAAAGAACCATCGTGGAAACAACGGAGTATCCAATTCCTATGCCCAGGTCTCGTACAAAGTCTCGGATGGATCGCCAGCGCTCGCCGAGTACCGCGGAGAGAGGCGAGCCAGCCCACCAGACTCCCAGCAGCACGAAGGCGAATTCCAGCCACTCCATCAGCATTGTGCGCTCATAAATGCGAATGCGCGACGCCGCCCGCAATTCATTCCCGTGCATGAGACCACGAGCCACCATTGCGGTCATTGCCAACAGCAAGAGAATTGTGTGGATGGGACTGGCGATGCGGCGCAGCTTCTCGGTTTTAGGAGTACTCGGAGCGAGAGTGGCCATGAAGGGTGCGGGACATCGTCGTCTTAGACGGCACTCGATGCGATTCGTTAGGAGAGACTCGCTCCACTTTTCATTCGCTCCGCTCTACACCCGATTGTTGTCCCTTTACTGTTTTATACGCCCAGGCCATCCGCGGCGTGTTGTGCGAAATGCCAATGTGCCCCTCGCGGTTCAACACAATAATTCCGCCGTGCCCGTTCACGCGCTGCTTTAGATAATTCATTGCTTCCTGCGCCGACCACTCCGGCAAATTCCCGGCAGCAATGCGGTCTACGGTCCACTTGGCCAGCACCAGTTTCATGATGGGCTCGCCCCATCCGGTGGTTGACGCTGCGGCGCTTTCGTTGTCGGCATAGCACCCGCAACCAATCAAAGAAGAATCGCCCAGACGGCCAGGAGCCTTGTTAAGCGTGCCCCCCGTTGACGTCGCAGCGGCGATGTTCCCGTCGCGGTCAAGCGCGACCGCCCCCACCGTATCGTGCGAAATCGTCATATCGTCGGCGTCAGGGGCGAAGAGATCGTTGCCATCCTGTTTCGCATCCCGCGATGCCAATTCCGCCTGGTACTTGCGCAATCGCTCGATCTCTCGCGGAATAATCAGGTCTTCATTCTTGCAAAGCGCAACTCCGTGCTCCGCGGCAAATTTCTCCGCTCCGTCCGCGACAAAATAGACGTGCGGGCTCTCGCTGAGAATTTTGCGGGCAGCGCGGACCGGATTCCGCAAGTGCTCCACGCAACCCACTCCGCCGGTGCGAAGTGTAGCGCCGTCCATGATGAGGGCATCGAGCTGCACGCGGCCATCGCGATTCAGAAAACTGCCGCGTCCCGCGTCGAAGGTCTCATCGTCTTCCATGATGACGACGGCTTCCTCGACGGCGTCGACCGACGAGCCGCCGCGCTCGAGCACGCGCCATCCTGCAGTCAGCGCATTGTTGACGCCTCGGATGTGCGCTTCCACCATGTCATCGGGCATAGCCCATGCGCCGCCGTGAATTACGAGTACTGGATCTGTAGCCATTCTTATGTAGGTGTTTCAACAATCGGGAAAAGTGAATGCATAGAATAGCAGGACCGAAAACGCAAGAGCGCCAGTCAACAGCTGGACTTCATTTGGAGCGATGCGGACGCAGGAGGGCACTAAAAAGAAGCAAAGTTTCTCGCCGCCGCGTCGTTCCAGCACGTCCGCCGCACCTGCTCCGTCAGTTCCGGAAAGAACACGCGGAAGTCTCCTGCGAATTCAGCTTCATGCTCTTCGAAGATCGGCACCGACGCCGACAGATCGAACGGTCTGCGCAGTCGCCCACTCAAGCTCCGCAGGATTTCGCTGATACCAGCGATCGTGTGATACGAGCTAAGCCAGTCAGCGCGCCGCATAAGATTGAGCCGCCGGCCTGCCTCGATTGGAAGTTCTGGCACACAAAGTTCGATATCGAGATAGACCTCGCGGATGAACTGAGGCAAGGCAACCGGGGAATACTGCGACCAGTCGCGGGCGAGAAAGTAGTCGAAGTAGATATCGGTCAGGACGCCTCCATAGCGGCGATAGGGCTCGGGAAAGCGCGATACGCAAGATCTGAACCGCGGATGCGAGTCCGTGAAGCGGTCGATCTGGCGGTGGCAGCGAATGCCCTTCTGAAATGATTCTGGAAGCCCCGCCAGGTGAGCTGCAGACGCCAGATCCGGCAACAGATTGCCAATGCGAAATTGCGGATTAGCCTCGGATAAGTACAGATGGGCTAGCCAATTCATCCTGCAATAGAGTAAGGCTTCTGATTCGCTAGGCTGCCTGGCCCGGGGTAAGAGAGATCGGCGGATCTTGCGTGCGCGTCCAGGTGTAACGCATGCGATGGATGACGGTGATCGTGCTCAGCACTGCGATCAGCCACAAAACGGGCGCCATTCGATTGAACAGCGCTCCCAGAATAACCAGCACCAATCGTTCAGGCCGCTCCATGAATCCAACCCGGCATGAACCGATCAGGGATTCCGCACGCGCGCGCGTGTAGCTGACCATGATCGCGCTGATCATGACGAACGCAGTCAGAACTACGTAGGTGTAGCGTCCCCCACGAGCGTAGAAGACCAAAAGTCCTAGAAACTGTGAAGCGTCCGAGTAGCGGTCTACCACCGAGTCGAAGAATGCTCCGAAGCGCGTGACGCGATTGGTGGCGCGGGCGACTTGGCCGTCAACCAGGTCAAAGAAGCCGGAGAAGATAATCACCAATCCGGCGTAAATGAACATCCGCGTCTGATTGCTCGCGTTGGCCGAGCCGAACAGGATTGCGGCCCAGGTGTTTACCAGCAGACCCATGAACGTCAGCACGTTGGGGTTGATGCGCGAGAGCGCGAGCCAGCGGACGATGGTATCGAGCAGAACTCCGCAGGCGCGTCCGAATGCTGAAGTCCAAGAGGAGGCCATAAACGATCTAGTGTAACCGCAAAAGACACGCTTCGGCTACGCGCTAGCAATCCGGCGTGATTCTAATTTGAACTCGTAGAAGGCTATAAGCGGCGTCATCCCGAAGGCCCGCGTTTTCACCAGCGGGCCGAGGGATTTCCCCAAAGAACTTCCTATACGTGAGATCCCTCGCTCCGCCTGAAGACCGGCTCCGCTCGGGATGACGCCACTGAAATTTGAGTGAATTCCGCCTAGGCCTGCGCTTCTTTCGATTCGTCCCCGACGTCGTCGTGGATCGTAGACAGGCTCAGGATTTCCAGTTCGCGCTTGCCGTTGGGAGTCACAACAGTGGCTTCGTCGCCGACCTTCTTATTCAATAGCGCGCGCCCGATCGGGCTGGTGGTCGAAATCTTTCCCGCTGCAACGTCAGACTCTTCGCTGGTCACCAGCTTGTATTCGACTTCTTCTTCCTTGGTATTGTCGTAGACCTTCACCCTGGAACCCAAGCCGACCCTGTCCTTGGGGATATTGTTCATGTTGATCATGGACAATTCCGCCAGACGCTTGCCCAGTTGGCGGACGCGAGCCTTCACGAACTCCTGCCGCTGCTTCGCCATGTGGTACTCGGCGTTTTCGCTGAGGTCGCCGAGCGCCGCGGCTTTCTTGATCTCTTTCGGAAGTTCGTGGATCAACTCGTGTTCAAGCGCGTTGATCTCTTCCTGCAACTTACGTTTGATCGCGTCTGTCATCTTGATTTTGGAGCCGGATTACCGATTGGCCGGGTTTACCACTAGGCTTGGGACATTATACCCCGGCTTCCGGCGTCCGGCCGTCGGCTTCCGCAACTCCTGCGGCTCCAGCCCCTGCAAGACTTTGCGCTTCTGGTTAAACTTCTAGCACTTGGGGATTTGCTGTGGGTCTAATTTCCCAAATAAAGCCGTCTCTCATCGCCCTTTTCAGGAGGCTGGTATGTCGAATCAGGGAACAACGCCTGTGCTGGAAACTGCGACTCCGCGCCGCCCTGTGGGACGCAGCATTTGGGCCATCGTCGCAGGGTTCATCGCCGTAGTTTTGCTTTCGAACGGCACGGACGTCCTGCTGAGCAAACTTGGAACCGTCCCTCCGCTCGCTCAATGGCACACAGACAGATTGTTCGTCTGGGCCACAATCTACCGCACCGTGTACGGAATTATTGGCAGCTACATCACGGCTCGCCTTGCGCCCCAACGGCCGATGAAACACGCCATGATCGGAGCCATCATCGGCATGGTTCTGGGAACGGCAGCCGCAGTTGCGACCTGGAACAAGGATATGGGGCCACACTGGTATCCCATTGCGTTGGTCGTGGTAGCAATTCCAACCGCCTGGGTCGGTGCAAAACTCCTGCAGATCCAAGGGCAAGGAACCAGCAACTGACAACTTGTCGATTCTGCCGCTCGTCACTCGACGTCTATACAGAGGCTGGACGAAGTAATTCCAGCCCAAACAGAGGAGACATGTCATGCGAGTTATGGTCATTGTTAAGGCAACGAAAGACTCCGAGGCCGGGGTTATGCCCACAAAAGAGCTGCTCGGCGCAATGATGAACTACAACGAAGAACTGGTGAAAGCCGGGATCATGTTGGCGGGCGACGGTTTAAAACCTTCGTCCAAGGGCAAGCGGGTCCGATTCTCGGGTAGCAAGCGGACTGTCATCGACGGACCGTTCGCCGAGACCAAGGAACTGGTCGCCGGATACTGGATCTGGCAGGTGCGCTCGATGGAAGAGGCGATCGAGTGGGTGAAGCGCTGCCCGAATCCGATGCCCGGCGATTCTGAGTTGGAGATTCGTCCTTTTTTTGAGGCAGCCGATTTTGGGGAGAACTTTACGCCCGAGGCCCGGGAGCAGGAGGAACGCCTGCGTAACGAAATCGCCTCCCGAAAATAGCCAAACTTTTTTCAATTTCGTGTCGAATTCGCAATTTGCCGTTCGACGCATTCATGAAGGCCGGAAAGGGCAGTTCAAAAGACACCGAAATCCGGCCGCCAAAGATAACCACTAAGGAGAGCAACCATGAGATTCCTCAGCATCTACAAGCACGTTGAGCGCAACACACCTCCTTCGCCAGAGGAGATGGCAGCCATGGGCAAGCTGGTCGAGCAAGGCTTCAAAGAGGGCTGGCTGCTGGCCACCGAAGGCTGCCTGCCATCCGCGCTGGGCGCCCGGGTACGCCGAGACGGTCAGAAGATCAGTGTGACCGACGGCCCATTCACCGAGTCGAAGGAGATCGTCGGCGGATTCGCAATCCTCAAAGCGAACTCGAAGGCAGAAGCCATCCGGATGGCGAAGGACTTCCTGAATTTTGTCGGAGAAGGCGAATGCGAGCTTCGGCAGATTTACGAGCAGGGTGGCCCTGAACCCGATTGCGTGAAGTTGGCCAGCGAGGTTGCGCTGAAGGCCTAGAAATGTTGTGATCGGTAGCAGTGCCTGCTGCCGAGACCCATCGCGCGATTGAAACCGTCTGGAAGATGGAGTCGGCCCGCTTAATTGCCGGGCTGACTCGCATCGTCCGCGACGTTGGGGTCGCGGAAGAACTTGCCCAAGACGCGCTGGTTACAGCCCTCGAGAAATGGCCAGACTCCGGGATTCCCGAGAATCCCGGCGCCTGGCTCATGGCAACGGCGAAACATCGAGCCATCGACTACCTTCGCCGCGGCACCCTCATCGATCAAAAACATGAGCATCTCGGTCGCGAGATGGCCGAGCGCGAGATGCAGGTTCCGGACCTTGCCGCTGCCATGGATGACAACATCGGAGACGACATGTTGCGGCTGGTCTTCATCGCGTGCCACCCGGTGTTGTCGACGGAAGCGCGAGTCGCGCTGACGTTGCGCCTGCTCGGCGGACTGACAACCGAAGAGATCGCGCGCGCTTACCTCACCTCCGAACCAACAATCGCACAGCGAATTGTACGGGCCAAGCGCACGCTGACTGAGTCGCAGGTTCCGTTCGAAGTGCCGCGCGGTAAGGAGTTCAACGCGCGCCTGGCATCCGTTCTGCAGGTCCTTTATCTCATCTTCAACGAAGGCTATTCGGCAACATCCGGCGATGACTGGATGCGTCCGGCGCTGTGCGACGAAGCCATGCGCTTGGGCAGGATTCTGGTTGGGCTGGTGCCAGACCAATCCGAGGCCCACGGGCTAATTGCGCTGATGGAAATCCAGGCCTCGCGTTCCAAAGCGCGCGTGAATGCGGCGGGTGAGCCTGTTCTCCTGCTCGATCAGGATCGCGCGAAGTGGGATCGCTTGCTGATCGGCCGCGGGCTTGCCGCCCTCGAGCGCGCAGAGCAGTTGGGTGTGTCGCGTCAGTCGTACACCATTCAAGCTGCAATCGCTGCTTGCCACGCACGTGCTCTTACCGCGGGTGATACCGACTGGTCGCGGATTGCAGCTCTGTATCGCGAGCTCGCGCAGATCGAACCGTCTCCCATCGTGGAGTTGAACCGCGCGGTGGCCGTGAGCATGGCATCGGGCCCTGCAGCAGGACTCGAAGTAGTAGATGAACTCAAGGATGATCCCGCTCTGAAGAACTATCATCTCCTGCCGAGCGTGCGCGGAGATCTGCTGAAGAAGCTGGGACGTCTGAACGAAGCTCGGGCGGAGTTCGAGCGAGCCGCGTCAATGACGCGAAACGTTCGAGAAAAGAACTTGCTACTCGACCGGGCGCGCGCCTGTACTGGCTAGGAGATTGGGTTTAGCTATTGTAGGTTGCTGAATCTGGCGCGGTCCCGGATCACGCGCTACAGGTGTGTCGTCATGTGGATGGCTGTTGCAATCACGGCATTCATCTTCGCGGTTGGCAATATCCTCTTCGGCCAGTTCGAAGAAAGAACTCCCAAGTGGAGGCGCGTGGCGAAGGTCGTACTGGTGCTTGGTTTTATCGCGGCAATTTCAGCAAAATTCGGTGCGGCATGGGGACTCTTTCCTGTTGCTCTCATGCTGGTCGTGTGGGCGGTGGTTCACCTCTGGTGGCTTCCTCGAAAAGGTATTAACGGACTCACCGCGGAACCGAGAGATAAGTATTACGAGTTCCGAGGCTGGGACAAGCGCAAGTAGGACAACGGTGCGGCAGCATGCGCGCCTGGGGCCAATCGTAACTCATCGAGCTACGTCGAGCTGATGTTCTGATTCACGCGAAAGAAATTCGTGGGATCGTATTTCTTCTTGATAGCAGCCAGCCGTGCCAGGTTTGCACCGAAAGCGGTCTTAATCACGTCTTCTGCTTCGACGTCGAGCGCCGACAGCAGGTGCGCATTTTGTGAGTATGGCCGCAGCATTTCCTCGCCCGACCGGGCCCAGTCGCGATGCAGATTCGTTTGCGCAGGATCGGTCCACTGGGCGAGAAACAGAATGTCCCACGGCAGATCGCGATGGGGGAATGCCGTCGCATCCCGCGCAACGCGCCCGGCTGCGCCGCCGTAGTATTCAAAAACCGATACGGACAGTGGCGAATTGAGTTTGTTGGCGTGGTCGACAATCGCCCAGATAGCGGCATCCGGCAATTCGCGTTGAAGGGTCGACTTCCAATAATTGTGATTGCCATCTGGGAACGATGGGGCGAGCAGAGATTGCATCACGGGAAATGGCATCGCCTGGATGCCATCAAGAACAGGGCTGCCGAACTTGCGCAAGGGTTGAAGAATTCGTTCTCCGTCGGAAATGCTGCCGCAATAGCAGGCGATGATTGCGGTCAACGGAGAACCGTCCGGACCGTGCAGAAGCGCGGCGTAGGCGGTGAGTTCGTCCGGAGCCGAAGCCATGAAATCGCGGAAGTTTCGCAGGACCTCAACAGCCTTATCCCGCGGATAGATCAGGAGTCCCCCCAGCACTGTCGAAACCGGATGAGCCTGGAACTCGAAGCTGGTGACGACACCAAAGTTGCCACCTCCTCCGCGGAGGGCCCAGAAAAGATCCTCATTTTGAGAAGCGCTGGCGGCCAGAACCTTTCCATCTGCGGTCACGATTTCCGCCGACAACAGATTGTCGATGGACATTCCGTATTTGCGAATGAGCCAGCCTACTCCGCCGCCAAGCGTCAAACCGCCAATGCCGGTCTTGGGCACAATTCCGCAGGGAACTGCGAGACCAAAGACATGCGTTTCCCGGTCGATGTCGCCGAGAGTCGCTCCCCCTTGGATTCGAACCCTTCGGCTGACGGGATCTACGAACACCGAGCGCATTCGCGAGAGATCGATGACCAATCCGTCATCACAGAGCGCACGGCCGCCTACGTTGTGGCCGCCGCCGCGAATTGCGGTCAGCAAATTGTTGCCGCGGGCGAAAGTAACCGCGGCAATCACGTCGGCAACGCCGGAGCAGCGAGCGATCAGTTTGGGACGCTTGCTTACGCTGGCGTTCCAAATCTGGCTAGCTTGCTTGTAACCCGCATCCGTCGGCTCGAAAACCTCGCCGTTGAATGCAGACCGGAAGGACTTGATGTCTGGGACGGTCATAACGGGAGAGAAGTGTACCCTACGAGCAGTCGTGCGGCAATTTTTGATTGTGTTTACGCCGAGAAGAGAAGAGTCGGCTTCCAAAGGTCCAGGTCGCTATGCGTGATCTCGCTCACTGACAGATTCAGGCCGAGGTGTACCATGCGAGCCAAATTGTGAGGGAGGTCGCATATGCCTCGAAGTCTGCGCGTAGCACTACTCGCCCTTCTGCTTGTGGGCCTCGCTGTGCCACTACTGCGCGCCAATTCTATTCCCATCGGACAGATGGGCGTGATGGGACCCGGCGGCTGTGATTCGATGCATTGTTACAAGGCATGGGTTTCTGTGTCGATCGGAGGAGGTCTCACCGATTCTCACGGAATGTACTTTCCTCTGGATTTGACCGGCACCTTCTACATCCGTGACATCTCCGGCAATTGGTCGCCGGTCGTATGGGGCGGCAGTAATCTCCGCTTTTGGGATCCAAGTTCCCAGATTTTCAATCTCGGTTATGTCTGTACCCCCAACCCGTGCGCAGGTCTCCGTATTGACTTCACGTTGAACTACTCGAGTGCACTCCTTGTCGACGGCAAGAAGGTATACCCGGATACGACTTTTTCCGTCATTATGCTCCCGACAAACGGACCATATCTCTACGGAGGGCAGGTAGCCACGATCTATCTCACTACCCACGATGCTGCGCCGGAGCCATCGTCTCTTCTTTTGATGAGTACAGGTCTTCTTGGTGTGGCAGGTATGGTGAAGCGCAAAAGAATTTTCCGTCGATAACTAGTTGCCGCCGCACTTACTTTGAACAGCTGGCGCGGTTCACCCCGAGTGACTTGATCCATTCGCGGATGAGTGCCGCACCTTCTTCATGCACCACGCTCCGTCCGATCTGCGGCATCATTTCCTTCGGTCGCACCGATTCCATCCGGGCCAGTAGAATCGACTGCTCCGGATGCCCGGGCACTAAGTCATAAGAAAGGTTCCCTACTCTTCCCGAAGAATTGGGTGACTTGCAAATTCCGAACGTGCGCAAATCGGCGCTCATTCGCAGATCTACTCCCGTATAACCAGCGGTGCCTCCCGGTTGATGACAGTGAGCGCAGTTGTTATCGAGATAGGAGCGAGCGCGCGCATCGAGAGTGCCCGAAGAAATGTCACTCCACTTTGCGGCAGCGGACACCTTCGGTGGCTCGGGAGCGCCGCGCAGATAGCCCGCGCGAGCCCAATAGGCAAGCTGGTTCGCCGCGCCGCCAGCATAAGCGAAGTCTTTGTTCAGGTTCCGCGCTTTCGGTCCGATGGGCAGCATCACGTGATTGTTTTCGTGACACTGTTTGCATTCATTCGCATTGGGAATGAAATAGGTGAACTCGTGCCGCTTGGCGGCAGCGTCCGCGTAGCGGATCGGAACAGGATCCGGAGCTAAGTCGAGACGCGCCTCCGTCTGACTCTCATTCCAGATGTAGGGCAGTCCAACCCATCCTTCTTTCGTATGGACTAGCAACCGCGTTTCCACAAGATGTTCGTGCGAGGGGCTCCAGTCCACCGGGAAAGCAAAACTCTTTACCAGGATTGTGCCCACGGGAAAATCGAAAACACCATCCTCCCGATATGTAGCCGAAGTGCCGGCAGGCATCCAGACGAAGCGGTACTTGCTCGCGTAGTCAGAGAACAGCGGAGTGTTCAGGTCGTAAGGAATCACGCCCTTGTTGGGAGTGAGCGTCGGCGCGCTCGCTATAAACAAACGCCATTCAGAGAGTTTTTCCGGGAAAGGTTCGGTCAGGAAAGGATGCACATCCGCCGATTCCCGCCTGCACCCCGCAAGGGAAAGGAAAAAAAGAAGAGCAACCGCGACATGGGTTTTGCCGAAGGCCATCATTTCGTAGAGACGTAACTTGTTACGTCTGGCTTTACGGCGCCGCACGCAAGAGTCGTTGCAAGCAACATCTCTACGAGTGGCTCGTGTCTTGTGCGATCTTCACCGCTTCCAGAGCTGGCAGCGAGCAGTCGTGGACTTTCAGATTATTGCTCGGATGCTTGAAATTGTTCGCCGCATCGAGGTTCAGGAACGTAGGTGAACCATTATTGCTCAAGCAGACTTGGCCCGGATTCTGGCTCTTCTTCGCTGCACTCACCAGCGCGGGATCAACAACGCCATCGTACAAAATATCCGGCAATGATCCGCCACCGACCTGCATCAACGCCTTCACGCCGTCGAGCCTGACGTCCGGCGATTTCCCACCGCCGGAAATGTCGTTGTCATGCAGCGAAATGTGATCGGCAAACGGACGGAAGCGCGCATCCTTGATCGGATCCGACAGCGCCGTCTGGTAGTTAATGATGTAGACGTTCGTGGTGTTATTGTCGTGAATCTTGTTCTGAAATTCTTCGACATCATGGATCGCCATAATGTACACGCCCGTTCCGGTCGGCAGGAAGTAAATCGGTCCCAGGCTCTTAGGAGCAAAGTTCGGCGTGTTGTTGTCGTACACCTGATTGCGGAACACGCGAACATGTTGTCCTCCCTGCTTCGGGAGATCGGGCAAGTTGAAAACTCCAATACCTCCCGAGTTGTGCGCGGCGATATTGTCATAGACATCGACGTGCTCGGCATTCTCGACTTCATAGCCGTCGACGTTGTATTCCGACCGATTACGCCGCATCACAACGTTGTCGGACTGTCCGATGTAGAAACCCGCGTCCGACGCGCCTTTCGCCACGGAATCTTCTACCAGCACGTTCTTGCACTGCGTCGGATAGATGGCATAAGGCCCGTTGCCAGGATTCGGTCCGCGGGTCCACTCCACGCGCACCCGGCGAATGATCACTCCATCGCCACCTTGCACCGTCAGTCCATCGCCGGCTGTGTCTTCAATCGCGAAATCCTCAGCGGTGAAATTGTTCGCCTTCACCAGCAATCCGGACGCGCCTTCCTTCTGTCCCGCGAATGTCAGGATCGTTTTGTCCATGCCCTGCCCGCGGATGGTCACGCCATTCACGGTCAGCGACAAAGTGCGGTCAAGATGAAACTTTCCCTCCGGCAGAGAGATCACGTCTCCGCTCTTGGCCTTGATCAATTTCTCCTGCAGATGCTTCTGAAACTCTTCCGGGGTTTCCGAGTGATTGCAGGAAACCAGTACCAACGAGGCGGCTGCCAGCGCAGCGGTGAGAAAGTGAGATCGGTTCATTCGTCCCCCAAGCGACGACACGAAGATCCACTGCCAATTCGGTAAGACATCCTACATCAACCGCGCAACGACAAGAGAAAGCCATGAAGTACACAAGATTCACGAAAAAAACCTGCCCTCTTCAACTTGCGCACCTTGCCAGGATCATCGTGATGTCGTCATGTTGGTGGTCGGGATTCAACGCCCGGACTTCTTCGGCAATGGCTTCTATGGCGGATTGGCATGGGCGGTCGCGGTGGCGGCGAAGACTCTCGATGAACGATTCCTCTCCGAATTCCTGACCTTCCCGGTTATGCGCTTCCGTGACTCCGTCGGTGTAGAGTGCCATCAAGTCTCCCGGAGCGAGTTCGAATTCGTCGAAGTGGCACTCCCAATTCTGAAAGAGTCCCAGTAGGGTTCCCGTCGAGTCCAGCCGCTGGCATGTGTTGTCCGGCCGCAGAATCAATCCTGACAGATGTCCGCAGTTCGCGTACCGGAGCCGCCGTGACTGGTCATCGTATGCAGCAAAAAACAACGACGCGTAAGCGCTGTCCACTGTGTTGTCGTAAAACAGCCGGTTGACTGATTGCAGAAACAATTCCGGATGCGTCAGCGCAAGAGTGCACTGACTGCGCAAGTTCGCCTGCAAATTGGCCATCAGCAGCGCCGCAGCGATGCCCTTGCCGGAAACATCCCCGATAACTAGACCGACTCTCCGTTGTCCGAGATCGAGGAAGTCGAAGTAATCTCCGCCGACCTGCCGGGCCTGCAGGCAAAGCCCGGCATATTCCAGTGTCTTGGCCTCAGGATGAACCTGCGGAAACAGTCTGGCCTGCACCTGCTTGGCGATTTCAATCTCCTGTGCGGCGCGACGTTCGGCTTCGTGCTTTTCCGCCATCACACGACGTTGCGCCTCGATACTTCGCGTGAGTTCATCGAATCCAGCCAAGCCAAACTGGTTTCCATCCGGATCTTCAAATCGAGTGTGGACCCCACCCCAGGCAGGAACCGCAGGAGGGTACCGGAAGAAAACGCCTCTGGCCTTCCAGTCTTCATACTTACGGTTCACGTCCTCGGTGATGAACCAGATGAGCGCCTGAGTTTGGATGAGCTTCGCGGGATCTTCATCGGCGGGCAGGAGCGCGAGGCCAAGATGGGCATTGCCATCCGGAGGGGTTACTTCGATCCAGCGTTGGCCGTCTGCAAATCGGTGATCTACCACCACGCGAAAGCCGAGCTTGTCAACGTAGAACTCCAGGCTTCGGTCCTGGTCGCGGACATAGATGATAGCGAAGTGGAGGCACAGATACGGGTCCTTGCCGTCTAACCTCAGGACCGATCGATCGACGCCAAACGGGACTTCTGTGGCTCCCATGGGCGAGCATTATAGAGGTGTCAGGCTTCAGGCGTCAGGCTTTAGGGTTGTAGGCACTGACCCTAGGTAGTAGAGAAGATCTCAGGCCTGGAATTCGGAGGCTTCCGGAAAGCGGAGGTTGCACTTGGCCAATGTCGTGGTCAGCAGTTCCTCGACCTTGGACTCCTCGCAGTTGCGGGCCATCGCAAGTTCACTGACCAGCAGGTAGCGGGCCCGCTCCAGCATTTTCTTTTCACGAAATGACAGTGGCTTGGCTTGGTGAACGGCGATGAGATTCTTCAGAACGCTGGCCACTTCCAGAAGCGACCCCGTGCGCATACGGTCGGAGTTCTCCTTGAAGCGATCCTTCCAGTCGCCGTTATGGCCGTTCTCCCCTAGCGAAAGCAGGTCCAACACTTTCTGGACCTCGCCATTCTTGACCACCCGCCGCAATCCCACGCTTCCGGCGTTCTGGCAGGGAACCATGACCCGGAGACTGCTGGCTTTGATATGAAGCAGATAGAAGCGTTCGATTGTCGATCCCACCGAGCGGCTGCTGATCTGCTCGATGATACCGACTCCATGGTTGGGATAGACAACTTTGTCACCAATGTGGAAGTTCGAATCCAAACCGCTCATATTAGGCACCCAGTCAGGCGGAGGGTTGAAGGGAAGAACTTTGTAAAACAGCTGTAAATATGCTACTCCTCGCGCTTCGGGAAGGCAAGAGAGAGGGCAGGAGGGGGACCCCAACCCTTCTGAAGGGTGCCCCACTCAAGCCCGACGTTGGCTTGAGTGGGGATTATCCGAGAGCCGGAAGCCGAGAGCGGGAAGCCTACTTCCTACTTTCCATCCACCCCTGAAGAATCAACACCGCCGCCATCCGGTCGACGGCTTGCCCGCGCTTTTCGATAGAGAGATCTGTTTCCCGAAGCAAGCGATTCGCCTCTGCCGAAGTTAACCGCTCATCCCAGAGATGGACCGGAAGCTTGAAATGCTTTCGCAAATCCTCTGCAAATAGCTGAATCTTCTCGGCTTGCGTCCCTTCAGCGCCGGACATGCGCAAAGGAAGCCCGACCACAATCTCCTTGACGTCGTAATCGCGGATGACACGGTAGAGAAAGGAAAAATCATACTTCTTGTTCTT
>Ga0070713_100000737_pt1 | contig 20973 bp, 16 predicted proteins | sample LARL82metaG_FD_65465 | JGI IMG/M metagenome (GOLD analysis project Ga0070713, IMG submission 65465) | Corn, switchgrass and miscanthus rhizosphere microbial communities from Kellogg Biological Station, Michigan, USA - LAR L8-2 metaG | ecosystem: Host-associated > Plants > Roots > Rhizosphere ...
GCAAGAATAAGGCGGTCGGACGGCGGCAGATCGAAGCGCGGCTCGATGCCCAGAAGCGGCGCAATGCGGGCGATCACATTGCCGCCGGTCGGCACCGCGTTCCACCCCGAGGTGATGAAACCGTAGGTTTCCTTCAGCGGCTGCGGCTCGTCCAGCATGACCAGAAGCTGGTAGCGCGGATTGTCGGCCGGCAGGATCGCGGTGAAGGCGGTCAGCACGCGCTTCCTGGCGTAGCGGCCGTTGATGACCTTCTCGGCCGTCCCGGTCTTGCCGCCGATATAGTAGCCCTTCACGTCGGCTTTTCTGGCGGTGCCGATCTCGGCATTGAGCCGCATCAGGAAGCGCATCTTCTCGGACGTCTCGGGCTTGATCACGCGCTTGGCCAGCGCCATCGCTTCCTGCTCGCTGCGTTTGAGGAAGGTCGGCGGAATCAGATAGCCGCCATTGACCAGCGCGTCGATGCCCATCACCGCCTGAAGCGGCGCGACCGCGATGCCGTGGCCGAAGGCGATGGTGACGGTGTTCAGCTCGGCCCAGCGATGCGGCACGATCGGAGAGGCGCTTTCGGGCAGTTCGGTGCGCAGCCGCTCGAGCTGCCCCATCTTGCGCAGAAACGCCTTGTGCGCCTCGACGCCCTGCGACAGCGCGATTCTGGCCGCGCCGACGTTCGACGAAAAGGTGAACACCTCCCTCATATTGAGGAAGCGGCCCTTCGGCTCGTCGTCATGGATCGCGAACTTGCCGTAGTGCAGCGGCCCGCGCGCGTCCCACAGCGAGTTGAGGTCGTACTTGCCGGAGTCGAGCGCCATGGCGAGCGTGAACGCCTTGAAGGTCGACCCCATCTCGTAGACGCCGGTGGTCAGCCGGTTGATGCGGTCGGGGTCGTGCGCTTCCTTTGGCGAGTTGGGATCGAAATCCGGAACCGAGACCATCGCCACGATCTCGCCGGTCTTGACGTTGGATACGAGGCCGGACGCAGCCTTGGCCTGGAATTTTTCCTTGGCCTTCAAAAGTTCGTCGCGCAGCGCATGCTCAACGCGCAAATCGACCGACAATTCGATCGGTTCCTGCTCGTGATCAATGGCAAAGCCGGCGCGATGCAGGGCAGCAAGGTGATTGTTGTCAACCCACCTCTCCATGCCGGCGATGCCCTGGTTGTCGATATTGACGAGGCCGATCAGGTGCGCGACTTCGTTGCCGGTCGGATAGACGCGCTTGTTCTCGCGCAGGAACCCGATGCCGGGAATGCCGAGACGGTGAATTTCCAGTTGCTGCTGCGGCGTGATTTCGCGCTTCAGCCAGACGAAGCCTTTTTTCGACGACAGGCGATCGCGCACTTCGCCGGTGTCGAGGTCCGGCAGCGTCGCGGTCAGAAGCTCGATCGCCTCGTCCTTGTCGATGATGCGGCGCGGCTCGCCAAACAGGCTCGGCGCCTTGACGTCGCTCGCCAGCACCTCGCCGTTGCGATCGATGATGTCGGGCCGCGCGGTCGCGATCGCATCCTGTGAGGCGTTGCGGCGCGCGCCGTGGCCGTCGGCGCCGACCGCGAACATCACGAGCCGCCCGCCGATGATCGCATAGATCGCGGCGAAGGCGACCATCGCAAATCCGACGCGGGCGCGCGCCTTGACTGCGCGGTCGACATTGCGCCCGTAGAGCAGGCTGCGGACCAGCCGCTGGCGCCATGGTTCCCTGGTCTTGGCTTGTGATGTCATCGCCCGGCCTCCGGCGTCGGCACCGATCCGGTGATGGAAGGCGCATCAGCCTTGGCATCGACGATGCCGATCATGGCGCCGATCGGATCGGGCTCGCCCGGCCGGACAAGGCTCGATGGACGCTCCGGCAGGTTCTTCAGCGCATCATATTGCGTCGCGCTGATCGGCTTTAACGGCAGATGACGCTCGGCGAGGCCTTGCAGCCGCAGTGGCGCGTCGAGCTTGGCCCATTCCGAACGCAGCACCGCAATGGCATCGCGCTGCTCGCGGATTTCCGCCTGTAGCCGCAGCACGCGCTCGACCCGCGCGGTGGAATCCATCTTGATGCGGTAGACATAGCTCGCCGCAAACAACAGCGCGCCGATCACAAGGAGATGGATGATCCGCATGGTCAGCCTCCCCTCATCACGTCGGAGAGCTTTGGCCACGAAGGCAACGCGCCAGCCTCATGCGCGGGCGCTTCGGTGCGTTCGGCGGCGCGCAGCTTTGCCGATCTCGCGCGCGGGTTGGCGGAGATTTCCTCTTCGTCGGGTGTCACCGGGCGCCTGGTCAGAATGTGAAAGCTCGGTGCTGCCTGCGCGAGCGCGGGCAGATGCCGCGACCCGCCGGCAGCCTTGCCGCGATCGGCGAAGAAGCTCTTGACGATGCGGTCTTCCAGCGAATGAAACGACACCACGACCAGCCGGCCGCCGGGCTTGAGCACGCGCTCGGCAGCCGACAACGCCAGTTGCAATTCGTCGAGCTCCTGGTTGACGAAGATGCGCAACGCTTGGAACGTGCGCGTGGCGGGGTGGATCTCGCCCGGCTTCGCGCGCACGACCTTGCCGACGATATCGGCGAGCGCGCGCGTGGTTGTGATCGGCGCCGCCTTGCGGGCTGCGACGATCGCGCGAGCCACGCCGCGGGAACGGCGCTCTTCGCCGAAGATATAGATGATGTCGGCGAGCTCGGCCTCGGACGCCTTCGCGATCACGTCGGCCGCGGTCGGACCTTCCTGTCCCATCCGCATGTTGAGCGGACCATCGAGGCGGAACGAAAAGCCGCGGGGCGCGTCGTCGAGCTGCATCGAGGATACGCCGACGTCCATCACGACGCCGTCGGCCGCGGAAATTCCCTGCGCGGCGCAGATATCGTCCAGCCGCGAGAAGCGGTCCTCCACCAGGGTCAATCGGCCGTCGGAGCGGTCGACCAGATCGAAGCCGCCGGCAATGGCGCTCCGGTCGCGGTCGATCCCGAGGACGCGGGTTCCAGCGACATCGAGGATCGCGCGGCTATAGCCGCCAGCGCCGAAGGTCGCATCGACGTAAGTACCGCCGCTTTTGACCGCGAGCCACTCGACTGCCTCGCGACCGAGAACGGGGATATGGCGTGAACCGGCCGGGCTCATGCGCCCGCCCCGGGGCAAGGCCGGCGAAAATAGCGAAAACTGGACGCGAACGGGCCCATGGCGCCTCGAATTCATGCCTCTCGCCGGGCTTCCCGGGACGAAAAACCGCTGAGCCACGCGATCGCCGATCCAGCGCGCCCCAGGCTGCGAACCCTGTTTTCCGCGCGGAATTTGCTGGGCTGCCATGGGATTTCGAGCGTGAACCGGTTCGGCACTTCACCACTTAGTAACGGCAGTTAGCGTTAAGAAAGCGTTGAAGGTCTGGAGCGGGTTTGAAGAGGTTCCTCCCCTATCTCTCCGCTCGCGGTGAGGCTTCCGGCACACACTCGGCCAAAATGCGACGCGGCGCCACCTTGCCGGATTGCGCGGGAGAAATCGTAAAGGAATAGTGAACCGCTCGGCCTTTAGTTATGTTGTTGCCGCTCTCCTGCCCGGATTGAGCTATCCTATGTCATTCGGTTCGTTCGCGTCTGATAGTTTTGATTCGAAGCGTCAACGTGCCCTCCCGCTTCCCAGGGCCAACGCAAGCATGCGGACTTTCACCCCCGATACCTCGATCGCATCCGACGTCATTCCGTCGGCCAATTACGGCGACCGCGCCAAGGGCCGCCAACCCGACATGATCGTGCTGCACTACACCGGCATGCCGGATGTCGAGAGCGCGATCACCCAGCTCTGCACCTTGGGCACCGACGTCTCCGCCCACTACATCGTGCTGGAAGACGGCCGCATCGTGCAATGCGTGCCGGAAGCCAAACGCGCCTGGCATGCCGGCGTGTCGTCCTGGGCCGGCGAAGAGGACATCAATTCCTGCTCGATCGGCGTCGAGATCGTCAACCGCGGCCATGATTGGGGTTATCCGGAATTTCCGCTGCGCCAGATCGCCGCCGTGATCGCGCTATGCCGCGGCATCATGCTGCGCCGCGAGGTACCGGCGCACCGCGTGCTGGCGCATTCCGATGTCGCGCCGGCGCGCAAGAAGGACCCCGGCGAGAAGTTTCCGTGGCACTCGCTGGCCAATTCCGGCGTTGGCCACTGGGTGCAGCCGGCGCCGATCGTGCGTGGCGAGAGCCTCAAACTGGGCACCATCAACGAGAACGTCGAGGGCATGCAGCGGGCGCTCGCAAGATACGGCTATGGTGTGCCGGTCACCGGCAAATATGACGGGCCGACCATGGAAGTGGTCACCGCCTTCCAGCGTCATTTCCGTCCCGCCCGCGTCGACGGCGTCGCCGACCACTCGACGCTGACCACGCTGCATCAGCTGCTCGCCAGTCTCCCCGCCGAAGCCTTGGCGATAGCGACGCGGTAGTCCCGCTCTTGCCTCAGCTCTCGGCATTCAACTCCGCGAGCCGCCGCGCGTAAAGCCGCCGCAGCGGCTCGAGCTGCGTTGCTTCCGTCGCGGCCAGATAGGCGGCGCGCGCGGCATCGCGTCTGCCGAGCCGGCGCAACAGATCGGCACGCACTGCCGGCATCAATTCATAGCCGCCGAGCCCGCCGCGCGCCTCGATCGCATCGATCAGGTCGAGCGAGCGCGCCGGCCCGTCGACCATCGAGACCGCGGCGGCGTGGTTGAGCTCGATCACCGGCGATGGGCTGATCCGCATCAGCACCTCGTAAAGCCCGGCGATTTGTCGCCAGTCGGTATCCTCAAAGTTGGGCGCGCGGGCATGAAGCGCTGCGATCGCGGCCTGCACCGCGTAGGATTGCGGCCGGCCCGGCATCCGCAGCGCCTCTTCCACGAGCTGCAACCCTTCGGCGATCTGGTGAAAGTCCCAGAGCGAGCGATCCTGCTCTTCCAGAAGCACGATATCGCCGGCCGCCGTTTCGCGCCCCGCACGGCGCGCGTCGTGCAGCAGCATGAGCGCCAATAGTCCCTTGATCTCGCCGCGCCCGGGCACCAGCAGATTGAGCAGGCGGCCAAGCCGGATCGCCTCGCGCGCGAGATCGGGACGCATCAATCCGTCGCCGGAGGTTGCGACATAGCCTTCGGTGAAGACGAGATAGATTACCGCCAGCACGCCGTTGAGCCGCGGCTCAAGCGCCTCGCGCTCCGGCACCTCGTAGGGGATTCCGGCGAGACGAATTTTCTGCTTGGCGCGCAACAGCCGTTGCGCCATCGCCTCTTCGCTGACCAGGAAAGCGCGCGCGACCTGCGCCGTAGTCAGCCCGCAGATCGTGCGCAAGGTCAACGCGACCTGAACCTCAGTGGCGAACGCCGGATGGCAGCAGGTGAAGATCAGCCGCAGCATGTCGTCGTCGAACGTCGCCTGTTCATGCGCCTCGTCCGGGCACGAGGCGTTGAGCTCGATCTCGTGCGTCAACTGGTCCTGCTTGCCGCGGAACACGATCTGCCGGCGCACGCGGTCGATCGCCTTATTGCGTCCGACATTGACGAGCCAGGCACGTGGATTGGACGGCGGTTCTTCGTGGGGCCAACGTTCCAGCGCCACCGCAAACGCGTCCTGCAACGCATCCTGCGCCAGATCGAAATCGCCGACGAGACGGATCAGCGTGGCCAGCGCCCGGCCCGCCTCGTCACGGAACAATTTTTCGATCTCGGTGGGGCTCATGGGATGGCCACTGATTGATCGTCATTCCGGGGCGCGCTTGAGCGCGAATCCGGAGCGACGAGATTCCGGGCCTGATCCGCTTGGATCAATCCCGGAATGACGCTGCGCCGTCAGTTATAAACCCAGATCGGCCTGACCTCGATGGAACCAAATCGCGCGCCCGGTATCCGCGCGGCGATGGCAAGCGCTGCATTGAGGTCCTTGGCCTCGACCAGATAATAGCCGCCGAGTTGCTCGCGCGTCTCCGCGAACGGACCATCGGTGGTCAGGGTCTTGCCGTCGCGGATGCGCACGGTGGTCGCGGTCGAGATCGGTTGCAGCCGATCGCCGGCCTTGAAATTGCCGCTCTGGATGATGGACTGGGTGAACGCACCATATTCCTCGAGCATCTTCTTGCTCGTCGCGGCGTCGATCTTGGCGTAGTCGGCCTCGTTTTGATAGATCATCAACAAATACTGCATTTGGGTCACTCCTTTTGATCGGCTGGATCGCCGACACCCAGTCGAACGGGAAACGCGGCAAACGACATCTTCAGGATAAATTATTTTGGGTGGCCCATGCGGGGTTTATGTCCTTGACGCGGCGGCCCTAAATCCCCATCACAGAGGCGTCAGTCGGCCGGACGGCCGCTCCAGCGATCACCGAAAGGTGGCGGGAGAGGAAAGTCCGGGCTCCATCGACATACGGTGCCGGATAACGTCCGGCGGGGGCAACCCCAGGGATAGTGCCACAGAGAACGAACCGCTTCCCCCACCCTACCCTCCCCCGCTTGCGGGGGAGGGATAAAGGGAGGGGCAGCAAGGGTGAAAAGGTGCGGTAAGAGCGCACCGCGGGTCCGGCAACGGAAACGGCATGGCAAACCACACCGGGAGCAAGACCGAATAGGGACGGCAACGCGGGCTGTTCGCGAAAGCGATAACGCCTGCGGGAGCGATGTCAGGCTCTCGCCGTCCGGGTAGGTTGCTCGAGGCAATGTGCAAACATCGCCCCAGAGGAATGGCCGTCACGTATCGCCTGCGCAAGTAGGCGGTGCCCTACAGAACCCGGCTTACAGGCCGGCTGATGTTCTACAAATGAGGGGTTCGGCGCAAAACGCCGAACCCCTCGCCATTTTCAGCGGCAAGTGAAGACATTTGCTTTGCACCGATTCCGCTTTCTTCGATAAATGCGGCTGGAGGCTCCAGCAATCATGCGGGTTGGCATTCGCCTGACAATTTCCGGCCTCGTGCTCGCATCGATCATGGTGAGTGCGATCGGTGTCCACATCCTTTGGTGGCGGACAGCGGAAGCCAACAGCCACGCGCTTGCGGACACCATCAACCGGCAGATCGTCTCCACCGTCGAGAAGGAACTCGCCACCATCACCAGCGAGGCGCGCGCGGCGCATACCGCGATCCGCACGCTATTTGTTCAGCACGTTATCGAGACCCGCGAAGCGGACAAGCGCGAATTCGTCTTCCTGTCGCAGCTGCAGTCGCAGCAAGACATATCGTGGGTCGCGTTCGGCTGGCCGGACGGAGCTTTTTTTGCCGCGCACAAGCTGGGCGATCTCGGACTGGAAATGATGGAGATCGCGCCTGTCGACGGCAAGATCAAGCGACGGGTCGACCAATATGGCGTGGTGGTCGGCGACATCGAGTTCGAGAAACGCCGATTTGAGGACACCGACTACGTCGTCACCGACCAGGAATGGTACCGGAGCGGAATGCAAGCCGACGAACCGCGCTGGTACAATGTGTCGCTTCATCCGGTGGGGTCGCGTCCGTCGATTGCCTATGCCGGTCCGATAGACGTGTATGAGAAACGCCAGGGCGTTCTCGCGATCATCATCGAATACACGCGGTTCGCCCAGTTTCTCTCAAACCTTGCGGTCGGAAAATCCGGCGCGGCGTTCATTCTGGGGCGCGACGGCAGCGTCATTGCTGCGCCGGATCCGGATGCCGACGAAGTCAATATGCAGCGGTCGGATCAGCCGTTATTGCCGATTGCACAAGGCGCGATGAAACAGGCCGGCAGCTCTTACGACAGCGACAAGAAGACTGCGAGCCAGATAAGGATAGTCGCTGCCGCAAATGCCTATGCGGTGAGTTTGACGCCGCTGGCCTTTCCCGGATGGACACTCGCGACCGTTATCCCGGAAGCGGAGTTTCTTGGTCCGATCGAAAGGACGATACGACAATTGCTGATCGGGCTGGCAATCCTGATTGTCGTCGCCGGCATCGTTTCAGCGTGGCTGGCCCGACGCGTGATCGCAACCCCGCTGATCCTGGTCGTCGATGAGCTCAAGCACGTTGCCCGCTTCGATCTCGAAAAGGTGCGGCGGCACGCCTCGCACCTGATCGAACTTGAAAATCTGTCGAATGCCATCGCTGACATGGCCGGCGGGCTAGCCGCATTTCGAAAATACATACCGTCGGATCTCGTGAAAGCGCTGGTCAGCGAGGGCATCGAACCAAGTCCGGGCGGCTCGATCCGCAACCTGACGGTCATGTTCGCGGATATTGCCGGCTTTACCGGGCTGTCTGAACGGCTGGGCGATCAGATCATCCCGCTGCTTTCCAGCTATCTCGATACCATGTCGCGCGAGGTCTCTGGCCACGGCGGCACGATCGACAAATTCATCGGCGATGCGGTGATGGCGTTCTGGGGCGCGCCCGCGGCAAATGCCGATCACGCGATCGACGCCTGCCGCGCGGCCCTCGCTTGCCAACGCGCCCTTCGGGCGTCCGGACTGAACGATGACGGCGGCCAGCCGCTCAAGGTGCGCGTCGGCGTCAATTCCGGCGAAATGCTGGTCGGCAATATCGGCTCGGAATTCCGGCTCAATTACACGGTGATCGGCGATGCCGTGAACGTTGCCAGCCGATTGGAAGGCGCCAACAAGGAATATGGCACCGAAATCATCATCGGAGAGGAAACGCGCCGGCTTGCTGGCGACCGCATCCTTGTGCGCGAACTCGACCGGCTGATGGTCTATGGACGCGAGGGCGGAATAGCCATCTACGAATTGCTCGACGTCGCCGAAAGCGGGGCCACGCTTCCCGCGTGGGTGGTGCCTTATGATCGTGGCCTTGCGGCCTACCGCAGCCGTGATTTCGCCGCTGCCGCAAAGTTCTTTCAGACGGTTTTGGATACAAGGGAATCAGACCGACCCGCGCGCATGATGCTCGAACGTTGCCGACATCTTCTCTCCTCGCCGCCTGGCGAGGATTGGGAAGCGACCAACGCCATGAAAGCGAAGTAGGACCCGGTAGCGATCACGGGATCGTGACGATGTGGGCGGTAAATCCAACAGCGTTGCGGGCGTAAAGCCCAAGGTTGGGTCATCTTGGACCCTGCCGCCGCCGGCTGCTCCGGCAGGCCGATGATGAGAGCCGTGTTCACGCCGTCGGCCCGATATTCCCCGGAAAGGATCGCTCCCATGAACTCCAAGAACGTCTTCGCCAACGCCACCATCGCCGGCTCCTTCGCAGCCGCCCTCACCATGATCGCTGCCCCTGCATTCGCCGCGCCGAAGCCGCCACAGCCCACCATGGACAAATGCTACGGCATTGCAATGAAGGGCGACAATGATTGCGCAGCCGGCGCCGGCACCACCTGCGCCGGCACCGCGAGTGCCGATTATCAGGGTAATGCCTGGAAGTATGTGGCGAAGGGCACTTGCACGACCATCAAGACACCAAAGGGCACGGGCTCGCTCGAGCCGATCAAGTCGTAAAGCTGGAACGAGGTGTGCGCCATCTCGCGTGCGCCTCGTTTTTCTTCGGCAATTTGCAAAGCCGGAACCTGCTGATGTTCAGAGCCTCTCATCTGCCGGCGTGTACCGGTGTCGGCTTCAAGCCCGAGCATTTTCGCGACATCCTCGCCGCGCCGCAGCCGGTCGGGTTCTTCGAGGTGCACGCGGAGAACTATATGGGCGCCGGCGGGTTGCCGCACGCACAGCTTAGCGCCTTGCGCGAACGCTATGCGTTGTCGGTGCATGGCGTCGGGCTTTCGATCGGCTCGATGCGGCCGCTGGATCAAGGCCATCTCGCGCGGCTCAAAGCGCTGTGCGATCGCTACGCGCCGGAGAGTTTCTCCGAACATCTCGCCTGGTCGTCACATGGTGATATCTACTTCAACGACCTTCTGCCGCTGCCCTATACGCAAGAGACCCTGGCGCGGGTCGTGGAGCACGTCGACCAGGTGCAGGCGGCACTCGGACGCCAGATGCTGCTCGAAAATCCGTCCACCTACATTCGTTTCTGCGAGAGCACGATCACGGAGGTCGATTTCCTCACCGAGATATCGAAGCAAACCGGATGCGGATTGCTGCTCGACATCAACAACGTTTTCGTGTCGGCAAACAACCATGGCACGCAGCCTCAGCCATATCTGGATTCGTTTCCGCTCGATCGGGTGAAGGAAATTCACCTCGGCGGACACCACGAGGAAACCGACGATACCGGTGCCCCGCTGCTGATCGATGCCCACGGATCACCGATTTCGGAAGCGGTCTGGGCGCTCTACGCCTACGTCATCGCCCGCACCGGAGCGATGGCGACCCTGATCGAGTGGGACAACGACGTTCCCGATTGGCCTACGCTGCGCGCGGAAGCGATCGCAGCTCACGACATCCTCTCGCGCGCCTCACGCGCGTCGGCAGCGTGAGAGAGGCCATGCTCGCATCATTCGAGACACCGTTTGCGGATGCGCTGTTAAGCGCCGATCGGCCGATTCCGCGTGGCATTAACGCCTACAATACGACCGTTCCCACGCGACGCTTTGGCGTCTACCGCAACAACGTGATGCTAGGATTGGGGAGAGCGCTCAAGAGCCGTTTTCCCGTGGTCGAGAAAATAGTAGGCGAAGAATTCTTCGCCGCGATGGCGCGGGTCTTCGTGATGGAACAGCCGCCGCGCTCGCCGCTGCTCGCAACCTATGGCGACTGCTTTCCGGCGTTCATCGCCGCCTTCGAACCGGCGCGCGAAATTCCCTATCTCGCAGACGTTGCACGGCTCGAAGCCGCGCGGACGCGCGCCTATCACGCGGCCGATGCTACGCCCCTCGAGGCAGACCATTTTGCGGCGCTCGATAGTCGGACCATCGGAGATATCCAGATCGACATGCACCCCTCGGCCGAGATCGTTCGCTCGCCCTATCCGGTCGTCACGATCTGGGCGATGAACAGCGGCGAGCGGGAGCTTGCGCCCATCGCGGATTGGTGGGGTGAGGATGCGCTGATCGCACGCCCCTGTCTCGACGTGCAGGTCCGCAGGCTGCCGCCGGGTGGCGCAGCGTTTCTGCTCGCGCTCGCCGCAGGCCGGCCGCTCGTCGAGGCGGCCGAGGCTGCGCTTGCCGCTGACCCGAATTTCGACCTCGCCAATAACCTCGCGGGACTGATCGGCTCGGGCCTGGTGCGGAATATCGTTCTTCCGGAGCCGAAGGACGGCCGGCAACCATGACCGATATGTCCCCAGCGGTTGCACATGTCAGATCCGTTCCTGCACGGATCGCTCAACAGGCGATCACCACGTTGGATCGCATCCCCTATTGGTTCATCGCACTCGCGGCGCGTATTTTCCCGGCCGCAGTATTCTGGCAGTCCGGTCAGACAAAGGTGGCGGGCTTCCACCTCAAGCCGAGCGCTATGGCGCTGTTCCAGAATGAATATCAGCTTCCGCTGATCGATCCCACGGCCGCCGCTTACGCGTCGGCCTTTTCCGAGCATTTCTTTCCGATCCTGCTGGTGATCGGGCTCGCGGCGCGGTTTTCCGCGTTCTCGCTGCTGTTCATGACGGCGGTGATCGAGATTTTCGTTTATCCGGACGCCTGGCCGACCCATGGGGTGTGGGCCACCTGTTTCCTGATCGTGATCGCGCGGGGGCCTGGCTTGCTGTCACTCGACCATTTGATCGCGCGCAAATTCCGGTAAGACGAGATCGCGAACTCATTGGGCCGTCTCCGCGAAATTGTCGTTGCGCGGTAATTCGATGGTACCGGCCGCGCGCGTCGTGTAAACGTCGCGCCAATGACAAAGAAAATGAGACGATGATGAACGCGGGGGGTTTTGCTTTGCTATTCGCCGGCGCACTCGCCGGCGGATTCGTGTCTGGCCTTGCGGGATTCGGCACCGCGCTGATGACACTGGGGATCTGGCTCTATTTGATGCCGCCTGCGCTGGCGGTTCCGCTTGTGTTGATCTGTTCGGTCGTCAGCCAGACCGCGACACTGCCGTCGATGTGGCGCACCTTTGATCTCTCGCTAATCTGGCCGTTCCTGATCGGCGGCCTTGCCGGCGTGCCGTTGGGCACGATATTGATCGCCCATGCCGATCCGCAAAACTTCAAGCTGACCGTCGGCGTGTTCCTGCTGGTGTTCCCGCTCGCACTCTATTTCCAGCGCACGCCGACGGCATTCCGCTTCGGCGGCAGACTGGCGGACGGCGCCATCGGCTTTGCCGGCGGCATCCTCGGCGGGCTAGCCGGCCTGTCGGGTCCGCTTCCGATCCTGTGGGCGAGCGTCAGGGGTTGGGGCAAGGACGAGCGGCGCGGCATCTTCCAGATCTTCAACTGGACGGTGCTTGTCGCAGCGCTTGGCCTGCAACTGGCCTCCGGCCTGGTCGATCGGCAAGTGACCTGGCTTGCGCTCTTGGCGCTGCCCGGCACGATCGTCGGCGCTTCGCTCGGCGCGCGGGTCTATCACGGATTGAGCGACAAGAATTTTCGCGATGTCGTGCTGGTCTTGTTATTTCTTTCCGGGGCCGGCCTGGTCTGGAGCAGCCTTCACTAGATCATGATCCGACAGGATTGGATTCGATTGGATCAAGCCGTTCGTTGCGAGTCGAGCGCTGCGCCAGCGCCATGCCGCCGGCAACGCCGACTCCGAGCACATACATCCACCCCTCGTGGAAATCGAACAAATGCGAATTGAACAGCGAGGTGACGATATTTTGCACCACCACCAACAACCCGATCCAGGTTGCCAGCCCTTGGCCGCGGAACAGTAGCAAATGAGCCAGCCACATCGCGTAGAGCACCGCGATGCCGACCGCGCCCCATTGCACCGCGACGTTCAAGGTCTGATTGTGCGGATTGCTGACGACTTGAGCGCGGGCGCCGACTTGGCCTACTGCTGCCTGCTCGAACAGGCCCCGCGTGGCGCCGGTGCCATGACCGATCACGGGAGCGGCGACGAAAAACCGCAGGGATTTCTTCCAGTATTCCAGCCGGGAGCCGATCCCGCTCTCGACGTTCTGGGTCGCGGTGTACTCATAGTCGGTGAAGAACTTGTCGACGGTCGTGCGCAAATGCGGCGAGGCATACCACGCCGCCGCTGTCAGCAGCGCAACCGCGCATAGGGTTGCGACCGCAAACCTCGGGCGCAGATGCAACAGCGCGAACACCGCGAGCATGATCGGCATCGTCACCAGCGCCGTGCGCGACACCACGACGAACACCATGTTGGCGACCAGGCCCAAGCCGACGGCCGCGAGCAGCAGTGCTTGTTTCGTTTTGTGTTCGCGCAGCGCCGTCACGATCGGATAGGCGAGCGCCACCGCGCACAGCGAGAATTCCTGACCCTGGTCGATGTAATCCTTGACGAAGATTCCGCTGATCGGACGATAGGGTCCGCGCGAGAAGTAGAGTTTTGCCGAAAGAAGAGGATCGAGCGCGACGATACAGGAGACGACAGCCAGCAGCGTACAGGATACGAGAAAGGCGATGAAGACCCAGACGCCGCGTGAGGAGCGCTCGAAATGATAGAGCAACAGCGGCAGCACCAGAAGTTTGGCGGTGGGGCTGATGCCGTGCAGGCGCACTCCCCAGGACGCGTCCGACCATAGTGTCCCCAACAGCGCGAGCGCGACGAAGGCGATCGGCAGCAAAGCGACCGGGCGCTTCACGGATTGCAACAGCAGCCGCGGCTCGATGGTCGGAACCAGCGCGATCAGCCATAGCGCCACCGCGATGCCGACGCCGGTCGTCGACCACGGCAACAGGATCGCGATCAGCACCGCGCACAAATCGGCATTGCGCATCCGCGTGACCGGATCGTGCCAGGCGGACGCGACCGCCGAAAGCCAGGTGACGCCGGCTGCTCTTCCCGCGGCTTCGGTCATCCGGTCCTCTACATGCCTCAAGTTTGCACGCGCGTGTCTAGCTCAAGGTGTCGGCGCGCCGCAATCCCTGACCGCGGCGCGCCGAGCATCACTCCGCCGCCGAGATGCGGGTGAATTCCGTCACCTGCCGCTCGAACAGGGCGCGATAGATGCCGCCGGTGCGTGCTGCGAGCGCGGCGTGGGTGCCCTGCTCGACGATCTCACCGCGATCGAACACCAGGATGCGGTCGAGGCTGCGTACCGTCGACAGCCGATGCGCGATCACGATCGAGGTGCGTCCTTTCATCAGCCGCTCCATCGCCTGCTGAATCAGCGCCTCCGATTCCGAATCGAGGCTCGAGGTTGCCTCGTCCAGGATCAGCACTGGCGCGTCCGCCAGAAACGCGCGCGCCAGCGCCACGCGCTGCCGCTCGCCGCCGGAAAGTTTCACACCGCGCTCGCCGACCAGCGTGCCGTAACCTTTCGGAAGATGCAGGATGAACTCATGCGCGTTGGCGAGCCGCGCGGCCTGCTCGATCGCCGCCATGCTGGCGCCCGGCCGGCCATAGGCGATGTTTTCGGAGAGCGTGCGGTGAAACAGGATCGGGTCCTGCTGCACGATCGCGATCTGGCTGCGCAGCGAGTGCTGCGTCGCCTTGGCGATGTCCTGATCGTCGATCAGGATGCGCCCGCCCGACACGTCATGGAGCCGCTGCACCAGCTTGACAAAGGTGGTCTTGCCGGAGCCGGAACGGCCGACCAGGCCGACCCGTTCGCCGGCGCGGATGTCCACCGACAGGCGGTCGTATAATGGCGCGCGATGGCCGCCGTAATGGAACGTCACGTCCGCGAACACGATGCGTCCGCTCTCGATGTCGATCGGCTTGGCGCCGGGCGCATCCGTAATGCCGATCGGCTCGTCATGGATCGCGACCAGTTCATCCATGTCGTTGACCGAGCGCTGCAGATTGTTGATGTGCATGCCGACATCGCGCAGGTAGGCGTGGATGATGTAGTAGCTCGTCAGCACATAGGTGACCTCGCCCGGCGTGGCGCGGCCAGCGATCCACAGCAGCAATGATCCGCCGATCACGGAGGCGCGCAGGCCCAGCAGCACGGCGAACTGCGCGGTCGCGGTGTGAATGGAGCGCAGCCAGGTCCGCCGCACCCGCGTGCGCCAGCGGTTGATGACGCGCTCAAGCCGCGCATCCTCGCGCGCTTCCGCGCCGAACGATTTCACCACCGCGTTGCAGGTCAGGGCGTCGGCCAGCGTGCCGCCGACCTTGGTGTCCCAGGCATTGGAGGCCCGCGCGGCGGGCGCGATGTAATCGGTCGAGAGCCATATGATCATCGGGACATAGATCGCAGCACCGGCGGCGACCACGAGGCCGAGCGAGGGCCAATACGACCCGAGCAGGATCATCGAGCCCAGCAGCACGACCAGCGACGGCAACAGTGCCATCAGGATCGTGTCATTGAGCAAGTCGAGCGCCCACATGCCGCGGGTGATCTTGCGCACGGTCGAGCCGGCAAAGCTGTTGGCGTGCCAGTCGGTCGAGAAGCGTTGCACCCGCACAAAAGCGTCGCGCGCCACGTCGGACATGATCTTCAGCGTGAACGGCACGATCGCGTGCAGCCCGACCACGCGGAGCGTCGCCGAGGCAAACCCCAGCGCCACGATCGCGGCGAAAGCCGTGAACGCCGCGTGGCGCGCGGCAACATCCGACGCACCCGATGTCATCGCATCGACGAGATGGCCGGAGAACACCGGCATGAACAGGTCGGCGACGGTTGCGCCCAACAGGCCGCCGGCGACGATTGCGGCACCGAGGGGCTGGCCGAGCCAGTGGCGGAACACGAAGGGCAACACCACGCGTATCGCCGCTTCCTTGTTGTTTCGAACGGTCATGGCGTCATCCGGCAGCGTTGCGACATGCCGGCTCCATTTTGAATCGACGCGCGGACGGCATCGGGCCGAACGCAAGCGTCGTTGAAAATCAGGGACTTGCTTGGAAGTTTGGGGATCGGGGGGTCAGGCCCGATCGATGCTGTCGGAAAACGCCCTCAAAGGGCGAAACAGGCGTCCAGCATGGGCATCGGACGCGGGCGTACGATCTGCGAATACATCGAAATCATGCAAATCTCCCCGGTTCGAGCGACGACGCGGTTGTTATAAGTGAACCAGCGTGATTTGGCAACCCGCGCAGCGCGAAGCTAATGCGCCGGTTCGGTCGATGCTGCGGGCGGTTTCTTCAACAGCAACACGAAAACGCTGAGACCGAAATAGAACAGCGTCAGCATGAAGAAGGCATCGCCATAACCCATCACCACCGCCTGGCGATGCACGATCTGCGACAGCTGCTTCATCGCCATCAGCGCCGCATCGCCCATGCCTTGCAGGCGCTGGGTGAACATGTTGAGCGTCTCGGTCGCAGTCGCATTGCCCCAGGTGACGCGCTCCTGCAATCGGGCGATGTGCAGATCGGTGCGCTCATTGAGCACCTGGTTGATGATCGCAAGCCCGACTGCGCCGCCGAGATTACGGGTCAGGTTGAACAGCCCCGAGGCATTCTTGACCCGCTCTGGCGCGAGCGTGCCGAGCGCGATGTTGTTGGTCGGGATCATCGCAAACATCATGCCGATGCCGCGCAGGATCTGCGGCAGCAGCAATTCGTAGAAATCATAGTCGCGGGTGATCCACGTCATCTGCCATGAGCCGAGCCCGAAGATGATCAGGCCGGCGGCGATGATGTAGCGCAGATCGACCTTCAACATCAGGCGGCTGACGATCGGCGCCATCAGGAACATGGTGACACCGGAGACGAACATGGTCTCGCCGATCATCAGCGCGCTGTAGCCGCGCACTTCGGAGAGATAGCGGGGATACATGTAGGTCAGGCCGTAAAGGCCGACGCCGATGCAGAACTGTAGCAGGCAGCCGATCGCAAAATTGCGGTTGCTGAAGGTCCTGATATCGACGATGGGCTCTTCCGCCGTCAGCACACGCCAGAAGAAGGCGATTGCCGAAATGCCGCCGATCCAGGCGCAAACCGCGACCGAAGTGTCCTGGAGCCATTCATATTGCGGGCCCTCCTCCAGCACATATTCGAGCGCGCCCAGAAAGCCGGCCATGAACAAGAGGCCCCACCAGTCGAAACGCTCGAGCAGCGCCAAATTCGGAGAATCGAAGTCGACCAGCGCCAGCACGCCGATGGTGATGCCGATGCCGGGCACGACGTTGATGAAGAACAGCCAGTGCCACGACATCGCATCGGTGATGATGCCGCCGACGGTCGGTCCAATGGTCGGCGCCAATGTCGCGACCAGGCCAATGATCGGGGCGACGATGTGGAATTTCGAGCGCGGAAATACCGTGTAGGCGGAGGCGAACACGGTCGGGATCATGCCGGCGCCCAGAAAGCCCTGCAGCGCGCGCCACAGGATCATCTCCTCGATCGAGGAGGCGAAGCCGCACAGAAAGCTCGAGACGGTGAAGCCGAACGCGGAAATCGCAAACAGAGCCCGCGTGCCGAGCGCGCGCGACAGGAATCCCGACAGCGGGATCGCGATCACTTCGGCGATCAGATAGGCGGTCTGCACCCAGGAGACTTCGGTCGAGCTCGCCGACAGGCCCGCCTGGATATCGGTGAGGGAAGCCGAGACAATCTGGATGTCCAGGATCGACATGAACATCCCGAACACCATGATCAGGAACGCAAACACCCGCCGCGGCGCCATCCGCTCGGAAGGTGCTGCGGGTATCATCCCAGGCGTTGCGGTGGTGGCGTCGGCCATGGTCTCTTCAGTTCACATATGCGCTCGTCGAACGCGTCGGTCGGAGGCGCCCGCCGGATCTATTGCGGATGGACCATCAGCGGCGAGTCCAGATCGGTCTCGCTGTCCGCATCGTCAGCACCCTTGTTGGTATCGACGGTGGCGTAGACCGACATGCCGGCGCGCAACAGGTTCTGCCGCGCCACCGATTTGGGCACGCGGATGCGAACCGGAAGCCGCTGCACGATCTTGGTGAAATTGCCGGTAGCGTTATCCGGCGGCAGCAGCGTGAACACCGAGCCCGCCGCGGGCGAGATGCTCTCGACGATCCCTGCGAATTTGCGATGACCGTAGGCATCGACCGAGATCGTCGCCGGCTGGCCGGCGCGGATCCGCTTCAGCTGCGTCTCCTTGTAGTTGGCGTCGATGAAGACATCGTCGAGCGGCACGACATTGCCGAGCCGTTGCCCGACAATGACGAAGTCGCCGACATTGACCAGACGATTGGAGAAGGTGCCGTCGACCGGCGCGCGCACCGAGGTGAAATCGAGGTCGCGCTCGGCCTTCGCAAGCGAGGTCTGCAATTCCGCAAGCTGCGCCTTGGCTTCCGCCTGCTGCGCCTTGGTCACCTCGACATTGGAGCGCGCGGCGTCATAGGCCGCCTGCGCCGCCTTGACGCCGGCGACGCCCTGGTCGCGCGCGGCTTCGGATTGTTCGTAGGTCGCATGCGAAGCAAATCCCTTGGTACTCAGCGCTTGCTGGCGGTCGTAATCGAGTCCGGCCCGCTTCAGGCCGGCTTCGGCCGAAACGAGGTTCGCCTGCGCCTGTTCGACCGCGCTTTCCTGCGCGGAGACCTGGCGACCGATGCGGTCGATGGTGGCCGCTTGGGTCGCGATCCTGGTGCGGGCGGCGTCGACCGCGATCCGATAATCGCCGTCGTCGATCCGGTAGATCACCTCGCCGGAATGGACCACCGAATTGTCGCCGGGAAGGATCGCGGCGATGTGGCCGGAAACCCGCGCGCCCAGCATGGTGTTGTTGGCGCGCACATAGGCGTCGTCAGTCGAGACGTAAAACCGTCCGACCAAAAGATAATATGCGCCATAGCTCGCCACCGCGAGCGCGAGCAGCAAACCTGCGCCCATCAGGACGAACTTCCTGCGGTTGGAAGATTTCGGCGCGGCGGAATTTGCAGGAACGGCAGGCTTGTCTATCGCCGGCGCGGCCGGCGTTTCCGGTGGCCGGCGTTTGGTTTCTTCGGCGACGTGGCTGCGAAGCGTTTCGGCGGGAGCAGCCGAATCGTCGCGTGCGCCATCTGCCGTTTCCGGCTCCGAGCGAAGAATACGCGCGGCCTGGTCTCTCGCCACGGCCATTTACGGCCTCCTCAATTACAAAGCAGCTTGCGCCAAGAACCGATCGGGTCCTTAACGTCAGCCCAATTACAAGTTAGCATTGACCGAACGGTTCGGTCAACATATTATCGCGTTCATCCTAGACTAGGGTCCCTTGCGCTACCTTTCCAATACCAGAATTTTAAAGAGAAGCTAAACCAATGGTTGCAGGCGACCGCACTGCCTTTCATCTGATCGGCGACGAGGATTCGTCCAAACGCCGCCAGATCCTCGACGGCGCCCGTAAGGTCTTCATGAACCTGGGCTTTGACGGCGCCAGCATGGGCGAGATCGCCCGCTCCGCCGGTGTCTCCAAGGGCACGCTGTACGTCTATTTCGCCGACAAGAGCCGGCTGTTCGAGGCGATTGTCGAGGAAGAGGCGCTGGAGAAGAGCCAGGTCTCCTTCAATTTGAGCCCTGAGCGCGACGCCTCCACCACGCTTTCGGAATTCGGCGAGACCTATATCGCGATGCTGTGCCGTCCCGGCGGCGGATCGGCGATCCGCACCGTGATGGCGATTGCCGAGCGGATGCCGGATGTCGGCCGCCGCTATTACGCAGCCGTGCTGGAAAAAACCATCGATCGCCTCGCCGCCTATCTCGAGGCGCGGGTGAAGGTGAACGAGCTTGCGATCGACGACTGCCAGCATGCGGCGTCGCAATTCATGCTGATGTGCCAGGCCTCGCTGTTCCTCCCCTTTGTCTTCCAGGCAGCTCCCCCGCCTTCGCACGAGCGCATCACCCAAGTGGTCGAAAGCGCGACGCGGGTGTTTCGCGCGGCGTATGCGGTGAAGGCGGATTGAGGTAGGCCGCCGGCAAGCCACGTCGTCATGCCCCGCGAAAGCGGGGCATCCAGTACGCTGCGGCCTCTCGAATTCACAACGCATGCTCTGGAATACTGGATCGCCCGCCGGAGCCTGTCATCGGGCGGCGCGTTGCGCCGACCCGGTGGCGGGCGATGACGACTCAGTGTGTGGCGCGCTCGCATTCATCAGACACACTTTCGCATTCTCGCGGCGCGAATTGCCCGAGCGATGCATGATCGGTTCGCCCAGAAAAATCAGAGGGCGCAGGGAAAGCCGGGTGTTCGATGCACCCGCAGCCTCGCGTGCGAAGTAAATAAGGCACACGAGCGTAGTCACCACAGGTTCACCGGAAAAACCCGGCCTTCCCTGCGCAATGGTTTTAACAGCTTATTTCGTGCTCTCCCCGGTGACCGGGCTCTTTTGCCACCGTCGGTCGCGGATTCAACCCGCGACCTTGACGCCAGCGTCGGGGCGTCAGAACCACACGACTTCGCCGTCCGCGGCTGTTGCGGCAATTCAAATGGACTGAGGTTGAAAAATTTTGCGGTCGTCGGAGACGAGCTGCCGCTTTTTCGCAAGCGAGTGGGGCTCAACCCGCGTGAATACCGTCATCGATGAAACCGACGGTCACGAATGGCGGACTTTCCATTTATCGGAGTCTTATGGGCTTACCAACGCCGGATGCGTGTGTCTGCTATCGCTGTGGCAAGAACACGCTCTGCGGATGGACTAGTCCAATCCCAGCCGCCAAGCCGCCGTAAGCCTTCAGACATCATCAGCTTATGGCGTCACGACGGTCCTCGAATTTACCATATCGCGAGATAAAGCGCTGTCGGGTGTATGGACTCCTCCAGTTTCCCAACTTGTGCCTCGTTTGACGTCTCAGTTCGTGAACAACAAATCCAAGTGCGGGTTCGCCGCCAAACAAGAACCGAGGGAGACGTGTCATGTTGCTGAAGTTACGCAGGATAACCGCCGTGCTCACAGCGGCCCTCACACTCGCTGCTGCCTCCATTCCGACCAACGTCGAAGCACAAGGCTTCTACGGTCCTGCGTACGTTGGCGCGGGTGGCTGGGGTCGCGGCGCTTGGGGTGGCGGCGGCCCTTGGGGTGGTGGCGGTTGGGACAACGCCGGTTGGGGCGGCTGCGGCTGCTGCTGTCGAGTCTGGGTTCCTCCGCCTCCGCCGCCGTGCTGTTGCTGCGGCGGTTATGGTGGCGGCGGTTATGGCGGCGTCGGTTATGGCGGC
>Ga0070713_100000739_pt1 | contig 20944 bp, 18 predicted proteins | sample LARL82metaG_FD_65465 | JGI IMG/M metagenome (GOLD analysis project Ga0070713, IMG submission 65465) | Corn, switchgrass and miscanthus rhizosphere microbial communities from Kellogg Biological Station, Michigan, USA - LAR L8-2 metaG | ecosystem: Host-associated > Plants > Roots > Rhizosphere ...
AAATTCGTGCGAGCTGCCGACAAAAGGCAAGTTTTCCTGACGGACGCGGTACATTCTTATCCTCCATTCGCTTCCATCATTGGATGCCTGCCCTTTCTTTTCAGGTGTGCCGGCGGCGGCCCTAGGTACCGTTCTTGTACCTGGGGCACGGTTTCGCCGGGACGTTGGGAAATCCGATCGTCGGCGGGTGGCGTACTCGATCGTCCGGGACTCTGGGGTGCCCGATTCTTTCGCGTTTTGTGCGAAGGGCCGGGCCCGCTCTTCGCTTTCTCTCGCCACTCACCACTCACCACTGTCCTTTACTGCTCCCCAAACAGCCGCGCCCTCCCTCCCTCATCCGCCGGCAAATCCGGCCCGCTATTCAAATGATCCGGCACTCTTGTCAAGTCCTCCGCAATGCGCGGCATCGCCTTCTGCCGTAGCGCTCCAGCCTCCGCGCTCGGATCCTGAAACAACGTCCGCAGCCGCCCGCATACCTTGGGAATGTTCTGGAATACCCATCATGCTCCCGAGCGAACGCATGCCCCGCTCATCTCAATCTGAATGCGTCAGCAGCGCATCCCGCAGCACGCGCACATCTCGCACCGCTGTCGCCATCTCCGAGTACCCGCTCCAACGCGGCCTCTTCTGAACGCCGTTCGAACCACGCCATTCACTCCCGAAAACTGTCCATTGACGCGCTATTTTTCGCCATTCCCTGCCTTTTACTCTCCGACTCGATACTGCCATGTTATTCTCCCGCATGAACTCGCTCCAACCAGAGCTTACGAAAAGTACCCTGGGGGTACCGCCTCTCGCCACAAAAAAGGCACTATAGTTCCTCTTCTGTTGGTAGCGGAGACCGGAGGGCTTTTCATATTGCGCAAATACAGCGTGCTCTGTGCGTTGTTGGGAATAGCTCTGTTGGCCGGATTGACGTTGCGGCATCAGTCTGCATTACAGCCAGCGAAACAAAAGTCCAGGCCTAGGATCGAGAAGCAGCCGGTCACTGTTGCCATACACACGTTCGACCCCGCTGCGCCTCCGGCGGATATGCCGCCGCTGGCTGAAGGCGAAGAGGCGGAGTGCGATTCTAATTTCGTGTCCGATGCCGGCTTAAAAGCGCAGTCGGAAAGGATCGATGCGACGCATGTGGTGGTCACCGTCACGGACGTCAGAGTAAGGTTGCAGTTGAAGATCAACATCTGGGTGCCGAAGAGCGCTACGCAGCACGTAATGGAACACGAGCAAGGGCACCAGCGAATCTCGGAGCATTATTATCAGAACGCCGACCAAGTGGCCGAGCAAATCTCCGCGCCATATTTAGGTAAACGAATCTCCGTTAGCGGCGCGGATCTGGATGCTGAGGCGAACGGCTTGCTCCAGAAGATGGGCGCGGACATTACCGCCGAATACAACCGGAGGCTAAATCCCAATCCGGCCCAGCAGCGCTTCGACGACATCACGGACCACAGCCGCAATGACGTCAGTGCGTCGTATGCGGTCACACAGGCACTCAGGGACGTTCCGTAGATTGGTTAGTCGAGGGAGGTGAGAGATTTTACGTGTAGTTCTAGGGCTTGGTTGTATTGGCGCTCGATTTGGAGTTCGGTCTGGAGTTTTTTGATAAGTAGTTCGAGGCGCGAGATTTCGGTTTTGAGCTTTTGAATGTCGGTGGCGCTGGCTTGCGGACGATTTGGCGCCGGTACATTGAAATTGTGCGTCGGCGCGTAGGGGTGCTGGGGCTGGCTGTGCGCTGCAGAGGGTGCCTGCGCCGGCGAATGTGATTGGGGAAGCGAGTGCGGCTGCGGAGTGAAAGCGTCGGTGAGCGCGCGAGGCCAGGCGGCTTCGGCGCGACTTTCAGCATGCGCAACTGGAACGACGGGAACCGGCGTTGGCGCGGGTGGCTGAGCGAAAAGGCTGCTGAGTGAAGGTGAATTTGCCGAGCGCGGCGCTGGTGCGGACGGCGCGGCGTGCGGCTCGGATCTTGACGGCTCGGATTTTGGCTCCAGAAAACTTTTTACGCGCGCGATGAGTTCTTGCGGTTGAAACGGTTTGCGGATCAGTTCGTCGGCGCCGACGGAAACAGCTTTGTCGGCGACATTTTTGTTGACCACGCCAGACATCAGAATCACTGGCGTGGCGCTGAATTGCGGATGCTGCTTGATCTGGCTGCAGACCGAGTAGCCGTCCTGATCGGGCATGATGACGTCGGTGATGACAGCGTCGGGCGGCGTCTGTTCAAACTGAGCGATGGCCGAAGCGGCGTCACCTGCGGTGATCACCGTGATGTTCTCGCGACGAAAGGCAATTTTGATGACTTCGCGCATGGTGGCGCTGTCGTCAATGAAGTAGACGGTCGGCGTGCGCTTTTCTGGAGCGGCGGTTTCCGCGGCGACAGGTGGGAACGGCATGATTTCGCTCATAGCGACTCCTTTGCGGGGGCATTGGCGGAGATTTCCTCTGAACACCCTTCGGCCATGTCGCGCGAAGATTCGTCGACTTCGCGCATGGCGTCGAGCATCAGGTCGGTTGCGGAACGCAACACGGTGCGTTGCGTGGAAGCCGAGCCATAAACAAATTTGTAAACGCCGGAATTATTCTTGAAACAATTTTTGAGAATGTGGATGACGGCTTCGTCTCCGAAGAGCGCTCCGCATTCCGCGTGGGCGATTGTGCCGGCGTCGAAAAAGAGCAGGGCATCGGTCTCGCCGGAATTGATGTGCAACGCGCCAGTCTGGTGCGCGTGTCCGAGCATTTGCATCACGCCAGGAAGATCGTGATGCGAGAGGCTGCCGCTGAGGCTGGCATCCGCTGGCGCCAGCATCTGCGTGGGCTGAAAGCCTTCCGCTTTGCTGATGATGATATTTTTTACGTGTGTGGCGATCACGGCGGGCGGACGAGAGCGGTCGATGTAATCGTCGCAGCCGGCTTGAAAGGCTTCCATCAGAGCGCGTTGACTGCCATCGCCCAGGGCGACAATCGGCATGCCGGAATTTTTGGTGTCAGCGCGAATCATACGCGCGATATCGAGAGCGCCCATTTCACGCATATTGGTGGAGCAGACGATTGCCGACGGCGCATCGTATTCGAGCGTGGTAAGCGCGAATGCCGGCTGGGTGCTGCACGTGACATCAAAACCTTCGCGCTTCAAGGCGTCACTAAGACGCTTGGAAAAATAAACATTGGTGTCGATCAAGAGAATCTTCGCGGGGCGACCGGCGAGTTTCATGACCGAGCCTCCGCAAATTCGTGCAGCGGCGCAGGCAAAGTGGTCTCTGCAGGACCGGGGGTGAGCGCGGAGAGGCGCAGTACTTCGATGACTTCACCGCCGTGCGAAAGCCAACCTTCGACGTACGGAGAATCGTTTGCGCCGGCTGGCACCATATCCACAGTGATCAGTTCACATTCACCGCTAACAGGAATCGCAATCCAGTCAAGCTGATGGCCGTATTTACGCGTGGCGAGAAGATTGAAGCGGCGCGTGTCGAGTCTCTTGCCGGTAAGTTGTTCGGCGACATCGCAAACGGCGATCATGCGGCCGCGCCGGAGAATGACCCCTTCGAGTGCCACGGATTTGTGCGGAAAGCGGAAGATGCGGCTGGGCGCAACAAGTTCAGCCACTTGCGATGCGGGCAGCGCAAAGCGCCGCTCGCCCAAACGCAGCAGGACGAAAGATTGAAGCCCGGATTCATGGGCCGAGGTCATTGCGCATATGCTCCTGGATTTTCTTTGGCCGCCAGACGCGCGTCGGCGGAGAATTGCGCGGATTCGAGAAGCGTCAACTCTTCAAGCGAGAGAAAGCCTTCGGGATGCACCACAGGGATAACCGCCTGGTCCAGCGCTGTCAATCCGCGATACCAGTTGCGCTCTTCCCCCTGGAACGCCAGCGAAAGCGCCTGAAGGTGGGTCATGGTGGTCATTTTTTCAATGCCGTCGATCAGCAGCGCGGTGCGAGTACGCCGCAGGAAAAAAACCAGGGACGCGGACTGCGGCTGCAAGCCGAAATGAATCGCGGCATTCACGATGTAAAGAGTGCGATCACCGCGGCGGATGCTGTGGCGGACTTTGCGCAGATGGCTTTCAGGAAGATCGCGCGCCATGCCCTCGATGTTGTCGACGCTGCGCACTTCCTGCACCGAGGACGAAGAGATTGCAAAAGTTTGTCCACTGATGCGGAACAGAATGATCTGCTCAGTGCGCGGCTGATGCGATTTGGCGCCGGAGGGAAAATTCATCAGCGTGCACCTACCGGAGTCGGGCGAGTCAAAGCTAGAACACGTTTTTCGATCGCGGAATAAATGTCGTCGAGTCCGAGGACCTGATCGACGGCTCGCAACTTGATGGCTTCGGCGGGCATGCCAAAAATCACGGAGGTGGCTTCGTCCTGCGCGATCACGTGACCGCCGGCTTTCTTGATGGCTCGCGCGCCTTGTGCGCCGTCTGCGCCCATGCCGGTAAGAACTACGCCGATCGAGAGTGCGCCGCCGTACGCCGCGACGGATTCCATGGTGACGTCGATATTTGGCAGATATCCGGAAATGCGGCCGGCGACAGAGTCGAGTTGGATGCGACCAAGTGGATTTACGCGGAGATGCTGAGCGCCGGGACAGATGTAGAGACTACCGGGCTGAATCGTTTCGCCAGACTCGGCTTCTTTCACGCGAATCTCGGTGAACTCAGCGAGCTGTGCGGCGAACTGCGTCGTGAAGGCCGCCGGCATGTGCTGCACTAAGATCACCGCAGCGGGAAAATCTTTTGTGAAGCCGGGCGCGAGGCGCATCACCGTCGCGGGCCCGCCGGTGGAGGCGGCAAGTACGACCACTGGAAAACGCATGTCCGGGGAAGCGGGAGAGGAAGCATGATTCGCAACCGATGTGGAACGCGCAGCGGAGTTGGGGGCTGCCGGAGTCAAGGATTGCAGAGTTGCCGCGAGACGCGACGCAGTACGCACCACGCGAACTTTTGCCGCCATTTTTACTTTGCGCAGCAGATCTTCGCGGACGCTTTGCATGTCGAGATCGATCGCTCCGGAAGGCTTGGCAATAAATTCGATGGCCCCGAGTTCGAGCGCCTTGAGCGTGCTGGCGGCGCCATCGCGCGATTCGGAACTGACGACCACGATGGGACGCGGATTGGTGGTCATGATCTGCGCCGTGGCTTGCAGACCATCCATGTGCGGCATGTTGATGTCCATGGTGATGACGTCGGGCTTCAGAGATTCCGCGAGCGCGACGGCTTCGCGGCCGTCCTTTGCGTGCCCTGCGACTTGCAGTTGCGGGTCAGCGTTAAAAATCGTTTCCAAAACTTTGCGCATGAAGGCCGAGTCATCGACGATCAGTACGCGCACTTTGCTGGTAGAAGTGTTTGCCATTGGGAATTACGCGACGGGCTGCGGCGCCTCCGTCCCAATCAGTTGTTCGACGGCTTGGATGAGTTGATCTTCCTGCACCGGTTTTGTGAGGAATGCGACGGCGCCTTCCTTCATGGCGCGATCGCGATGCTTTGCGCCCGCGCGCGACGTGACTACCATCACCGGAATGCGTCGCGTCGAAGGACTCTGCCGCAATTGCACCATCAGTTCGTAGCCGGTCATGCGCGGCATTTCGAGGTCGGTGATGACCAGATGGCAACCGTGCTGCGCGATGAGCTCGGCGGCTTCGAGGCCGTCGGACGCAAGAATCACGCGATAGCCATTTTTCTCCAGCATGCGGCCGACAAATTTACGCACGCTGATGGAATCGTCGGCGACGACCACGACGCGTTCGTGATGCACACGATCGATGGCGTCGGTCGGAATGCTGCCTTTGGCGATGGCCGCCGAACCAGGCGCAAAAATCCGTGCGGCACTCGCTGATGCCTGAATGGATTTGCGTTCGGTCGGCTCGCTGGCAATCATGCGATTCAAATCGAGCAGAAGAATCAAGCTGCCATCCGGAGCGATGGTGGTGCCCGGGAAAAGCTTTACGCGGCGGAGATATTCGCCAAGGCTCTTGATGACGATTTCGTCTTTGCCGAGGACTTCTTCCACCACGAGGCCGACCTGGCGATTGTCGGCGTTGGCGACGACCATGCGGAAATACCCATTAATGGGCTCAAGCGCGGGCAGACCGAGATAGGAATCAAGGCGGATCACTTCGGTGACCACATCACGAACTTTTGTGAGCAGCTTTCCGCCAACATCTTCAATTTCATCAGCGCGCAGGCGGCGAATTTCTTCGACGACGGCGAGAGGAAGCGCGAAATTCGCCGATCCGCAGCGCAAGAAAAGCGCCGGTGAAATGATCAGCGTGAGCGGCACCTTGAGGATGAATTTTGTTCCGGCGCCGGTGGTGCTTTGAATTTCGATTTCGCCATTCAGTGCATTCAGGTTGGCGCGCACCACGTCCAGGCCAACGCCGCGGCCCGCAAGTTCCGTTTTCATCGGCGCGGTCGAGAAGCCAGGATGGAAGAGCATTTCGCGCAGTTCGCGTTCCGTCAGGCTGCCGGCCGTTTCGCGAGAGACAAGGCCGCGATCCACAGCGCTCTGCTGCACACGATCGTAATCGATGCCCCGGCCGTCGTCTTCGACTTCGATGTAGATGTGGTTTCCGCGGTGATACGCGCGGAGAGTGACGCGGCCGAGTTCCGGCTTGCCGGCTTCGCGGCGCGCTTCAGGCAGTTCGATGCCGTGGGCCACGGAATTTCTCACCAGGTGAACCAGTGGGTCGGAGATCTGCTGAATAATATTGTTATCTAGTTCGGTTTCACTGCCGGAGAGATCGAGATCGACTTGCTTTCCGGTGGATTTCGCGGCGTCACGAACGGCGCGTGACAATCGCGAATACAATGTGCCAATCGGCACCATGCGTGCGGCGGTAATTTCATCCTGCAGGTGATGAGCGAGTTTCGTGAATTCGTCAATGTCGCCTTCGACGCGCCCGATGAATCCGCCCATTTGCGATAGAACTTCGTTCACGTCGGCGGAAATTTCGGTCATGGAACGCGAAAGAATATTCACGTCGTCGTAGCGATCCATTTCCAGTTCACTGAAATCGTTCCAGAAAGAAGTGTCGCCCGCCGCGGCGTTATTGAGCATTTGCGGTGTCGGCGCGGTGCTCTGCGCAAGCGGCCCACGAGCGGAAGTGATGCGGTTGAATTCGTATTTCTCCTGGAACTCAACGACCTTCCCCTGCAGACGTTCTTTGGAAAAGCCGAGCGTGTCGCGTAGACGCTCCAGTTCCGTAACCCGGCCGAGCATACGGGTACGATTGATGACCAGTTCGCCGACCGTGTTCATCATACGGTCGAGGCGAGAGAGTGAGATGCGCACAGATTTCGCAGCCACGGCGGCGTTGCCGTTCTTCGCGGCTTTCTGTGTCGTTACCTGAGCGATTGAAGTCTTTTCTGGCTCGGACGAATCGCCTGTTGCGGCGATGACGTTTGAAAGCGGCGCGTCCTCTGCATCCATCGGCGCAACTTCCGCGATGCGATTGAGCAGGGAATCGACGCCAGTACGCATTTCCGCTTCGCCGGTCCACTGCTTGTGCAAGGTTTTTTTCAGAACATCGACCGATTCCAGGCACAGATCGATGATTTGCGGAAGAGGATCGATTTCGCCATCGCGAAGCCGGCCAATCAAATCCTCGATGCGATGAGCAATTCCGCCAAGCCGCTTAAGACCCACTTGCGCCGCGGAACCCTTAACGGTATGAATCGCGCGAAATAACTTGTTGATCTCTTCCGGACTGTGATTGGCTTCGAGCGACAGCAAGCAATCGCTGACAATCTGCAGATGTTCTTCAGCCTCGGGCTGAAAGAACTCCAGAATTTCAGCCGGGACTTCATCATCTTCCGGCAAAGCATCGAAATAAGATCCGGTTGCTGCCGCAAGAGTGCGGGGATCTTCAGCCGGCTCTTCGACCTGATGTTGTGCAGGCTGCGAATAATGGAAGGGCGCAGGCTCCGCGGGAAATGCGAAACGATACCGTTCCTTGAATGCCGCAATGTCTTCCAGAAGTTCCTGTCCAGTATCGCTAATCTCCAGCAAATCGGTTTCGAGCAAGGAAATTCCGTCGGACAAAAATTCCGTTAAAGGTCCGTGAAGATCCTCTCCGAGCGAAGCGTTCGTGGCGTATTGAAAGACATGCGCGAGCTTGCCGGCAATTTCCGCAAAACGTGGAAATCCATAGCTTGCGGAAGTGCCGCTTAAAGTATGCGCAGAAATAAACAGCCGTTCCAGATCTTCACGGCGTGGAGCGATTTCCTGAAGCACACCGATATATTCCCGCAGGTATTGCAGGTGCTCGGAAGCCTCCTGGAGGAATACTTCCACGGTTTCGCGATCCGGCACGCTCACGCGCGCCCCTCCGTCACGAGCTCAGCTTTTTGAGCCTCTTCCGTGGTCGGCTTGCGGTACAAAATGCAATCGTTTAGCACGATGGCCTGAAACTTCACCGGCATTTTGGATATGGACTCCGAGTGGCCGAGGAACAGATAGCCCCCGGGTTCGAGCATGGAGTAAAAATGCTGGACCAATTCGCGGCGGCGCTCTTCGGAAAAGTAAATCAGGACGTTCATGCAGAAAATCACGTCCATTTTTCCGACGTATACGCTGTTGGTCAGGTTCATCTGCACAAAATTAACGGTCTTCCGTAACCGCGAACGAACCTGCTGGCCGGCTTCCGCGGGCTGAAAATGCGCGGCAAGCTGTTTTTCACTGACGCTGGCAATGCTGCGACCGGAGTAAACGCCACGTTCGGCGATCGCCAGCGCATGGCGGCCAATGTCGGTGGCCAGAATCTCGACGTTCCATGCGTCGGAAAAGGAAATTGCGTCCGCGATGGTAATGGCGATCGAGTAAGGTTCTTCGCCGGTGGAGCACCCGGCGCTCCAGATGCGCAGCGAACGCGGATTCTTCCAGAACTTCCGGATGTGTAATTCGGGCAGAACGCGCTTTTCAAATGCCTCAAATACGCTTGGATAACGGAAAAACGAGGTTTCCTGCGTGAGCAGCGATTCCAGAAATTCCTGAAATTCGAAGTTGGTTTTCTTGATCGACCGCAACAGATCGGTTCCACGGGCGTGGCCCTTCCTGCTCATGTGCTCGCGCACGCGAGTGGAGAAGAACCGCTCGCGCGATGCATCGAACCGGATGCTTGTGCGTTCTTCGATCAGCATGCGGATTTCACTCAGCTCGTGTTCGGTCAAGCTCACTGGTTCGCCCTGGTGTTCACTTATCGCTCTCGATTCAACTCACTGCTCTTTTGCAGCGCAATGCAGCACGGTAATTGCCGCTAGCGAACTGCTTAACGAAGCGTCTAACGAAGTGCGCCCGCCGGCACCGGTTGCCGCTGCTCGGCTTCTTCTGCCTGCTCTTTGGCTTGTTTGGAAGCAGCACGGAATTGCGAGAGCGCTTCGTTCAGCTGGTCGGAAAGTTTCACGAGCTGGCTCACGGTCGCGACCGTGCCACGCGTTCCTTGCGAAGTTTGCCGCGTAATGTTGGAAATAATCTGCATGGCGTGCGCTACACCTTCGGTGCCGCGCACCTGCTGTTTGGAAGCGAGTGAAATTTCCTGTACCAGTTCGGCTGACTGGCGCACCACAGTTGAAATCGCATCGAGGGCGCGTCCGGCTTGATCCGCGAGAGTGGCGCCGGATTCGACTTCCTTGGTGCCTTCTTCCATGACCACCACCGCTTCGTTTGTCTCGGCCTGAATGGCCTTGATGAGCGCCGCGATGTCTTTGGTGGCGCTGCGGGAGTGTTCTGCAAGTTTGCGAACTTCGTCGGCGACGACTGCGAAACCGCGGCCAGCGTCGCCTGCGCGCGCCGCTTCGATGGCTGCGTTCAGCGCGAGCAAGTTGGTCTGTTCCGTGATGTCGTTGATGACGTTGATGATTTCCGAGATTTCCAGAGACCGATCGCCAAGCGACTTGATCTTCTTCGCGGTAGCTTGCACGGAGGCGCGGATGCGCTGCATCCCGTCCAGCGTATCGCGCACGGCGCGATTGCCCTGTTCTGCGGCGTCGAGTGCGCGGCGCGCAGCTTCGGCGCTGGCTTCGGCGTTATTGGAAACCTGTTTCATCGAAACTGTGAGCTCTTCCACGGCGCTCGAGGTGTTTGTAATTTCCTGATCCTGCTGTGTGGCGCCGGCTTGCATCTGGTCGGCAGCGACGAGAATGTTGTTGGAGCAAGCGGTTACTTCCATGGCCGCCTTGCGCACACGTTCCAGAACTTTGGTGAAGTTGTCGAGCATGTAATTGATGGAGTCAGTGACGTTGCCCAGAGCATCGTTGGTCACTTTGCCGCGCAGCGCCAGTTCGCCGCGCGCAACCTGGTTGATCACCGCCAGCAATTCAGTGATGCTGCGCTGCAGGGATTCGCTGGCTTCCTGGCTAGTGTTGGACTTGGCGACTTTCGCGACGGCACGGTTCAAATTTTCTGAAATGTAGCCAAGCTCGTTATCGGATTGAATGTCTGAGCGCGCGCGAGCATCGCCCGCGGCCAGGCGTTCGGAGAATTCCGCGAGCTGTCGCACCGGCGTCACCACGCCGCTGCTCAGACGCCATCCTAGTAACGCCGCTACCGCGAGCGCCAACAGCGTGGCAAGGATCACGCCGCCGCTCGCGCCGCTGGGCAGCGAAGCGAAGTCGAGCAGGGAATTCCCATTCGCCTCGCGGCCGGCGTGGAATGCCAGGCCAATGATGCCAAAGAGCGCCAGCCCGGTAAAAACAACCAGCGTCCATATGGTTGAACTCAATCGCGATTTCATACTTCCTCCAAAAGATTCATGCTGCGCGGCCGATAAGCCAGCCTGACACCGCAAATCTCAAATTGATGGCCCAGGAAAAACTTCCAGCAATCGGGACAAATCCAAAACCAGTGCCAGACGATCGTCATGGCGCAACATGCCGATGCAATGCGGCACATTTTCCGGCGCTTGCCGCAGCAGGTCTTCCGACGTTACGGAGTACGTCCCGACGACTTCGTCCGACGCGATACCGATGCGAACATCTTCGTGACTGCCTTCCACGCGCATGGAGGCGACCACAACGTGTTTTGGCAACAGCCCTGGGCGGCGGCCTTCGGTCATCGCGATGTCAATCAGCGGCACAATCGCGCCGCGCAGATTGAAAATTCCCATCAGGTAGCTCGGACCCAACGGAAGCTTGGTCACAATCGGCCATTCCAGCACTTCTTCCACATCCAGCACCGGCAAGCAAAAACGTTCGCGGCCGCTGCGAAACACGCAATATTGCGATTCCGCCGGACGCTCTTCCAGCGGACCGATGGCCTCCAGCATTTCGGCTGTGTCGGCATCGGGAGGAAGCGGCGCGAGTTGGAATTCGTCATTCATCAATTTTTCTCAGGCGAAGCGGCGCACCGCGCGCAAAAGCTCCTCACGCGTAAATGGCTTGGTGACATACCCGTCCGCTCCTTGTTGTTCGCCCCAATATTTGTCGCTCACGCTGTCTTTCGAAGTCACAAGAATCACGGGAATCGATTGAAACTCTGCATTGCCCTTCAGTTCGCGGCAAACCTGGAAGCCGTTGCGGTCCGGCATCACGACATCAAGCAGAATCACGCTCGGATGAAGAGTCGAAATGGTCTCCTCAACCCGCAAAGGATCGTTCAGTCCGAATGACTGATAACCCTCGTTTTCCAGAAGCCCCTGCATAAGCTTCACTTGCGCGGGTGAATCGTCGACGATCAGCACTTTTTTCAGCACGACGAGTTTCTCCGGAGTTCTCCATGGCAGAGAAATGCACGTCGGCAGCCACGTCACAAGCTGCGCTGGAGAATGTTTCGACAGGGAAGAATGCCCGCAGATTCAATCAGTTACGCGAACTTCACAAACTGTTAATTTCGCGTCGAAACGCTTTGTAGCGCTTCTTCTGTCTCAGCCTGAGATGCAGTCTCAGCCTCCCGCATCTCGCTGGCCAGCGATGAGAATCGCTGCATGATTTCATGAATGCGCAAAGTCATGCTGTGCATGGTCTTGATCTGGTGCAACGATTGCGCGCTCAGCTGGCCGGGTTCGAGCAGCAGCAACTCGGCATTCCCTAAAATCGAAGTAAGCGCGTTGTTGACCGAGTGCTTCATCTCCGCCATGTAACGGCCGAGCACGGCCTCGCGTTCGCTCTGTAAAGCCAGCGAAAGAGCGTGTTTTGCCTGCCGGCTGGCACGCACGTGTCGCAGCGATTCGCCTGCCACCAGCAGCAGCGTTTGAATCCAATCTTCGCGCAAGGGCACGTAAATCAAGCGCGGATAACGCAAAAGCAATTGCTGTTTTTCGGCGGCCTCCACAAACGCGCACTGAATTACGGCCACGCCCGGGTGCAGCGATTGAACAATTCTGGAAAGTTTGCCGTCGCCCACTGGACCAAGAATTACGATGTCAAAGCCTTCGCCGTTCTGTCCCTGCCAGAGCGCGCTGTTCAGCACGGTGATTGCGGGCGCTTGTGATTCCGTGTTCCAGCACGAGCTGAGCACCTGAGCAAATTCCGTATCTTCGGTCAGAATTAAAACCTTGGCGTTTTTCAAGTGTTGCCGCTCCCCCGAGTCCTCTGTCGCGCACCGATAGGTCTATAATCTTTCCGCTTCGTCGATTGCAGAGCTCAGCCGTTTCGCGCTGATGCCCATATTCACTGCGGCTTCCGTATCCTTCGCCTGTTTCGCCGCGTCCACCCGTTCATGAAGCCGAGTCACTTCCAGGCGGGCAACCGCCAGCGCCCGATCAAGGCCTGTTGCGGTGCCGCTTTCACGCGCCGTCTCGGTTGCAGCGGCCACCAACGCGCGCGCCACGACGGCACGCCGCAGGTCTTCCGCAGAAGGGCCGTCTTCGCTGACGAATGCGCTGACTTCCCACGAGGACAACAGCACGCGGGCCGCGCCCAGGCGAATCGTCGTCATCGAACGCCCCCGCGACGGCGGCGCCGCGATCAGTTGCTCCCAGATTTGCTCCATGCACGTCTCTGGATCGAGAGTTGCCAATGCTTCGGCTCCGATGGAAAACTTTCCAGACTCCGTGTGCTGGCCTTTGCCGGAAGCGGTACTTTTAACAGCTGGAATCGACGAAACGTTTATGCCCTGGCTGATCACCGGCTTCGACGCAATCTTTTTCATTGCGCGTTCGATATCCGCGCGCAGCCCGAGCAATTTTTCGAATGCCTGGCTGACGGTTCTTTCCGTGTATTCCTTCTGAAAAGGCTGTTTCCATTCCTCGGCCGCATGCTTTACGCGGTTGATCGACTCATTTGTAGACATACCCGCATTTTCGCAGTCCAGAAAGCGAATTCCCGCAGCTTCCAATTGAGCTGCTCCAGAGCGGATGGCGATCAGGTCGGCGTGCATAAGTTCGATCAGCGTACGCCGCAGCAGAAAATTAAATCGAATGAACGCCAGCAAGGCGGAGGGATCGTAAAACATTCCTCCCGCTGCCTCCTTCACTCGCCGGCCTTGTTCGATGAAATTTGTTTTTAGCAGCTCGCGCAGGCTGCGGAAAGCTTTCAGCGCCTCAATCATTTTTTCCAACGGCTCGCACCATGCCAGCGGCGTGCTGTCCACGTCGCCCAGCACCGGCTGCATCACTTGCGCCGCGTCCGCCAGCTCAATCTGCTTGTGATAAATCTTTGCTGGCGCGCACAATGCGAAGTATTGCACCAGTAGGAAGTCAATTTTGTCGCGGTCCACGTTGCTTTTTGCCGGTTTGCGCAGGTGCCGCAGGATCAGCGCGCGCAGACCGGTCTCGCTCGCGTTCAGCGTGGTCATCTGCAGCAGGTGACGAAGCTGGTGAACCATCACCCGCTGGTCCATGGAATTCAGCCACGCGTGCACGCTTTCATAAAGCTCCGTATCGGCCTTGGCGGGCAGGTTTCGCCGCTCCGGGCCAAACGGAATTTCAAAGTCCAATTGTTTTGCCAGAGCAATGTAGATGGGAAATAACGAGCGATACTCCTCCCATTGTGCCTGGCGCGCGGTGTCGCCCTGTGCGAGTCCCGGAATCTTCAGCGTTGTCAGTGAATTGCTCAAGGCCTGTTCACCCACGAACTTTGTCCGTCTGAGAATCGTACAGCCACCGCTTTGCCTTCGTTCTGATACTGCACAGCAACTACAATGGCATCGGCAAACTTTTTCTCCTGCGCATGTTGCAACCGCACACGATCGCTGAACTCCAACGGTAGCGTCGAACTGAATATTGCGTTCTCGCGGCTAGCGAATTCCACCAGCACCTTTTGCCGTAGTTTACTCGAGCCATGCTTCAGCGATAGCAGTTCCGCGCGAACCTGCACGGGTTGTACGTTCGGAAAAAACTGTGCCAACTGCGCCACGCAGCCTGCGGCCGATTCGGCTGCTTGCGTGTGCGAAATTGTCTTCTGTCTTGACACTTCTTTGCCCACGCTGCCTTAACTTATCCTTGCCGCTGGCGGGTAAACACGTCGAACTACACCCGTGACGCCGCGCCGCACACACCGCGCAGAGAGGAAATATGCAAGATGGCGCCCAAAAAAATATGAATTTACGGGAGTGTGAAGCGTCTCAAAACAAATGGCTTAGGAATTTCCGATAGTACTTCCTTGCCGCAACCGTCTCAACCTGACACGTTTGCGTCTCAGTTTCCTTGCCATTTCGTGTCAAACAAAAAGGGGAAGGCGGTTCGTAATTTTTTGCGGCGGCTACGACTGCGAAACGGTTTCGGCGCTTTCCGACGCCGCGTGAACGGAAATTTTATATCGCTTCAGCTTGCGGTACAGCGTGGCCCGGCTGATTCCCAGCATGCGTCCAGCCAGCGCCTTGTCGCCATTGGCTCGTTCGAACACCTTCAAAATCGTCATGCGCTCCATCTCCGCAAGCGCCGTGGTGGAGAGGGACGAGCTGTCAGAAGGTGTCGTCTGCGCGCTGCTGCTGCCTTCGGCACGAATCGCCGGGGGTAGATCGTTTACATCAATAATTTGCCGGTCGCCGAGCGTTACCGCGCGCGCAACGCAATTTTCCAGTTCGCGGACGTTTCCCGGCCACTCGTATTGCAGCAAGCTTTTCATCGCCGCCGGCGTCACCTGCAAATTTGTTCCGGGCGCGTAGCGGTTGAGAAAGTGATGTACCAGCACCGGAATATCGGAACGCCGTTCGCGCAAAGCAGGCAGATGCACGGTGACAACATTCAAGCGGAAGTACAAATCTTTGCGAAATGTGCCTTCGCGGTACGCCGTCTCAAGATCACGATTCGTTGCGGCAATCACTCGGACATCCACGCTGTGGCTTTCATTGCTGCCCACTGGCCGCACTTCTCGCTCCTGCAGCACGCGCAAAAGTTTGGCCTGCATTTCCAGCGGCAGTTCGCCAATTTCGTCCAGAAAAATTGTGCCGCCGCTGGCTGCCTGAAAAAGCCCGGTTTTCGACTTTATGGCGCCCGTGAAAGCGCCCTTTTCATAGCCGAAAAGCTCGCTCTCCATCAATGTCGGTACCAATGAGCCGCAGTCGACGGCCACAAACGGCGTCTGTGCCATGGTTCCTCGAAAATGAATGGCGCGCGCGACAAGTTCCTTGCCGGTGCCGCTTTCGCCGGACACCAACACTGGCGTCCGCGTATCCTTCAACCTCGAAATCATGCGCATCACGTCTTGAATGTTCGCCGAAGCGCCTATGATTCCGTCCAGATTGTCTTCGGTGTCCACGCGTTCACGCAAAAATTGGTTTTCCGTCACCAAACGGACTTTCTCCGCCATTCGCTGCAACAGCAGCCGCATTTTTTCCACGCGGAATGGCTTTTCGATGTAGTCGTACGCGCCCAGCTTCATCGCATCCACCGCGGATTCGATCGATCCATGGCCGGTCATGATGGCAATTTCCGCACGCGGAGAGAGCGCTTTCGCCTGGCGCAGCAGCTCCACCCCGGACTGGCTTGGCAATTTCAAGTCCGTGAGAATCAAATCCGGCGCTTCCTGCTCGATCCGTGCGACCGCGGTTTCCGCGCTTTCTGCTTCGCTGCACGTGTACCCCAGCGAAGTTCCGATGGTCATGCACAATTTGCGAATGCTTTGCTCGTCGTCCACGACCAAAAGCCTTGTTTTTATCGAATCGCTCATGGTTTTCCGAAAGTGCTTTCCACTACTGAGATCAGTTTCTCAACTCGAAAGGGTTTTTCGATGCACGGAATTCCGCTGTTCGCGAGCAACGCCTGAGTTTTGCTGTTGGCCGTGTCGCCGCTCATTAAAATCACTCTCTCCCGAAGTTCCGGCCGATGCACGCGTATCCACTCGTGGACTTCCGCTCCGTTGATGGCTCCCGGCATGCGAATGTCAGAAATTACTCCGCCGAAACTTGCGGCTGTCAATCGTTCCACGCCTTCCGCGCCAGAGGCCACGGCAACAACGCTGTATCCATGCCGCTCCAATGCAGCTCGCACGAACGCCGTCACCGAGGGTTCGTCCTCGATCAAAAGAATCGTTTTCAGCAATGCTGTGGTCTGGTCGCTCATGGTCTGCTCATCGGCCTGCCTGTTTCGCGCTCGCTGCTTCGCTAGCTACTGGAATACGAATGGAAAATGTACTTCCATGTCCGCCGGGATTATTCCAGCACTGAATTTCGCCGCCATGTGCGCGCACAATTCCGTAACAAATGCTCAAGCCCAGCCCCGTCCCTTTGCCAGTCTGTTTCGTGGTGTAGAACGGATCGAATATGCGTTCGATCTCCGTGATCCCCGTTCCGTTGTCTTCCAGGCGAATCTCAATAAACTGCCCCAAAGGTCGCGTCCGCAGGTGAATTTGTCCCCGCCGCCCGGATTCTTCAATCGCGTCGTAAGCGTTGTTCAACATATTCAGGAACACCTGTTGAAGCTGCTGCGCGTCGCCCATCACCGTGGGCAGATTCTTGTCGTATTCTTCGCACACGTCGACGCCATGGCTTTGTAAATCGTAGCTGCGCAGCTTCGTGGTTTGCTTCAAAATCACGGCAACGTTCACCAGTTCGCGTTTCACGGGACGCTGTCGCGCAAAGCTTAGCAAGTCTTGCACCAGGTCTTTCGTTCTCTGCGTTTCGTGCAAAATAATCTGCAGGTCGTCTTTGGCCGCGGCTGGAACGCCAGGATTCTCCAGCAATAAATCTGTGAATCCCAGAATGGCCGCCAGCGGGTTGTTGACCTCATGTGCCACACCGGAAACCAGCCTTCCCAGGGTAGCCATGCGTTCCGCATGCGCCAACTTGGCCTGCATCAGCGCGGCATCGGTGATGTCCGTCATCACCACCACCACGCTATTTACGGTGTTCTGTTCGTCGCGCATCGGACTCAAACTGATCGAAAAATGTCCGGGCGTTCCGTCGCTGCGCCCTGCTCGCAGCTCCAGATTTTCCACTTGCTGCCCGTGCGCGGTCGTGTCCAGCGCTGCTTCAAACTCTTTGCGTTGTCCCGCATCGACCAGGTCCACCAGTCTGCGCCCGATTATTTCTTCCTGTTTGTAGCCTGTTTCGTAGCATCGCCGGTTGGCATAGCTGATCAGTCCAGCCGTATCGAGCACCAGAATCATGCTCTGCGTGGCATTCAATATCTTCTGGTTGAAGTCGCGTTCCCGCTGTAATTGCGCCTGGAACATTTTTTGCTCGGTCACGTCGAGCATCAGTCCGCGAAACTGTTTCGTTTTGCCCTGTGAATCGCGCACCGCGGTAATGTTTTGAAGCGTGTGCAGAATGGTCCCGTCTTTGCGCCGCAGCGACTCTTCATGATTGCGCAGCACACCGGTCTTGCGAATCGCCGCTAGCAAACGCCCGCGCGCGCTCGGCTCCGGGTACAAATACGACCCCACATCGTCGCGCAATAACTCTTCCCGCGATGCGTATCCCAGCATGCGCACCATCGCGTCGTTCACGTCCAGAAATCTTCCGTCCGGCGTCGCGAAAAAAAGTCCTTCCTGAATGTTGTCGTAAAGCTCGCGGTAGCGGCGTTCCGCTTCGCGCCGATCCGTAATGTCTTTCAGGACATGAATCGTGCGCGCGTCATCTTCCGTGGCTCCGCTCGTGCGTGATGTCGACACCAGATAAATCTTCTCTGCCGACGATATGATGTGCTCTTCTTTGTTCAATCCCGTGTCCAGACAGAACGGACACGGAAGCGTCCCATCGCCTTCCGCAAGCGTGCGCAGGCTATGGACCGCCTCTCCCACCAGCGCGACCGGCGGCAATCCCAGGTGATCCGCCAGCGACCGGTTCGTGCGCACGATTCTCCATGCCCGGTCGTGGACCACAATAAAGTCGCTGATGGCGTCGATATCCTGGACCCACTGCCGTTTGGACCGCTCCAGTTGCGAAAATCGCCGAAAATTCTCAAGCGATAGCGCCGCGTGACTAGCCAGAGCGCCGAGGAGTCTCTTTTCTTGCTTCACGATTTCGTCGGCCGCGCCGTAGACGCAAATCGCTCCGAGCGGCTCGCCGCCACTGGCGTATACCGGCACCACAATCAGCTGTGAACGGCTAGACGCTCCCGTTGGTGTTTCGGGAAAAAGGTATATCGTTTTGCCTCTGCTCGCTTGCAATGCGTGCGCCAGAATATCGTTCTTGTTCAGACCTAAGGCTCTTTCGTCCGCGCCGCTTTGCAGGTGCGCTTCTTGCCCGCGAATGACCGCCACTCCGCACCAGTCCGCGGACAGCATTCGGGCCACGCGCTCTGAAAACAATTTCAAGAACTCCGGCAGATCCCGCGATTGTGCCGCTACCGTGGCAAGTTCCATCAGTTCAATCGCGCGTTGCGCTCCCGGACGCACGTGCAGCTTCGTTCTTGCCGATGGAACAGATTTTTCGTGCGATTTGGATTTCTGGCGTCTCATAGCGATGGAGATGAAGCAAAGTCTCAGGCTGAATGAATCACGCACTTCAACGCTAATCGGCAATCTCAATCTGAGTCAATCACCGAACCGTTTGCTGTTGCTCATCACGCTACGCACCTGTACCAATGGCCAGTTCCGCGTCTCAGCGTGAGACCGGGCGATTGCGGAATCACAGTCGATGAGACGAAGTGCACCCAGCAGCGAAATTCTCCGGCGTCGCGGAAAAAATGTAAGTAGCGCTTTCTGAATAGCTTGCCCGAAACTTTTCTTCCGTGCTCAGGCAGCTTTCAGATCGCTCGCGCTGGCATCCGACGTGCCTTTCCCTAAGCGGGGTACTTCCACCAATGGGAGGATTTTTTCGATGAGATTCCGTTTCACAAGACTCGGGGCTACCGTGATCGCGGCAGTAATGATGGCGTCAGCCGCTCTCGCACAGACCACCGCGACTGATGAAGCCAAGCGCAAGATCAAGACTAAGAGCACGCCAGCGTATCCCGAACTAGCGCGCCGCATGAACGTATCCGGAAAGGTAAAAATTGAAGTCATCATTACGCCTGACGGGCACGTACGCAGCACTCGCGTGATCGGTGGCCATCCGCTCCTGGTACAGACCTGCCAGGACGCCGTCAAGGAATGGAAGTTCTTTCCAGCTCCCGAGGAAACGACACAGATCGTCGAATTCGATTTTCATGGCTCCAATTGAGGGAGAAGGGCGCTCTCACAACACTTTTGTTGAAACAGACGAATTGACTTGAAGGAAGCGGAGGATTTCTGCGATGAGTATCGGCAAGAAACTATATTCGGGATTTGGCCTGGTTCTGGCCATTCTCGTGGGCTTGTTCCTGGTGAACAGCTTCGCGGCCGTACGGGAACGCAATGCCCGGTCCGATGCCGCTGCTTCCTTGGAAAGCGTTCGTACCATCGAATCGGTTCGGCTGCAAATCATGCTCAATCGCCTGAACCTCGATAATTTCCTGCTCAGCGGCGATCCCCGCGACGAAGACAAGGTCAACAAGGGCGCGAGCGAACTTATTGATACTCTGAAGCGCGGCGAAGCGCAAACCACAGCGGACGTGCTTCGGACGACTTTGATTCAAGTGGAAACCACGGAATCCAGTTGGACTGATAATTTCGCGAAGCCCCTGCTGGCCAAACGCCACCAGGTAGATGCTGGCGACTCCACGGTATCCGACCTGCAGATTTTTTATCTTCAAAAAGATCCCGCATCCTGGCTGACCAAATCTTCCGCTCTGCTCGACCAGACCACCTCCGAGATCACCAAAGGGTTTGAGGCCAACACGAAATCCGCGGCGAAAGCCAGTGCCTGGAGCAGCGGGGTAACGACGGCGGGAACCCTTCTGGCCATCCTGTTCGGAGTTCTGGTGGCTTACTACACCGCAAAGTCGATCACGCTTCCCTTGACGCACTTGATCACCGTAGCCCGCGAAATCGGAGATTCCGGCGACCTGAACCAGAACATCGACATTCACCGCAACGACGAAATCGGTGCCTTAGCCACCACGTTTAACAATTTGGTCGCCTACCTTAGAGAAATGGCCGGCGTATCCATGGCCGTGGCCGAAGGCGATCTCAGCGTCGAAGTTGTCCCGCGCTCCAAGCGCGACACGCTGGGCAACGCGTTTCTCCGCATGTCACACGGCTTGCAGGAAATTGTCCGCACTACACGCGATTCCGCCGGACAGGTTTCCGCTGGCTCCAGTCAAGTGGCTGGCGCTGCCGATGAATCCGCGAAGGTAAGCGTGCAAGCTTCTTCCGCCATCGAAGAAGTCACCAGCACCATGCACGAAATGAGCATCAACGTGCAGAACGTCGTTAAGAACACCCAGGTGCAGGCTTCGAGCGTCGCCGAAACTTCCGCTTCCATCGATCAGATGGTCACTTCGATTCAGCGCGTTGCGGACACCGCCAAAATTTTGCTCGACATAGCCAATCGTTCGCGCGAAGAAGTCGTCATTGGCATTCAGACCATGGAGAAGACCACTGACGGCCTGAATCGCACCAATAAGGCCATTCAGTCGTCGGCGGAAATCATCAATGTGCTCGGGCACCGCGCCGATGACATCGGCCGCATCATCGAAGTCATTGACGATTTGGCCGAGCAGACCAATTTACTTGCGCTGAACGCCGCCATCGAAGCTGCGCGCGCCGG
>Ga0070713_100000740_pt1 | contig 20932 bp, 26 predicted proteins | sample LARL82metaG_FD_65465 | JGI IMG/M metagenome (GOLD analysis project Ga0070713, IMG submission 65465) | Corn, switchgrass and miscanthus rhizosphere microbial communities from Kellogg Biological Station, Michigan, USA - LAR L8-2 metaG | ecosystem: Host-associated > Plants > Roots > Rhizosphere ...
TGGCGCCTGGTGAAGAGGGCGATCGTCTGAGGCTGGACGATCCGAACACCGTCCAGAGCGCCGCCATCGAGGTACATCTCGGCGAATCGCGCGAGATCGTGCGCCGAGCTGAAGATACCGGCATGCGCGGAGACGCCACCGAGATAGTACGCGCGCTCGTCGTGCACCACGCCCCAGACCTTCCCACCGCGGACGGGATCGATCTCCGTGGGCGCGATGCGCGCCTTCAGAGACGCCGGTGGCCGGTACGTCGTCTCGGTCATTCCCAGGGGGCCAAAGACGTGGTTGAGCAGGTACTGATCGAGCGTCTCGCCGGAGATTCGTTCGACGAGCCGACCGAGCATGTACGCGCCGATGTCGCTGTAGACCATGCGAACGCCCGGCACCGTGTCGAGCGGAGTCGCGAACATGAGCTTCGCGATACTGTCCGCATCGTGCGTCTGCCTGTCGTACGGCCTGTCCGCAGGCAGGCCCGACGTATGGGTGATCAGGTGCCTAACGGTGACGAGCTCCTTGTGCGGTCCTTTCCAGTCCGGAATGTATCGTTGAAGCGGGGCGTCGAGGTCGAGCTTGGCCGCCTCGTAGAGCTGCATAACCGCCGTCGTCATCCCGATGACCTTTGTCAGCGACGCCAGATCCCAGAGCGAGTGTTCGTCAGGCACCGGACTCGGTCCCCAGTCCAGATGACCGACGCTGTCTTCCGCGAGAACGCCCGCATGGGTACCGACAACGGCGTAGGCGCCTGGAAACGCGCTATCCCTTGCTGCACGGCCCAGCACCGCATGGAGTGAGTCGCGCAAGGCTGCTGGAACGTCGATGGCTACGTTCGCTGCGACCGGGACGGCGCCGCTAGAGGCCTGGGCGACCGGCGGAACTCGCGTGCAAGCCGGTGCGCCGAGGGTGAGAAATGCGACGGCGGCCACTCCGGCGAGCCTCCGGCAAAATGGAGCAACGTCGATCACCATTGTACGGCTCAGGCGAGAGAAGGGGAGAGAAGGATTGTCGCGCGCGCCAGGCCTTCCGACACCCATAATAGACAGTGCCGCGGCGCGGCGGTACACGTGGAGGTTGGCGAGCTAGTGCGGTACGGCATTAGGTTCTCCAGTGAAGTCGTGCATCGCTCTTGCACGGCGCGTCACTCCACTACACCGACCGATCGTTTGTTCGTCACGGAGGAAGGACCATGAAGAGATTTTGCGCCGCGGTTGGCGTTGCGGTGATCACGGCGATGAGCAGCGGATGTGGTCCGCGGCAGGCTTCGGTGCGTACGGCGCCCACGGCGGCCGAGGCCACAATTCATTTCACGAACAACCTTGCTCAACCGGTGAACGTCTACGTGGTCCAGGGCGGTACCGAGACTTTCGTGCGACAGGTGGGCGCGAACACTACCGAGAATCTTCCCGTACGGGGCATCGCGCTTGGCTCACAGGTTCTGCTTCGTGCCGTGACTGCGGACGGAAAGAGCCAGTTCGACACGCAGAATCCAATTGCGCTGACCTCGACGTATACGTGGAAAGTGCCGTGAGCCGCGTGTCGCGCGCGGCTCCCAGCGGTTGCTACAAGTTTGTGGAGGGGATACTTTTACGAGCCGAAGCGAGCTCGAATTCTCGCCTCGTTTGTCACATCCCGACTGCCGGGTTTCGCCTTCCGCCAGATTGCGTCGAGCTCCACCCGGCTGGGTTCACCCGCGGCGCCGTACGCCGCGTCGCCTGCTGGCCCGCTCGCTAGGCTGCTGACGGAACCGAATGAAAATTCTGCCAGACTGGCTGAAAAACGGGTATCTGCGCGTCATCGACCCAGTCGCGAACTGGCTCGTCCGGCGTCGAGTCCATCCCAATACCATTACGGCGATCGGCACGGCGTGCTCTGTCGCTGGCGGCGTCATCTACGGGACAGGCCACATCTCGGTTGGCGGTTTTTTCCTTGGCCTCACCGCGCTTTTCGACGTGCTGGACGGCACCGTCGCGCGTCGCTCGAATCGCAGTTCTACATTCGGCGCCTTCCTGGATTCGACGCTCGACCGATTGGCTGACGGTGCCGTCCTCGGCGGACTTGGAGTGTTTTACGCGCTGAGTCCAATACATCGGAGCGTTCCGATGGTTGTCGTCTGCCTCGCGGGTATCATTGGATCGTTCCTCACCTCGTACACGAGAGCCCGCGCCGAGGCGCTCGGACTCGACGCCAAGGTTGGCATCCTTCAACGACCGGAGCGCGTGGTGCTCCTGTCGGTGCCGCAAGCCTTTTTCGGCTTGGCGTTAAATGGTTGGGTGCTGTCACTCATCATCATTTTTCTCACCGTGACCGCGTGGATCACGGTGATTCAGCGCGTGGCTTTTGTCTATCACCAAACCACACCGCAGGGACCAGCGGACACGCTCCGATTTACCGATGGAGAACGGCCACGCTGGTTGCGCCGTCGGCGCAGTGTTCCCAGGCATCTGCTGAAAGGAGATTGAGTAAGTGCAGGCTTCGTCAAAGAGCTCAAAGAGCGCCTCATCCGGCGCTCGTTCCGTTATTCGTCCCGCCACCGGCAAGCTCGGTATTCTGACGCCCGGTCTCGGTGCTGTTGCTACCACCTTCATCGCCGGTGTCGAGAGCATCCGCCGCGGCTTGTCGAAGCCCATCGGGTCGCTCACCCAGATGGCGACGATCCGTCTCGGCAAGCGGACCGAGAATCGCTCCCCGCTCATCAAGGACTTCGTTCCACTGGCCGAGCTCGACGACCTCGTGTTCGGCGCGTGGGATCCGATCGCGGACGACGCACTCACGGCGGCGTGCAAGGCGGGCGTCCTCGAGCAAAAGGACATCGAGCCGCTCGCCGATTTTCTTCGAGAGATCAAGCCGATGCCCGCGGTGTTCGATAATCGCTACGTGACTCGCATTCACGGCGAGAACGTGAAGAAGGGCAAGACGAAGCGTGATCTCGCCGAACAGCTGCGGCAGGACATTCGCGACTTCAAGTCGAAGCATAAACTGGATCGTGTTGTCGCCGTGTGGTGTGCCTCCACGGAGACGTACATCAAGGCCGGTCCGCAGCACGCCACCATCGAGCAGTTCGAGAAGGCGATGGAGCGAAACGACGATGCGATTGCGCCCTCCATGCTCTATGCCTGGGCGTGCATCATGGAGGGGGTGCCGTACGCCAATGGAGCGCCGAATCTGGCGGTGGATACCCCCGCGCTCATGCAGTTGGCGATCGATCGTGGAGTCCCCATCTCCGGGAAGGACTTCAAGACTGGCCAGACGTGGATGAAGACGGTCATCGCCCCGGGGCTGAAGGCGCGCATGCTTGGCCTCGCCGGGTGGTACTCCACGAACATTCTGGGTAACCGCGACGGCGAAGTGCTCGACGACCCAGCGTCGTTCAAGACGAAGGAGGAGTCCAAGCTGAGCGTTCTGCACACCGTGCTCCAGCCGGAGATCTATCCCGATCTGTACAAGAACTTCTCACACGTCGTGCGCATCAACTACTACCCGCCGCGCGGCGACAACAAAGAAGGCTGGGACAACATCGACATCTTCGGGTGGATGGGCTACCCGATGCAGATCAAGGTGAACTTCCTCTGTCGCGATTCCATCCTTGCTGCGCCGATCGTTCTGGATCTCGCACTCTTCTCGGACTTCGCGCATCGGGCAGGGCTGAAGGGGATTCAGGAATGGTTAAGCTTCTATTACAAAAGCCCGATGGCCGCTCCCTCGCTGCAACCGGAACATGATCTTTTCATTCAGCAGACGAAGCTGAAGAACACCCTCAGGCATTTGATGGGTGAGGAACAGATCACGCATCTCGGACTGGAGTACTACCAGTCGTAGGAGGAGCGCCATGGGAGCGACACGGCGGAGCCGCGCCTGGCTGCGCGCGGGCATAACGACGGCGGTGGTGTTCGCGGTTTGCGCAGTGGCATCCAGCTGCGGCCCATCGGAGGCCAAGCCGCGAGAGATGTACTACTACACCAAGGATTATTCCTTCACGATCATGCCGTCGGAGGCGCCGCCGCACGCTCGAGAGGGGATAACGTACAAGGTGTTCATTCGCGATCGAGATACTCGTGAACCGATCCAGAACGGGGAGGGTCAGATTTACTCGAGTAATCGGGAAGGCGCGAAGACATGGGACGGTTTCACGTACGGACCCGAGGTCGGCACGTATTACGGAAAGCTCAACTTCGTGACGTCCGGACTGTGGGCAGTGGCGATCCGCTTTCGCCGCGACTCGCTCCACTCGCTCGAGAAGATCGAATGGATGCAGGACGTCCTCAACGAACGGCAAACGGCCTCGGCGCCGTAGCCGCCGCTCCCGCCTAACGAATACGGAAATGCGGCACTTTTATCGCAGCCATCGACCGCCGGCGGAGGTGCTCGCCGCGGCCGACAACTTCTTTCCGGCCATTGGCCTCGCGCAGACCGAGACTGAACCTCGCGCTCGGACCTTCTCGGGTGCGCTCGGAACGGCGCGTCTTCGCGTGCGCCCGGAGGGTGGGCACTACACCTTCGTCGAAGTCGAGACCGATCAGATGGGCGAGAGCCGCATGGATCGAAACGTGAAGAAATTCTTCGTGGCGATCCATCGCACCGAGGATCCCGGGCACGCCCTGGAAGCATCGTACTGATGCCGACCCGAGCACCATCGGCGGCGCGGCGCTCCAACGCCTCCGCGAAGGGAGCTACGCCCTATCCGGCGGGATTGACGCGTGTTCAGCTGGCGGAGCTGTATTACTGGATGCGCCTCACGAGAACGCTGGAAGAGCGCCTCGTTGCGCTCTACCGACAGACAAAAGTGATCGGTGGCCTTTTTCGCTCGTTAGGCCAGGAGGCCGACGCGGTAGGGAGTGCCTTCGCGCTCCGCCGCGAGGACGTATTATCCCCGCTCATCCGGAATCTCGGCTCGATGCTCGTCAAGGGCGCGACCCCCGTCGAGATCCTTCGTCAGTACATGGCCAAGGGCGACTCGCCGACGCGCGGCAGAGAGCTGAACATTCATTTCGGTGACACCGAACGGGGCTTTATCGGCCAGATCTCGCCGCTCGGTGACATGGTCCCCGTCATGGCGGGCGTGACGCTGAGCTTCAAGATGCGCGCTCAACCACGCGTCGGGTTGGTGTACGTCGGCGATGGAGCAACGTCGACTGGGGCGTTCCACGAAGGAATCAACTTCGCCGCCGTAGAGCGTTGCCCGCTGGTCGTCGTCATCGAGAACAATGGCTATGCGTACTCGACTCCGACGCGAAAGCAAACGCTGGCGAGAAAATTCGTCGACAAGGCCATCGGCTATGGAGTCCCCGGCGAACAGGCGGACGGTAACGACGTGATCAGCACGTACGAAGTTACCAAGCGCGCCGTGGATCGCGCGCGGCGAGGCGAGGGAGTGTCGATCGTCGAGCTGATCACCTACCGGCGAAAGGGCCACGCGGAGCACGACAATCAGTCTTATGTGCCCGCTGGCGAGATCGAGCGCTGGGCCTCGGAGAACGACCCGATCGATCGCTACGTAGCGCGGCTCAAGAAGGAGTTTTCCTTCGAGGAAGAAGAGTTGACGGCCGTCGACGAGCGCGTGAGGCGCGAGGTCGACGAGGCCACGGATGAAGCGGAGCGCTCCGTGGCACCGGAGCCACTCGACGCGTTGGTCGGCATCTACGCGTCACCACCGACCGAGCAGCCGCTCTGGTTCCGGAGCGGCAAGCGCGCGGCAGTCGAAACACACGAGCGCGCCGAGGGTTGGGGGACTTTCTCCTCCTCGAATGGATCGACGAAGGAAGGGCGCAAGGCCCGCGAGAACGACTAGATGGCAGAAATCACGTATCTCGAGGCCATTCGTGAGGCGCTCATCGAAGAAATGGAGCGCGACGACCAGGTTTTCTGTCTCGGGGAGGATATCGCGGCCTATGGCGGCGCGTTCAAGGCCACGGAGGGGCTAGCGCAGCGCTTTGGTGAGCAGCGCGTCATCGACACGCCAATCTCTGAAATTGGAATCGTCGGAGCCGCGGCGGGCGCCGCGCATATGGGTATGCGTCCGATCGTCGAGATGCAGTTCATCGACTTCATTGCGAACGCGTACGACATGTTGACGAACTACGTTGCGACCGCGCGGTATCGGGCAATGCTCCCGTGCCCGATGGTCGTTCGCGGGCCGAGTGGCGGCTACGTCCGGGGCGGCCCATTTCATTCCCAAAATCCAGAAGCGGGCTTCATTCACACGCCGGGACTCAAGGTGGTTTATCCCGCTACCGCCGAGGACGCGAAAGGACTGCTCAAGTCGGCGATCCGCGACGACGACTGCGTGTTGTTTTTCGAGCACAAGTATCTCTATCGACGGATCAAAGGGACAATGCCATCGGGAGATCACGTGGTCCCGTTGGGCAAAGCGCGAGTCGCTCGGGAAGGGACCGATCTCTCGATCATCACGTACGCGGCGACGGTCTGGAAGGCACTCGAGGCAGCTGAGCAGATCGAGCGGGAGGACGGTGTATCCGCAGAGGTGATCGATCTGCGCTCACTCAGTCCGTTGGATGACGACGCGATCGTGGCCACGACGAAAAAGACCAGCCGCGTGCTCGTGGTACACGAGGACACGCGCACAGGCGGGATCGCCGGCGAGATTGCGGCGCGGATCAATGAATCTTGTTTTGCCTGGCTGGACGCTCCCGTACTGCGCGTGACGGCGCATGATGTGCCTCTTCCGTATGCGCCGCAGTTGGAGGATTTCGTCCTGCCACAAACGAGTGATATCGTGACGGCTGCCCGGACGCTCGCGGCCTACTGAAGATGCCCGAGGGAGAGACAGAGTCGCGTCGGTGGGCTTATGTTGCTGTGGGGTGTCTCACCGCGACGGTCGGGCTGTTTGGCGGGGCGATGATCTCCGTCCTCATCGCGAAGATCGTCGGAGCGTTGCGTGGCTGTACGCCAGATCCGGAAACGGGCGCGCCGTGCAACTGGTTCATTTTTGCGGTGTGGGGCGGACTGATCGGACTGGTCGCCATTCCGACAGTAGCAATCTCTCGGATGCGTGGCGGGGAGAAGGCAGAAACGACGTCAGGCAATCTCTGAAACGGGGTGAGAAGCGGTGGCTCGCATAGACGTGGTAATGCCCCAGATGGGGGAGTCGATCGCCGAAGGAACGTTGTCGCGCTGGCTGAAGAAGGTCGGCGACGAGGTCAAGCGCGACGAGCCGATCTTCGAGATCTCGACGGACAAGGTGGACGCAGAGATTCCGGCGGCCTCGAGCGGCGTGCTCGCCGAGATTCTGGTGAACGAGGGCCAGACGGTACCGGTGCAGACGGTCGTGGCGCGCCTGGAAACGGAGAAGGGCGCGGCGATTTCGGCAGGCAGCCAGGGCGGGCCGGGCGCGGTGGCGGGCGTTGCCCCGCCGAAGGCCGCGAGTCCGGCGCCCGTCGGCGCCGGGACCGGCGGAAACCGCGCGGCGGTCCCGAGTGTGGGGGCCCCCCCCACTGTTCAAAATACGTCCGCCGCCGCTTCGGCTCCCCATCCTGCGGCCGCACCTCGTACCACATCCGCGCAGCCTAACGGCAACTCGCTCGAAGAGCGTCTCCGCACCAAGTCCTCGCCCCTCGTCCGCAAGATCGCCGCCGAACACGGCATCGAGCTCAGCGCCATGCACGGCAGCGGCGTCGCCGGAAGAGTCACCAAGCGCGACATCCTGCAGTTCATCGAGTCCGGCGCTGCAACGACGCCAATGTCGCTCGCCGTACCGCGGCCATCGATGCACGCTCCTGCGGGCGTCGAACAACACGGCCCAACGCCGGAAGCGTGGCCTGGTGATCTCGTCGAGCCGATGACGCAGATCCGGCGCCTAACGAGCGACCACATGGTCGCCGCGCGTCGCACGGCGGCTCACGTCACGAGCTTCTTCGAAATCGATCTCACGCGCATCGCCCGCCTCCGCGCGAAGGCACGTGCCGAGTTCGAGGCGAAGAGCGGCCAGAAGCTCACATATCTGCCGTTCATCATCAAAGTCGTCGTCGACGGCCTGAAGCAGCATCCTGTGCTCAACGCCGCCGTCGCTGGCTCGAACGTCATCTACCGCAAGCAATACAACATCGGTATCGCCGTCGCGCTGGATTGGGGACTCATCGTACCCGTCATCAAGAACGCCGATGACTTGTCGATCACCGGGCTGACACGACAGCTGAACGATCTCGCCCAGCGCGCACGGGCCAAACGGCTCCAACCACAAGAAGTCCAGGGCGCGACGTTCTCCATCACGAACCCTGGTGTCTTCGGCTCCTTGATGGGCACACCGATAATCCCGCTCAACACATCGGGAATTCTCGGCCTCGGCGCCATCGAGAAGCGTCCGAAGGTGACCACTGGAGCGGATGGTGAGGATACGATCGCGATTCGGACCTGCGCGTATTTCTCGCTGTCATTCGATCACCGGATCGTGGACGGCGCGGACGCCGACAAATTCCTCGCATTCGTGAAGCAGGGTCTCGAACACTTTCCCGACGCAGGTGTCGTCTGAGCAGCATGTCGAGAGCACTCAGCGTGCAACGCACGCTCGTCACGCCTGGAGAGCGCGAGCGGTTCTTCGAGCGGATGAAACGAAAGCAACAGCACTACCAGCGGGCTAAGTGTCACTTCTGGGTCTTCGAGGAAGCGAATCTGCCCGGGGCCTTCCTGGAATTCGTCGAAGCCCCGGATGCGGACACGCTGGCGCGCGCGCACGCGGCAGCGCCGGATCCGGCACTCGATCCAGCGCGCATCTACCGTGAAGTGGAGTTCTCCTGACATGCCGACACGCACCATTAACGTCGATGGTCGACTCTGGCGCGTGATGCCCTCGGGACGCGTCACCCAGAGCGATCGCGACGAGTTCTCCCTCCTGTTCATTAGCGGCGAGGGCACCGAGCGCCGCGTCCGCGTCACACGCTACTCGCCGCACGGCACGCGGTCGCGCGAACAATCGCTGGCCGAGCTCTCGGACGTGGATCTTCTTCGGCTGCTTGGTCAGTCCCAGCCAAGCGCGACGTCGCCCGAAGCTGATTACGCGCGCTGAGTCGATGAGCGAGCAGGAGCCACGCCTCGTCGATCTGCACACGCACTCGACTGCCTCGGACGGTGCGCGCGCACCTCGCGACGTGGTTCGAGCCGCGCGAGCACTGGGGTTGTCGGCGATTGCCCTCACCGACCACGATACGGTCGACGGTCTCGCTGATGCTGCGGACGAAGGTCGCTCGTCAGGCGTACGCATCGTCCCTGGCGTCGAGCTGAGCGCGGTTGAAGCCGATGCCGAAACGCATCTGCTCGGACTTCATCTCGAGGATGTCCGTCGTCTCGAGACAAGCTTGCGCGACCTCAAGACGATGCGACTGACACGCGCGCAGCGCATCGTGACGAGGTTGAATGAGCTTGGCGTGAAGGTCACCATCGAAGACGTGCTGGCGCAGTCGGGCGGTGGCGCCGTCGGCAGACCGCACATCGCACGCGCGCTCGTCAACGATGGCTGGGCGACCGATATTCGCGACGCCTTCGATCGGTATCTCGGCAATGGGCGCGCCGCCTTCGTGCCGAAGGATCAGTTGTCGATGACCGACGCGATCACCATGATTCACGATGCCGGCGGATTGGCGATTCTCGCGCACCCGGGAGCATCCGGCACGCGGGCGCGCATCGAGTCGTTGGTGAGCGCCGGGTTGGACGGCGTCGAGGTCCGCCATCCTAGCCATTCGTCGGAGGACGCGGCGCGGCTATTGGCCCTCGTCGAACACTTTCGCCTGGTGCCGAGCGGCGGATCCGATTGGCACGGACTCTCGGAAGGGGGCCGCACCCTCGGCGGCATGCGCGTACCGCAGGCGTGGCTCGAGCGCCAGGACGAGATCATGGCGTCGCGCCGAACGACACATGGCGAGGATCATCAGGCGTTCGTTGCCTAACGAATAGCGCCGCGCCCATTCGATCACGTGCACGGGAGGGAATGTGGATCTGTGCGGTCGGGTTGCGCTGGTGACGGGAGCGGGACGACGTGTCGGCCGCGCGCTCGCTGTTGGACTCGGTACGCAGGGAATGCAGGTCGCCGTCCATTATCACGCAAGTGACCGCGGCGCGCGCGAGACCGCGGACCTCGTCGCTCGCGCGGGCGGCACGGCCACCCTCTTTTCCGCTGACTTGACGAGCCTCGATGCACCGGAGCAGCTCGCGCGCGATGTCGTCGGCCGGCTCGGGGCGCTGGACGTGCTGGTCAATTCATCCGCCGTCATGGAGCGGACACCGTTAGGCGAAGTAACGGCTACCGCCTGGGACGCGATGATGGCGTTGAATCTCCGCGCGCCGTTCCTGCTCGCCCAAGCTGCCGCACCACATCTGTCGCAGCGGCAGGGAGCGATCGTCAACATCGCGGACCTGGCGGCGTTTGAGACCTGGCCAGCGTACATTCCCCATGGTATCTCGAAGGCAGGGGTCGTGTATATGACGCGGGCGCTCGCCCGCGCTCTGGCACCCGGCGTGCGCGTCAACGCGGTCGCGCCAGGTGCGGTACTTCTGCCTGATGGCTGGACGGAGGACGACGCGGCCAGGTTGCGCGAGTCGACGCCGCTCGCGCGGTTAGGTTCCCCGCAGGATGTCGTCGACGCCATGCTATATCTGCTGCACAGCGACTATGTCACCGGAGAGACTGTGATCGTCGATGGCGGACGACATGTCCGAAAATGAGCGCGTAGCTTCGCCGGCACCTCGACCGCCGTTGGAATTCGGCACGATTGTCGTCGTCGGGGGCGGATGTTACGGCAGCTACTACGTCCGCCAACTTCGCCGGGCGGCGAGCGCGAACGCGATCCGTTGGAGCCGGCTGCTGGTGGTCGATCGTGATCCAAATTGTTCCATGGCACCGTCGACGGGCGCTCACCATTCGATCGGCGGTGTGGGTCCCATCGAGCTTATCGTGTCTGACTGGCGAACGTTCTTTCGAGAGTATCTCGATGCATCCGCCTCCGACCGTACGGCATCGGACCGTGATGCTATCGTGCCGTCACCGCTCATGCCGCACCTGATGTTCGAGTGGATCCTTCTTCGGGCACGGGAACGCTGGCCAGACCGGGAGGTTGGAACGAAGCCACTCGAAACGCCGCCGCCGACACCCTGGCAGCGGGCGACAGTGAACGGTCCGCATTACGTGAGCTTCGCCAGTTGGATGTGTCCGATCAACTGCATTGAACCGCGCATCTGTCCGCACACGCGAGGACCGCGCGACTGGAGCCTTCCTGATGCAGCGCGAAGCTACGTAGCGGAGGAGCAGGCAAACGGACGCCTGCTTGCCGGACCGGTCATATTCCACTGTACGCACCGCACATACGGCGTTGGAATGTTCGATACGGCGGCCGTGATCGAGGGTGACGATTTGGTACGGCGCGTCGCGGAACAAAGCGGGGCTGACTTGCTCGTCGGCACGATGTCTCACTGTCATGGCGCCTTCGAACGTTTGGTCGTTGGCCCGCCAGTGAGCCACCGTTTCGCCGACTCGCGGCATTGACGAGATTAGGTCCATGGGAAAGACGCTGACGTACGACGTCGTAATCATCGGAGCTGGCCCCGCGGGCATGTGCGCCGCTCTGTACGCCGGTCGCTCGATGCTCAAGGCAGTAGTGCTGGAGCGCGGCACCCCCGGTGGCGAGCTGCTGAACACGGAGCTCGTCGAGGACTACCCGGGCTTCGACCGCATCCTTGGTCACGAGCTGGCGCAGAAGTTCGAAACCCATGCGAAACAGTTTGGCGCGGAGTTCTGCAACGGCGTGCACGTTACGTCCGTGCGCAAGCGTGAGAACGGTCTCTTCGAGACCGACACGAGTGACGGCGACGTGTATCGATCGCCGGCCGTGATCATCACAGCGGGAGGAACGCCGGTGAAGCTCGGCATTCCCGGCGAGGCCGAGTATGCGGGCAAGGGTGTGTCGTACTGTGCAATCTGCGACGGAGCGTTTTTCAAGAAGCAGACGATCGCGGTCGTGGGTGGCGGCGATGCCGCGACGGAGGAGGCCGATTTTCTCACTCGTTATGCGGACAAGGTCTACCTCATTCATCGACGTGACAGCTTGCGCGCGTCGAAGCTGCTCCAGTCCCGCCTCTTCGAGAACCCGAAAATCGAAGTGATCTGGGACACCATCATTGACGAAATCGAAGCTGACCAGCAGGGCCTGGTAAATAGTCTCAAGCTGCGGAACGTACGTACGGGGGAGGCGCGCGACCTCGCCGCGACTGGAATCTTCATCTTTGTCGGCTTCCGACCCAACACCGGGATCATCGTTGGTCATGTTCGGCATGACGAGATGGGCTACTTGCTCACCGACTCGAACATGGAAACATCGATTCCTGGACTCTTTGCCGCTGGCGACGTTCGCTCGCAGCTGACTCGTCAGGTTACGACCGCGGTCGGCGATGCGACGACCGCCGCGATTGCTGTTGAGAAGTATCTCAAGGCCTTCTCGGACGGCGAGAAGGTGCCCGAGATCGTGGGCACGGGAGGGTATTCGGCGTGAAGATCGATTGGCGGACCGTCGGGGCGTTTCAGGAGAACAGCTATCTCATCGTCGACCCCGCGACGCTGCGCGCGGTTCTCGTCGACCCTGGCGCGGAGGGGAACTCGCTCGTCGAGATGGTGCGCCATTCCGGGGCGATGCTCGAGGCGATCTGGCTGACGCATGCCCACATCGATCACATCGGGGCAATTGCCGATGTGAAGCGCGTATGGAATGTACCGGTGTTCCTGCACCCGGCCGATCAGCCGCTGTACGATCGCGGCGCCATGCAGGCCGCTGTCTACGGTATTCCCTTCCAGCAGCCGCCAGCGCCCGATCGTGCATTGGCCGAGGGCGATGTCGTGACCGTCGGCTCACTGGAGTTCGATGTTCTACACGTGCCAGGTCATGCACCGGGCCACGTCGCATTTGTTCGCGAAGGACACATGATCGGCGGCGATCTCCTGTTCGCCGGCTCGATTGGCCGCACCGATCTGCCACTGGCGAATCCCGATCACATGATGGAATCGCTCGAGCGCGTCGCAGCGCTCCCCGAACAGACGGTGGTCTATCCTGGCCACGGGCCGACGACTTCAATCGGCCGTGAGCGCGCGACGAATCCATTCCTCACTGGCGTCGCCAGGGTCGTTAGGCGATGACGACGCGCGCGGGCGTGCCGGTTACCGAGACGCTCCTGCTCGCGGTCTGGATTGGCGCGGCCCTGCTGTTTACCCTGGTCGTTGCACCGGCGGCGTTCGACGTGCTTCCGACTCGGACGCTTGCCGGCGCACTTGTCGGTCGTGTCCTCCCAGTCCTGTTCTATGCCGGCGTCGTCATTGGCTCAGTCATCGTCGTGTTGGATCTGACCGGCCGAACTGGCGCGTGGGGCCGGGCGGCGGCCGGCGCTGTGTCGGCCCTCGCCTGCGCCGTCGCACAACTCGTCGTCGGCACGCGCATCGATAAGTTGCGGGCCGCGATCGGCGGCCCGCTGGATGCCCTCGCCCCCGACGATCCACGCCGTCTCGCGTTCGGGAAACTCCACGCCATCAGCGTTGGATGGCTCGGCATTGCGATGCTCGCAGCGATCATTGCACTCGTACTCGCGGTGCGGGCTCTCCCGCCACGGCAATGAGAATCTGTACAATTTGCTTGACGATCCCCTCTCACGCGCCGCCGACAATCGAGATTTACAGTCTTCTTATCCTTACGCAACGGATATGACCGCGCAGACACGCATCGAAAAGGATCCGCTTGGCACGCTCGAGGTGCCCGCCGACGCTCTCTATGGCGTGCAGACGCTGCGCGCCGTTCAGAACTTCCCAATAAGCGGTCTTCGACCTTTGAAGCCCTTCGTCGTCGCTCAGGTGTGGATCAAGAAGGCCGCGGCCATGACTCACAAGGAAACCGGTCGACTCGATCCCCGCCTCGCCGATGCAATCGTCGCCGCGGCCGATGAAGTGCTCGCCGGCAAGCATTTGGACCAGTTCGTAGTGGATCCGTACCAGGCTGGAGCCGGTACCTCACATAACATGAATGCCAACGAGGTGCTCGCGAATCGCGCGAACGAGCTGCTCGGCGGCAAGCGTGGCGAGTACAAGCCGGTCCATCCGAATGACCACGTCAACATGGCGCAAAGCACCAACGACACGATCCCGACGAATATTCGTCTGGCGTGCCTCTCTCAGCTCGATGCGTTCGTGAGAGCGTTCGAGGGGCTACGTACCGCGCTCGCCGCGAAGGGAAGAGAATTCGACGACATCGTGAAGGCTGGTCGTACTCACCTCCAGGACGCGATGCCGATCAGGTTGGGCCAGGAGTTCACTGCGTATGCCGGCTCGATCGAGCGCGGCATCAAGCGCGTTAGGGAAGCAGCCGACTATCTCCGCGACCTGGGCATTGGCGGCAGCGCCGTCGGTACAGGCGTAACTGTCGAGCCGACGTATCCCGAGCTGATGGTCAAGAACCTGAAGCGTATAACGGGGCTGGACCTTCGCGTGGGCAAGGATCGCATCCAACTGATGCAAAGCATGGGGGACGTTGCCGCGTTCAGCTCGATCCTGAAAGTGGTCGCCATCGACTTGAGCAAGATTGTAAGTGATCTCCGCCTCATGGTCATGGGGCCGCGCACCGGCATCGACGAGATCAAGCTGCCCGCCGTCCAGCCAGGATCCTCGATCATGCCGGGCAAGGTCAATCCCTCCGTTCCGGAGATGGTCAATCAGGTCTGCTTCCAGGTGATGGGTCTCGACACGACCGTGGCTATCGCCTCGGAGCACGGACAACTGGAGCTGAACGTGATGATGCCAGTGATCGCGTTCAACGTCCTGCTCTCGATGCAGATCCTCACGAGCTCGGCGACCGTTCTGACTGAGCGAACGGTGAAGGGAATCGAGGCAAATCGCGAAATGTGCCAGTACTGGGTCGAGCGCTCTGCTGCACTCGCAACGGCACTTGCACCGCAGATCGGATACGCACGGGCGGCGGAGCTCAGCAAACAATCAGTGAAGGAAAACATTCTCATCCGAGAGCTTGTGAAGCGCGAGCACGTACTCCCCAACGACCAGATCGACGACGTGCTCGATCTTCGAAAGATGACGGAAATCGGTGTTCCTGGCGGCGCTCACGGCGCAGTCGCTGCCGGCTGAGATCGCTGGCCTTGTAACTTCGTGCGTCGAGGCATAACGTCCAACCGTGCGCATCACTACCCTGGCCGAGTACGGCGTCATCTGCGCCCTCCATCTCGCGCGCCGCGCGTCAGAGGGGCCGATCACTGGTCGTGATATCGCCGCCCGTGAAAAGCTTCCCGTCGATTACGTCGAGCAAATCTTGCTGCGATTACGGCGGGCGGACATTGTCCGCAGCACCCGCGGTGCCCGCGGCGGTTACGAGCTCGCGCGCAGCGCGGAGGCGATTTCGATCCGTGCGGTCATTGCCGCATCAGAGACGACGACGTTCGACCTTCACTGCGTGTCTCACCCCGTCGAGGAGGCGCGCTGCTCCGCATCGCACACGTGCAGCATTCGACCGGTTTGGCAGCTGCTGCAGCAGAAGATCGACGATGTACTCGAGGGAATTCGATTGTCGGATCTTCTCCACGAGGAGCGCCAGGTTCGGGCATTGGTCGGCTTGCCGGATCGCGAGGTCGATCCGACGGTAGTAACCGCGGCTAGGCGCCACGTTCTACCTGTGCTCGGCAACTGAAGAGTCGCCCGGGCGAGCCGTCATGACGTTATTCGCGCGCTGGCGTAGTGAGCGCGACTTTCAGCGAAAGGCGCAGCGGTTCGTCGAGCGTCTTCTTGCCGAGCCCTCGGACGATGACGTGCGGTGGCTCGCACAGACGGCGACGCATGGCGACACCGATCACTCTCGATGGGAGCTGCGATATGCCCGTCGCTCGTTAGGGTTGATCACGGCACAGCGCGACGCGCTAGACGATCGCACCGGTTCGATGGTCGCTCGTGCGCTCGCCGACGCGACGGCCAACGATCCACAGGTAGCGCATGAGATGCATGAGATTGCCGAGCGGCAATTCAACGCGCGGCTCAGCGCGTACCGTGATGCGCTCGCCGCGCGAGCCGGCGCGGCGACAGCGGCGAGACTCGGTCAGACGCTGTTCGCTTTCGCGGGAGGTTCGTTCCGTCAGGTCGACGAGCACATTGTCCGCGGCGGCGAGCTGCTGGGCGAGTATCTCGCCGAGGCGAACGCCGCGCTGCGCGATTCCTTTGGCAAGGTGTCCCTGCCGGAGAACGTCCCGCCGTCGGCGCTGGCAGGAAAGCAGGGTGGGTAGAGGGTTTGAGCGTAGAGGGTCGAGAGGGTAAGGAATAATGAAGGCCGACGGCGCTGCCGTCGGCCTTTTTCATTTTTCCACCCGCAACCGGCAACTCGCTACCCGCAACCTGCAAGTGCCGAAGGGGGGACTCGAACCCCCACGGGCATACGCCCACTGCGCCCTGAACGCAGCGCGTCTACCAATTCCACCACTTCGGCGAAGTCTCGAAGAGTATACCGCTTGCATGTCTCGGTCAACGCGGAGTCTGTTGCTCGTGCTCGTCACGCGGTCTAGTTTTTTCGACGACCTTTCACATCCGACGCCCGCCGGCGGCGCCGGGCTAGCCCAGGCCATCGGCGATGACCAAGGACTCCGAGCGACCGACCGACAAGATCTCGATCGCGCGAAACAAGCGCGCGCGATTCGATTACGAGATCCTGGATACGTGGGAGGCCGGCATCGTCCTCACCGGCACCGAGGTGAAGTCGCTCCGTGACGGCAAGGCCAACATCGGGGACTCGTACGGAATCGTTCGCGACGGCGAGATCTTCCTCATCAACATGCACGTCGCGCCGTACGAGCGGGGCGGCTATGTCAATCACGAGGCCGAGCGCACGCGCAAGCTGTTGCTCCACCGCAAGGAAATCCGTCGTCTGATTGGAGCCGTCGAGCGGCAGGGGCTGACGCTCATCCCGCTCGAGCTCTATTTCCGCAACGGAGTGGCGAAGGTGGCGCTGGCGCTCGGCAAGGGCAAAAAGCTGCACGACAAGCGCGAGACCACTCGGCGTCGCGACGCCGAACGGGAAATGGCCCGCGCCATTCGCTTACGTTGAGTAGATGCTGATCCCGCTGCTCCTCGCCCTCCAACTCCGCGCCGCGACCACGGCCGGCACTGTCACGGTGAGGACGGCAACCGCCAGTCAACAGATTCCCCTCCTCGGCGACACAGCCGGTCCGATGCTTCGGCCACAGATGCTCGGGCCACTGCTTCCGGTGAGCGTCGTCGCCGAGACACCCGGACGCTATCGGCTCGAAGTGGCCGGCGTGCGCTTCGGGCTCGAGATTGGTGTCGCGAGTACGGTCGTGGGCGGCCAGGTGCGGCCATTGGCGAGCGCCCCGATACTGCGCAACGAGCAGTTGTTCGTTCCTCTGCAATTCATATCCGAGATACTGCCCAGCTTTGCTCCCATGCTGACATGGGATGCCGCCGCGCGGCAACTGGTCATCTCACCGCGCGCGAGTCCAGCTACTGTTTCCCGGCCGCCCGGCGCGAATGCCAGGCCGAAGCTCGTTGTCGTCGACGCGGGTCACGGCGGCCCGGACAACGGTATGACCGGTCCGATCGGCGCGCCGATTAGCATTTATGAAAAAGACGTCACCCTCGCCGTGGCCAAGCGGCTCGGAACCGAGCTCAAGGCGCGTGGACTGCGCGTCCTGTTCACTCGCACGACAGACACGCTGATCGCGCTCTCCGACCGGGGTCGCATTGCGAATCAGGCCGGCGGCGATCTCTTCCTCTCCGTCCATGTGAATGCCGCCAACCTTGGCTGGAAGGACCCCGCCGCGGCCCGCGGCTTCGAGACATACTTCCTCGCGGAAGCAAAGACGGAAGATGCGCGGCGCGTCGAGGAGATGGAGAACGAGTCCGTACGGTTCGAGACCGACACGAAAGTCTCCAAGGATGATGCGCTGAGCTACATCCTCAGCGACATGAAACAGAATGAGCACCTGCGAGAGTCGTCCGAGTTGGCCGAGTTGGTCGAAGAGCATCTCGGCGCCATTCATCCAGGGCCCGACCGCGGCGTGAAACAGGCGGGGTTTCGCGTCCTCGTAACTGCCTTCATGCCTGCGGTTCTGATCGAAATCGGATTCGGCACGAATGCGGCCGAGGCGAAGTACCTCACGGATCGCCGACACCAGGCGGAGATTGCGAGTGCCATTGCCGACGCGGCCGCCGAATACCTGCGCCGATACGAGCGCCGCGTGAACGGCGGCACGGGAGGGCCCCGTGGCCACCATTGATCGCTTGCAGGTGACGGTCGCCGATCTGGCCTTCCAGAATCCGATCGTTCTCGCGTCGGGCACGGCTGGCTACGGCGTCGAGCTAGCCGACGTGATTGATCTCGAGCACCTGGGTGGGTTGACGACGAAAGCGGTTTCGGTCGAACCACGCGCCGGCAATCAAGCGCCCCGCGTCGCCGAGCTCGATGAGGGTATGATCAACGCCGTCGGCCTCGCGAACCCGGGGCTCGAGCGCGTCAAATCCGCGTATGTACCCTGGCTCGCCACACATCTGACGAGTACGCGAAAGCTCGTCAATGTCGTCGGCAATGCCGTCGAGGATTATGTGCGTGTCGTCGCCGAGCTCGATGCCTGTGCGGACTCGGTCGGCGCAAGAGCAATTGACGCGTTCGAGTTGAACGTCAGCTGTCCGAACGTCAAGAAGGGCGGCATGGAGTTCGGCGCGGATCCCGATGCCCTGCGGAGCCTCGTTCGGCTCGCGCGAGACGCGACGCGCCGGCCACTGTTCGTGAAGCTGTCACCGGTGCTTCCGGATATCGCCGGCGTTGCGAAGGCTGCGGTCGATGCCGGCGCAGATGGTCTCACGCTGGTAAATACGTTGCCTGGCCTGACTATCGACGTCGAGCGCCGGCGGCCAGTACTCGGCTTCGGCTCAGGTGGCGTGAGCGGGCCGGGACTGTTGCCAGTGGGCGTTCTTGCAACCTGGCGCGTCAGTCGAGCCGTAAGCGCGCCGATCATCGGCCTCGGCGGGGTGGCATCGGGAAGCGACGCGTTGCAGTACCTGATGGCCGGCGCTTCCCTGGTCGGCGTCGGCACCGCGGCGATGCGAGATCCGCGCGCCCCAGCGCGTATCGTCAAGGAGCTGGACAGCTGGTGCGCTCGCCACGGCGTCCGCTCGTTAGGCGAGATCGTCGGCTCGCTCGAGTGGAGCACACCGTGAGCCCGGTGCCGATTGTGGCGCTCGACGTCCCTGATGCCGGCGCTGCGCTCTCCCTCGTCGAAGAACTGGGGGATGCCTGTCGCTTCTACAAAATCGGGAGCGAGCTTTTCACGGCCTGCGGACCATCGATCGTGAGGCAAGTTCGGTCCACCGGAGCGGACGTTTTTCTCGACCTGAAGTTCCATGATATCCCCAACACCGTGAGCGGGGCGGTGCGTCGGGCCGCGGCGATGGGTGCGCGATTGGTGACCGTTCATGCTGCCGGCGGATTGGCGATGCTTCGCGCCGCCGTCGCGGCTGCCGGCGACGCCTCGGACTGCGCTGTTCTCGCCGTCACCGTACTCACCTCGCTCGATGGCGGCGAGCTCGCGGCGACGTGGGGACGAGACCCGCTACAGCTGCAAATGGTCGACGAAGTCATCCGCCTCGGCACCCTCGCGCGCGAGGCCGGAGCGGCAGGCGTCGTTTGCAGTGCCCGCGAGGCAAGAGCCGTGAAGGAGGGACTTGGTCCATCGTTCGCCGTGCTCATCCCCGGCATTCGCATGACCGGTGGCGCCGTTCACGATCAGTCCAGGACGTCTACTCCGGCCGAGGCTGCGGCGACTGGCGCCGATTATGTCGTCGTGGGCCGAGCCGTTACTGCCGCGTCTGACCGGGCGCGGGCGATGCGAGAGCTTCAGCTTCAACTCGGGTAGCCTCTCGCGGCGGTGCCGTTCACTTGCATGAAGTTGCTGTGCCAACTACTCTTAAGGTCTGGCCGAAACCGGCTTGGCCATTATTTCTGTACTCGAGTCTGGAGCGCCTGTGAAAGTCCGCACAAGCGTGAAGCCGATTTGCGAGCACTGCAAAGTGGTGAAGCGCAACGGCGTCACTCGCATCATTTGTAAGCGCAATCCCAAGCACAAGCAGCGTCAAGGCTGATCATGGCTCGTATCTCTGGCGTCGATTTACCGCGCGAAAAGAAGGTCGATATCGGCCTTGCGTACATCTATGGCATTGGTCGCCGCAACGCTGTCGACATCCTGCGCAAAGCGGGGATCGACTCGTCGCTGCGCATTCGTGACCTCACCGACGCGGACGTCAACAAGCTGCGTCAGGTGATCGAGCGCGATTACAAGGTCGAAGGTGCGCTCCGTACCGAAGTGGCGATGAACATCAAACGCTTGATGGACATCGGTTCGTATCGGGGCATTCGGCACCGTCGTGGATTGCCGGTTCGCGGCCAGCGGACCCACACGAACGCACGCACGAAGAAGGGACCACGCCGTGCAATTGCCGGCAAGAAAAAGGTGACGAAGTAGTATGGCCACTGGAAAGAAAGCAAAGCGCGTCGTCGAGGCCGAGGGCGTCGCGCACATCAGCGCGACGTTCAACAACACGACCGTGACTATCACTGATAGCCATGGCAATGCGGTCGCCTGGGGCTCCTCGGGCAAGTCGGGCTTCAAGGGATCGAAGAAGAGCACGCCGTTCGCGGCGACGGTCGCCGCGGAGCAGTGCGCGCGTGAAGCGATGGGCCTTGGCGTCAAGCGGGTCCACGTGCGCGTACAGGGACCGGGAAGCGGTCGCGAGTCGGCCATCCAGGCGCTCGCATCCGCCGGTCTCCAGGTCAAGTCAATCAAGGATGTCACGCCGATTCCGCATAACGGCTGCCGTCCGCCAAAGCGTCGGAGAGTCTGAGTCATGGGCCGCTACGTAGGGCCGAGCTGCAAGCAGTGTCGGCGTGAGGGAACGAAG
>Ga0070713_100000741_pt1 | contig 20902 bp, 16 predicted proteins | sample LARL82metaG_FD_65465 | JGI IMG/M metagenome (GOLD analysis project Ga0070713, IMG submission 65465) | Corn, switchgrass and miscanthus rhizosphere microbial communities from Kellogg Biological Station, Michigan, USA - LAR L8-2 metaG | ecosystem: Host-associated > Plants > Roots > Rhizosphere ...
TGCCAGCAGGTTCTTCTCCGTTAAGACCCTTGGCCCGCATGGCGCTGGCTATCTTGACGGTGATTTCGCGGGCTTGGCGATACGGGATGCGAACATTGCCGTCGATGATCGCAACCCGATCGGGATTGGCTTCTGCGCCTTTGTCAAAATAGTCGATGGCCCGCATGTGCGCCCTGGGTTTGGAATCAGTAGAGTTTCGCTTTGGCCAAGCCCTGGCTTTCGAGGGTGCGCAATACCTCTCGGTGTCCGAATGCTTCGGCGGCGGAAGCGAAGCCAACTTTGCGAGGCGGTCCGCTGACGAGGTTGTGCGCGGCAAATGCCTGGAGCAGACCGGTCTGCTTGTAGCAGCAGGTCCCGACAACAACGCAGTGCACGACCTCGGTCGACCCGCGGCCGGCCACCACATCGATAGTGCGCTGTTCTCGTGAATTCTCGCGTGGAGGCGTTCCACCCTGGACCGCGTTCGCCATTTCAGAAAGACGCTTCTCCTGCTCCGCTTTTGGAAGCGGCCTGATCTGTTCTTCGAACAGCTTCTCCGTCGCGGCCACGCCTTCCATGATCTGGCGGTCGAGTAGACCACCATAGGAACGGACATTCGCGACCTGCGGATGGTTCTTGTACCAGACGGGCTGCGGAAATCCGCCCCAGGCCAGAGCTAGTTGGCTCTGTACATAGCCGGGAATGGAGACGTCATAACGCGTTGCTTTGGGCCAAGGCTTGTACTGGTTCTGCTCGAGGAACTGAGCGTCCGTTTGAATCACGGCGAAAATTGTTTGCGTGGATCCAAAGGTCGGGATTCCCTTGAACATGGTTACCGTTTCAATGGTGTCCACGTTCGCGGATTCGAGGCAGAGGCGGATAGCGGCGTCGCTGGAAGTGGACATGAAAGCGGTGGCAGGGGCAATCAGCAGGCCACGCTGGGCGAACTTGCAACTCCATTCGTCCGCAATGCGGCGAATCCATGCCTGCTCGCCGGAAATGTCGAGATAGTGGCAACCCGCGGCCAACGCAGCTTCCACCACGCGCGGGCCGTTATAGATAAATGGGCCGGCGGTGTTGCACACAACTTGGGCGCCAGAAAAAAGTTTAATGAGTTCCTCAACCGTGCCGCTGGTCTCAACAATTTCGAAATTGGCGGTTTCAACGCCGGGTACTTTGGCCAGTACTTCTTCGAGGCGCTGACGGCTGCGCCCGGCAGCAATGAATGGAATGTTGTACTCGCGAAGGTACTCCACGATCAGGCGGCCAGAAAATCCATTGGCGCCGTAGACCACCACAGGACGTTTGTTCGCCATAATTGGAATTCTCAAAAGAACTTCGGGAAAGCTTGTATACTAGGGAGCGATTTTAGGCTAAAGTTTCTATATTGCTAGTAGGCACTTTTTCGTAACCTTAGACACACACCATGGGAGGTTTGGCATGGAAGACTACTATTGTCCGGTCAAATTGACCGCTGACATCATCGGCGGGAAGTGGAAGCCGCTGATCCTGTTCTATCTGGAAGGCGGGACCCGGCGCTTCGGCGAGCTTCACAAAATGATTCCCGGGATGACGAAAAAGATGCTTACGCAGCATCTGAGAGAACTGGAGCGCGACGGAATTATCCATCGCGAGGTCTTTGCGGTCGTGCCTCCCAAGGTGGAATACTCTCTGACCAAACACGGAGAGAGTCTGAAGCCGATCCTGAAATTGATGTCGACATGGGGGACCCGGCACCGGGCGCGATATGGAGTGCCGAGCGGCCGCCTGCGGGCGCAACGGGCTTCGCCGACGCCGAAACTGGTCCGCGCCGAGACAACCCTGCCCGCCTAGCAGTAATCCATTTTGACTTGGAGGCCTTTTGTGACGACTCGACCGAGAGGTTTGATCTCACAATACAACGACGTGTGGCTTCTCGATGGCGTGCGAACGCCATTTGCCGAGTACAACACTGTGCTGGGACTGGTGTCTCCCATTGATCTTGGGATCAAAGCGGCGCGAGAAGTGTTTCGCAGATCAGGGGTTTCGCCCGAAAGTGTAGGGACTGTGATCGCGGGAAGCATGGCGCAAGCGAGCTTTGACGCCTACATGCTGCCGCGTCACATCGGATTGTATTCAGGTGTGCCGGTAGAAGCCCCTGCTCATCTGACGCAGCGAGTTTGCGGAACTGGAATGGAGTTGATTCTGCAGGCAGGCGACGCGATCCAATTGGGCAAAGTGGATTGCGCACTGACCGTCGGCGCGGAGTCGATGAGCCGCAATCCCATCGCGGCCTACACCCATCGCGGCGGGTTCCGCATGGGACAAGTTGAGTTCAAGGATTTTCTCTGGGAAGCCCTGCTCGATACCTGCCCGAATGTCACCATGGGCGGATCGAGCGAGAACCTCGCAAAGAAATATTCGATAACGCGCGAAGACGCGGACCGATTAGCAGCCGAGAGCTTTGCCCGGGCTATCGCCGCGCGGCAGGCTTGCTTTGTGAGTGGCGAGATTTGCACCATCACGAACGAACAATTCGAGTTGCCGGGGTACAAAGCGAGAGGACTCCGGCTGCCACGGGGCATGGACAAGTTTGAGCAGGACACGCATGTGAGGCCTTCCTCCTTGGAAGCGCTGGCGAAACTTCCCCCGGCATTCGGCGGCGTACAAACCGCCGGGAATAGTTCCGGGATTGTGGATGGAGCCGCGGCAGCGCTGGTCGTGTCGGGTGCATTTGCGCGGGAGCAAGAGAAGAAGCCGCTGGGGAAGGTCGTCGCTGGCGCGTCGGTGGGCGTGCCTCCAGAGATCATGGGAATTGGGCCGGTGCCGGCGATTCGCGCCCTCCTGGATGCGACGGGATTGACGGTTGATCAGATTGACCGCTTTGAGATCAATGAAGCGTTCGCAGCGCAGATCCTCGCGTGCGAGCGCGAACTGGGGCTCGATCACTCGAAGGTCAACGTGAACGGGGGCGCGATCGCAATTGGGCATCCGCTGGCCGCGACGGGTGTACGGCTGTCCGTTACCGTTGCACGCGAGTTGAAGCGGTCCGGCGGTAAATATGGCATTGCATCGGCCTGCATCGGCGGCGGACAGGGAATTGCGGTGCTGATCGAGAACGCCGCCTAAGTGGACGATACGTCAGAGTTTGGTTGGAGAAGTTCGCTCTCAAGACCAGGCCCGTTTTGCGCATACACGCCGCTCAAGAAGATGTCGCTGATTTCTTTTGCCAGCAAGGGCGGCGGGCTGTCGAGTTTGGGGTTGTACCAGGTGTGCAGCCAGTTCATCATGCCAAACAGCGCCATGGCGGTGCTGCGCGATTTAAACTGCAGTCCTTTCGCGAGTCTCAACCCATCAAGCAAGTCGGTACACCGGTGATAGTAGTCGCGTTTGATATCAGCAATCTCTGCGCCCATCTTGCCGGTCAGAACATCATCCTCATGAGCCAGGACCTTCATCGCCTTTTGTCTGGAGAGAAAGAATTCCACATGGTTCTCAATGAAGAATCGGACGCGCTGCTCGGGATCGGTAGCGCCTTGAAGTTTGCGGTCTAGCAGTTGCGTCACGCGCTCAAAAAGTTCTTTTTCGATGAGATAGAGCAGCCGCTCTTTCGAATCGAAATAGTAGTAGAGCCCTGCCAGCGACATGGCGCAGGCACGCGAGAGATCGCGCATGGTCGCGCGCTCATACCCCTTCTCGTAAAAAATGTTGGTGGCATGGTCGAGGATGCGCGCAAGCCGGCGATCAAAGCGCGAGCGGCTGCGCGTTTGGCCCACAACGGAGGTGTTTCCAGCGACACCCATAATGGTTCTGGAAGCGTCGTACTGACCGAGGGTCAAGAAGCATCGGTTTGAGGCGCAGGCTGCTTTTCGGCAGCCCGCGCGAAATCACTTGGTTTGGAGCGACTCCAGATAGTGTGTCAGGTTGGCGACGCGTTGCTGCAGTTCTGCCGGATGGCCCTGGCTCATTTTCCAGAAAACCGGACCCCAGACTGGCATGTCGCGGTTGCCGTGAGCGGTAACCGTTGCTTCTCCGCGAAGGATGCTCATCACGCGACTCGCTGGAAATTTGCCGCCGTTGTGGGCTGCGAGCACCGTGAGATCGGCAGGCTTGCTGTTGAGCGCAGCGGCAGCAGGGCCGCTGCCCTTGGCGTCGGTGCCGTGGCATGACGCACAGTAGGCGATGAACATTTCCTTACCGGAAGCAGCCGACGTTTGCGGCGCGGGAGTATGCTTGATCTCCGGTTTCGCCGTTTGCGCTTGAAGCGAAATAGTCACAGCGGTACTGATCAGAATGAGCCCAATCACGCGATAGGAAGACATCCCCTTCTCCTTTCAGGCTGTTCCAGCGACTTGGTGTAGATCGGCGAGCGTGCCTCGCGAGCTATGGACGCCCACGAGGCAAGCTGCCGATCAGAATACGAACTTCGCAGCGAACTGGAACTGCCGCGGGTTGAGCATGGTTCTGGGTGTGCCGAAGTTTGCTTGCGGGAAATTCGGGACCGAGACCGGTAGCAGTCCTTTGCTCAACCATGCCACGGGATTACCGGCGGCCTGCTGGTTCGCGCACGAAACGGAAGCTGCCTGCGTCTGGATAGCAAGCGTAGTTGCGTCATTGTAGCGTCGCGGAACCGCTCCGCAGAACGCCGGCGAGCCATAAATGGAGCTGACTTCGTCGATATTCTGTCGATTCAGGAGGTTGAAAGCGTCGACACTGAGGTTGAGTTTCAAATGTTCGACGATCTGAATTTGCCGTGCCAGACGCATGTCCCACGCATAGAGCGGATCGCCGATGTAAGTATTGCGGCGGACCGTGGTCTCGCAATTTGACACGTTGGTGCAGGTGCCGCCCAGTCCTCCCACCCGATCCGTGCTCAAGCCAGCGATATCGCCGAATACGTTTTGTCCCACAAACAAGGTGAAAGGCCGACCCGTCTGGGCAGTGATGATGCTGCTGAACTGGAAGTTTCGCAGCAATCCGTGGTCAGGGCCGTTGGCGGTGAAGTTCACAACCAGGTGGTGCCGCAGGTCTTGATTGGAGTTCGCGCGCTCCGCCGCATAGTTGAATTGATTCGGCGGAAGATTGATGAACGTAGTGAAGTTGCCATTGTCGATGGTATGCGAGTAGGTGTAATTGGCGGTGAGATTGAAAAGCCTGCCAATTCGCTCGATACCCGTGATCGTCAGGCCGTGATAAATCGCATTCGCGACGTCGTTGTTGTAGTCGAGCAGACCGCCGCTGAGAGTGGCAGATCCGGGAACATTTGGATCGGGAACACCGAATTCCAGGCCGCTCGGATTGACTGGAAGCAGAGGATTGGGCGGTGGGAAGGCGGGCGGAATCGGACTCGCGGGTCCGAGATAGCCGAAGAATGGGCCTAAGCCAAATGGCCCGAGAATGGGTGTGCCGTTGCAGGGGGTGAGAGATCCGTCAGGATTCAGAATTCCCTGGGCATCCGCCGGATTCGAAGACTTGGTTGTGCCATAGGGGCAAGGAATGTTGATGTTATTTCCACGAACTAACTTGTGGGCCTGGACCATCAAGTAGCCGACATTCAGTGTGAATCCGTGGCCAAACTCGTGATCAATCTCGAAGCTGGCCTGCTCGGCATAAGGGAGGCGACCATTCCGTTGAATACCACCAGCGCCGACACCGCACGCTCCAACCGGATTTCCTCCACCAGGAGGAGTAGTACACGGCCCAGTCAGCGTAACTGGAAGGTAAGGTGCGCCCGTTAAGAAGAAAGTGGCCAGTCCAGCAAGTGCGTTAGGAGGCGTCCCTGGGGCGCCCGGCAGTGCCGATAGTTGCCAGCCACCATTAGCAGCTTGATTCTGGATCATGGGAACCTTGACCGGCGCGAGTCCCGAGCTCGCACAGTTCGGATCTGCACCCGGCGGATTACAGAAATATCCGGGCAACGCCTTTTGATTTCCTGTCGTGAAGAAAAACGTCAGATTGTTGCGGTCGAAGAACATTCCGTAACCGCTGCGAATTACGGTTCTGTTGTTGGGAGACCACGCAAAGCCAACTCGCGGTTGGAAGGCGCGGTAGTCCGCGTTGATCGTGTTGCCCAAACCGGTTTCAAAGTCCCAACGCATCCCGTAGTTGATCGTCAGGGAAGGCCGTATCTTCCATTGATCTTGTGCAAAGAATCCCCAGTAGCCATGGTTCAGCGTGTAAGCGAAGTTGTTGTATTGATTCGTGGGGAACGCGTTCGGCCATCCGCTGTTCACCCCGCTTCCGGTTGCTGGCAATGGTTGATATCCATTTGTGAACCCAGTCCTGGGTAAAGCGGTTCCCCAATACATGAATTGCAGTCCATCAGCTCCAGGTTGCAAAGGGCAGGAGTTCGGGGGAACCGTGATTGCAGGTCCCGCGGGAAAATCTACGAAGTTCGCGAAGGTATACATGCAATCGAGATTCGGAAACAGCAGCCGCATGGGCGTGAACCCCGGATAATTGTTCTGGCTCCAGACGTAATTCGTGTCGAAACCGAACTTCGTGGCGTGGTTGCCCTTGATCCAGTCCACAGAGTCCGAAAATTGCATACGGCTCTCGTAGATGGCGTCGTAGGTGCCGAAATTGTGGCCGAATTCAAGGTCGTTGACGACGCTCAGGTCAGGTTCGCCCGTCGCGCCGGGGAAGTTGTAGTGGCGACGCGACCACTGAACTAACGCACTATTCACGATGTTGGGTTTGAGAAGACTGTTAAGCGTTCCGACCAGCGCCTGGTCACGAATGAAGAGATTGCGGCCGCCGCTGGGAGTGCCGGTGCCGCCGCCGTCTTCGGTGTTGCCAACCAGTTCTCCGAGGTCACGCGCGTCTTCGACAATGTAGCGAACGGACAGCCGGTTGTTAGTGGTCAGCTGATGATCGAGGCGGGCAAATCCGTAGTCGTTGTGCACCGTCTTCATTGACGAAAACAGATAAGTGAGGGGCGATGCCGTGCACTGTGCCGGCTTAAGAAAGCACCCTTCCGGCGAAAGTCCCATGTACGCCTTGGCTTGATCGATGGCCGCAATGTTGTTCACCAGGTCGGGCGCGAACGTTGGGGACTCGGCGCGGCGTTGGCCTTCGTAGTTCATGAAAAAGAACGTGCGGTCCTTGCGAAGAGGCCCACCCAGCGAACCTCCGAACTGGTTCTGACGCAAGGTGTCCGGAATAGGCCGTGGCTGCAGAAGGGTACGTGAATTCAGGCGGTTGTTCTGAAAATAGTCGTACACGGAGCCGTGGACGGTGTTCGTCCCACTTCGGGTGACGACGTTGACGATGCCGCCCAGCGCTCGGCCGTATTCGGATCCGAAGCTGTTGTTGACGACGCGGAACTCCTGAACCGAATCCTGGGGTGGCGTAGCGCGCTGCACGCCGCTGATGGTGTTGACGAAGTCGGCGCCATCGACGGTGATTTCGTTGCTGAAGGAACGCATGCCGCCAAAGGAAATCTGGGTCACCTCAAATTCGGTGAAGGTGGTGCCGAGCGCGGTACGGCTGGTAGCGACACCGGGCGTCAGCAGGGCGAAATCGGTGAAGCGGCGGTTGACGGTAGGCAGATCGGCGATCTGTTGGGTGTCGATGACCTGGCTGATTTCGGTGCGCGTGGTTTCGACCGGCGGGACTTCAGTGGTCACAGTAACGACTTCGCCCACTGAGGCGACCTTCAGGGTCACATCCACGGAGGCCGACTGGCCCACCAGGAGAGAGAGTCCCGTCTGCCGGTATTTTGCGAAACCGGTTGAGGAGACCGTCAAGTCGTAGCGACCGGGAGGCAGGCTGGGCAGCACGTAAAAACCGGCGTCATTCGTGCTCGAGGTGAACGATTGGTTGGTGTCGACCGAGCGCAGAACGATCTGAGCCTTGGCCACGGCGCGACCACCGCTGTCGAGTACCGTCCCGTTCAATTGGGCCGTACCCAAACTAGCTTGAGAAAAAGCGGACGCTGAAAAGACGACGGTGACGAGCAAAGCCACAGCGGCTCGGAAACAGCACGTTCTCATAAGATCCCCTTTGGAGCGAACGTTAAGCGTAGTACGCGACCCAAACGACCGGAAACTTGTAAGAGTGCTTTTATGATCGGGAAACAAAATCAAATATCATTTGGAACCAGGTAGTTCAACCACGATGGATGCAAAATCCGAACGGGCTTATTATCGAACGTCCGTTCTAATGTGTTTCCGTATGTCGCATACGTTGGAAATCGAAGTCAAGACAAAAAGCAAGTAAATCGCCAAGCGGTACTTCTGCCGATACTTACGATGGCACTCCGGTTCCGCGAAGGTAACTACGTCCCGGTGCGTTTTATTTGTGCCGTACTGCCCCAAACTTCGCGTGCGGTATCCGCGACAAGCCGGAGCTTGGCTTCTTCGTCGTGAACCGTGACCAGGTTTCCTTCCAGCGTGGAAGCAAACCCACATTGCGGACTCAGCGCGAGACGATCAAGAGAAATGAATTGACTCGCCTGCTCGATGCGCTGCTTGAGTTCCTGTTTGGATTCGATCGGCGCCTTCTTCGAACTGACCAGACCGAGTACGACGGTCCGATCTTCGGGAACCTGGCGTAAAGGTTCAAAGCCCCCCGAGCGCTCATCGTCGTATTCGAGCAGGAAGCGCTGGAATCGCGTCTTTTGGAACACTCTGGTGATCGGGCCGTAGTCTCCCGCGGCGTAGAACCTGCTCTGATTGTTGCCGCGGCAGAGGTGGAGGCCAAAGGTGATCCCAGGGTGATCGCCGATGACGGCGTTATCCATTTCGGTGGAGAGATCGAGCAATCGGTCGGGATCGTTGCCGCGCTTGCGATAGCCCTCGCGAAGGTCAGGATCCAGCAGGGCAGCGTACTGCGGCGAGTCAATTTGAATGTAGGTGCAGCCGAGGCGAATAAGTTCCGCCACTTCGTCGCGAAGAATGTCGACGAGGTCGGCAAGGTAGCCGTCGATCTTCGGGTAGGCGCCAGCGGATTTCTCTTTGTCATAGTAGGCGGCGGCTTGCTGCGCACTGATCATGGTCGTCTTTGCCTGATGCGAGGTGCGAGCGCGAACATAGGTGAACTCCTCGGCACACAGCGGGCGTTTGCGGCGAAGCTTTGAGACCACCACGGGGCGCTTCAGAACCAATTGCTCACCTTTCTCGTTGCGGAAAGGGATTGCCCAGCCCCCAGTTTTGTCGAAACCTTCCAGCGCGTCGATCAGATGGCCGTAAAAGGCGTAGCGGCGCATTTCGCCGTCGGTGATCACGTCGAGCCCGGCGCGTTCCTGAAGAGCAATGGCTTCGTCGACGGCGCGATCTTCCACACGCTTGAACTCAACTTCGCTCATTTGGCCCGCTTCGTGTTTCTCGCGAGCATGCTTCAGATACTCGGGACGTAAGAGACTTCCGACAACATCACTTCTGAACACAGGGTCCTCCTGGAACTCACTTTTTGCCGTTCGCTTCCGTTGCCGGTTCCACCGATTGGTTCGCGCGGTAAATCACATAGCTGCGGACCGACTTCACGTCGTCACCGCTCAACTCCTTTGCGAAAGACACCATGCCTTGCTTGCGGAGAATGCCGCCGAGCACAATCGACGAAAAAAGCTGGTCGGTTGAAATCGCGCTGGAATAGCGTAGATCGGGGATCACGCCTCCACTCACGGCGACGTCGCCGTGGCAGGCCGAGCAGAAGCGCTGGTACGTCGCCTCGCCATGCTTGATGTCATCGACACTGGCCTTCGAAGGAGGCGGTCGCAGCACCTGTTGCTCAACCTCGGGCAGAGGTGGCAGCGCCGCTTTGCCATCGAGTTTGTAGACCAGCATGCGGCTGACATTGCGCACGCGTCCCGACTTGAATGAAACTTCGCCCGTAACCAGCGGGAAGACGCCGCCCCACCCCGCGAGCACGGCGACATACTGCTCGCCATCCACGGTGTAGGTTACGGGACCGGCCATCACCCCGGTTTGTGCGGGAGTGGACCAGAGTTTCTCTCCAGTCGACGCGCGATAGGCTTCGAAGTTTCCGGATGCGGTGCCTTCGAAAACCAGATTCCCCGCAGTGGATAGGACGCCGCCATTCCACGGGCCGGGGCGCTCCACGGCCCAAACCTGTTTCTGTTGAACCGGGTCCCAGGCGACGAGTTTTCCTTTGATCGAATCGAGAATCGATTTCTTGACCTTGGGATCCTGGGGCATGCCGGCGGCAACCACATCGACACCGAAATTTCCGGCAAGGTTCTTAGCTTCGAAGTTGTCAGCGGCCTTGTATGCAAAACCGGAATCATTCACCGGAATGTATGCAAGACCGGTGAGCGGACTGTAGGACATTGGGTGCCAAGTGTGCGCTCCGAGCGGGCCGGGAACAATTACCTGCGGATCGACGCCTGCGTATCGAGCGGTGGCAGCTTCGATGGGGCGCCCGGTTTTCATGTCGATGCCGGTTGCCCAGTTGACGTAGGTGTAGGGCTTCGCCGAAATCAGTTCACCGTCGGTGCGATCCAACACGTAGAAAAAGCCGTTTTTTGGCGCCTGCATCAGCACCTTGCGGTTGTGCCCTTCGATGTTCAAATCGGCCAGGATCATGTCTTCATCGGAGTCGAAATCCCATTCGTCGTCGGGGTTCTGCTGGTAGTGCCAGACGTATTCGCCGGTGGAGAGCTTGAGGGCAACGATGGAGCAGGTGAAGAGATTGTCGCCGCCTGCAGGACTGCGGTATTTCTCAGACCATGTAGTGCCGTTGCCGGTGCCGATGTACAGCAGGTCGAGATCGGGATCGTAGGCAATCGCGTTCCAGACGGTGCCGCCACCACCCAGAGTCCACCATTTGCCGCTCCAGGTTTCGGCGGCTTGGGCCATGGCAGCGTTTTCAAAAGGTTTCGACGGATCGCCTGGGACCGTAAAGAACCGCCAGATCAGCTTTCCGGTCCCAGCGTCATAGGCGGAGACATACCCGCGCACGCCAAACTCAGCGCCGCCATTGCCGATGATGACTTTGCCCTGTGCGACCCGAGGCGCACCGGTGATCGTGTAGCGCGAATTGCGGTCGATGGTGAGCGTTTCCCAAACTTTCTTGCCGGTAGCTGCATTTAGCGCGATCAAGCGTCCGTCAAGCGTGCCGAAAAAGATCTTGCCGTCCCACGCAGCAACGCCACGATTGACCACGTCGCAGCACGCATTGATGGCCCACTCGCCCGGCACTTGAGGATCGTAGGACCAGATGAGCTTGCCTGTGGCGGCGTTCAGCGCAAAGACTTTGCTCCAGGCGGTGGTGAAATACATCACACCGTCGACGATGAGGGGAGTGGCCTCCTGACCGCGATGGGTGTCGAGATCGTAAAACCATGCGAGTTTCAGGCGCGACACATTCTGAACGTTGATCAGGTTCAGCGGACTGAAATGCTGTTCGGTATAGGTACGGCCATAACTCATCCAATTGCCGGGTTCCTGATCGGCGTGCAATAGTCGGGAGGCGTTCACGGCGCCAGGTTTAGCCGGCGTTTGGGCGTGAACGACAGCTTCGTGGCGAGCCGCGAGGACGAGCGACACAATTGCCACGGTCGCGAATGGCGCAATCGTCTTCATGTGCAGGCACTCCGTAAAGGTCTGAACAAAATATGCTGAGCCGCCGAGGTGTGTGAATCTGGAAAATGCCCGCTAAAATTAAACGTCGAAGAACACCGTTTCCTGATCTCCGCGCAAATGAATGTCGAATAGCCACGAACTTGGTTGCTTTGGGTCGGGGAGGGCCATCAGAGTATCGCGTCGATCGGCGGGCACGAGCGCCAGCACGGGATCGGTGTCGTTTGCGGGATCTCCGGCGAAATAAATGCGAGTATGAAGTTGCAGCAGGATTCCGCGTGCAAAGATCGCAACATTCAGGTGCGAAGCCTGCGATGAATTGCCGGGCCCGGGGACTTTCCCCGGACGAATAGTTTCAAATTCACAGGCGCCATTTTCGTCAGTGCCCGCTCGGCCAAATCCAAAGAAGCGCGAGTTCGTTTCAGGTGCTCGAAGATCGTCGGGGTGCTTGTAGTTTCCGTTGGCATCCGCCTGCCAGATCTCGATCATGGCGTCGTTTAGCGGAGCACCTTCCACGTCGAGAACACGGCACTTCAGTCGCACGCGCTCGCCAGGGACATCTGCGGCTGCGATCTGCGTGACGGAATGCGTGTTGGTCAAACCGATGTGCAAGTACGGTCCAGCAGTCTGCGATGGCGTGGGCACGTGTTCCATGGTCGTCACTCGAACGGCGTGGCTTCTGGGCCGCGCAACACGATGTCGTAACGGAAGCCGAGAGCCCACTGCGGCTGCGTCGCTTCCAGATCAAATTTCGCGATCATGCGCTGACGCGCTTTTTCGTCGGATACCGATTGATAGACCGGGTCATGGGCGAACAGCGGGTCGCCGGGAAAATACATTTGCGTGATCAGCCGGCTGAGAAATGCTCGTCCGAAAACCGAAAAGTGAATGTGTGCCGGACGCCAGGCGTTGTAGTGATTGAACCATGGGTAAGCGCCGGGCTTGATGGTCACAAATCGGTAGTTGCCGTTGTCGTCCGTGAGCGTGCGCCCCGCGCCGCCGAAATTCGGGTCGAGAGGCGCTGGATGCTGGTCGCGCTGGTGCTGGTAGCGTCCTGCGGCATTCGCCTGCCAAATTTCAATCAGCGTGTTCGAAACTGGGCGCCCGTCATCGTCCAGCACACGACCGGTGACGATGATGCGCTCACCGAGGGGCGCCGCCGCGTGTTGCCGGGTAAGATCGTTGTCGGTCTCGGCAATGGGATCGTGGCCGTACACCGGGCCGGTTACTTCTGAAAGCGTGTGCGGAAGGAAAATCAGCGGCTTGGAGGGGTTGCGAGCTGGGGTCGAACGGTAGGGCTCGTACACCCGCGGTGGCTGCGAGCCAGCCGGATGCCGGTGATATGGGTGAATAACCGAGCGTTCGTTCGCAACCTTGCTCAAGGTCCCTCCATTTCAGCGAACCGCTGCATCATAGCGCACATGGGGCGGTTTGTCCATGTACTCAGTACACTGAACGTGGACAGTCCGATGAATGTTCATATCTCGATCTCGCCGACGGTAAGAACATGTTCTGGCGGAGATTCGAGATAGAGCTCTTCGACCATGGCCGCGCGGTTAGCGAGGACGGCTCGCTGGTTGATCGATCCCTTGTCGGTGAGTTCGCGGGCTTCGAGCGACGGTGGAGTTACGAGCAGCGTTGCGCGTACGACACGAGTCGAGTTGGTGGTATTCACTTTGGCAAAACTGTTGAGTTTTTCCTGAAATGCGGCGCGCACCTGCCATTTGGAGAGGACCTCGGCTGTCGGTGCGTCCTGAGGTATGGAACTGCAAAGCTTCCTGCATGCCGGCAAAGCCGGAAAGCACAAGGCGCTCACGTAATCGCGATCGGGTCCGCTCAGTACAACGTCCTGCAACAAACCTTCGAAATGGCCGAGGAGGCGCATGCGCAAGGCGCCCACTCTCACCCAGGTACCGCTCGAAAGTTTAAAGTCTTCGTTAAGGCGGCCATCAAAGATAAATCCCTTCTGCGGATCCGCAGGGTCGGCAAGCTTGATGGCGTCACCCATACAGTAGAAACCCTCGTCATCAAATGCGTTGGAGTCGAGATCGGGACGGCGCCAGAAGCCCGGCGTAATTGACGGACCTCGTACTCGTGCCTCGGCGCGGCCACGGTTAGGAACCAGTTTCATCTCAACCCCGGGCACGGGCAGGCCGATCCATCCAGAAGAAGATCCTTCTATGCCAGTTGAAAGAGCGAAGGGCGCAGTTTCAGTAGCGCCCAAGCCTGTGACGACCAGTATCTCTTCACCACAGGTTTCGAATGCCAGGTCCTGCATGTCGTCCCACACTTTTTGGCTCAAGCCCGCAGCAGCGAAGAAGAGAAGATTCAATCGGCTGAAGAAGTGTTTGCGAAAGTTGGCATCCGCGCGCAGGTGTTCGACCAGGAGATCATAGCCCCGCGGAACATTGAAGTAGGCAGTGGGCGCGACTTCCCGAAGATTGCGGACGGTTTCGCCGAAGAGATCGGGGGTAGGCTTGCCGGCGTCAATGTAGAGGGTTCCGCCATTGTGCAGGGCAATGCCGAAATTGTGACTGCCGCCAAAGGTGTGGTTCCAGGGCAGCCAATCGCAGAGTACCGGCGGTTGGTCCGCAACGCAGGGCATGACCTGCTCGATCATCATCTGGTTTGAGCAAAGCATGCGGTGAGTGGTGATGACACCCTTGGGAAGGCCAGTCGAGCCTGAGGTGTAGAGAATCTTCGCGATCGAGTCCGGCACTACGTTTTGGTGCGCATTGTCGGCGGAAGATGACGTGCCGGCACGCTCGAGTTCATCGAAGGAAATGGAATCAATTCCGAGGGGCGCAGATCCGTGATGCACCACAATCATGTCGTGTTGCGCAACCGCTTTTAATGCCCCGCTGAATTGCGCGCCGTTCTGCACAAACGCCATGGCCGGTTCGAGGTTTTGCCAAACGTGCTTTAGTGCCGCGAACTGCTTCACGCCGAGGGAGTAGGAAGGAGCGATCGGCGCATAGGGAATGCCCGCGTACATTGCAGCCAGGGCCAGGAGTCCATGTTCGATGCTGTTGCCGGAAAGAATGACGAGGGGACGGTTCGAGGAAAGCCCATTGTTTAGCAGCTCTGACGCGAGCCTTCGGACGCGGCACAGAGCTTCCGAATACGTAACAGTCTCCCATGCGCCGCCGGGTGCACGTTGCGCCAGAAAGATGCGGTCGGGTGCCTGCTCCGCCCAGTGCTCCAGACGATCAGTGACCCGAGCTGGGTACTCCCGAAGGGCTTGCGTTGAGCGGACATATGCAACGCCGTCATCGCGGCGATCGAAGCTCGCGCGCATAACCGCAACGTTGACGCGCCTGGTCGGCCGTTTGGCGGTTGGTGACATGCAGACAGGAGCCTCCGGTCTCCTGGGAACGCCCATCGAGGAATTGCCCAACAGGCTGCTAATTTACCGCAAACTGCCAATTCATGGCGATTTCACGACCTGTCCGTCCAGCCTGGCGGAGTCCCACGCCGTTAGCGAATGTGCTTGACAGCCCCTTGCTAACGTGAGACATCTAACAACATTCAGTATACTGAATGTACAAATATGTCCCACAATTCTGACCTTTCGTTTACAGAGATGATGCGGGACTTCTCGGTGGAACTGATGCCGGGGGATGCTCGACAGGTCGATACCGCGATTGAGCGCCTGCCGCCTCGCACGGTGGTTTCCCTGACGTGGATTCCCGGCTCAAACCTCATGCGAATGATTGGGGTTGCGGCCGAACTTCGCCGTGCGGGACTGGTCGTGATGCCGCATATCGGGGCACGGCATCTGCAGAGTCGCAAACAACTTGAAGAGTTATCCGAGCGATTGGTGGGTGAAGCTAGCGTCGATCGAGTCCTGATCATCGGTGGTGACAGGGGCAGGCCAGCCGGCCCTTTCGATAGCAGTCTGGCGGTCATGCAAAGTGGGGTCTTCCAGCGCGTGGGAATATTTCGGATGGCAGTGGCCGGTTTTCCGGAAGGCAATCCGCACCTCCCGTCCACCGTCCTGAACGAGGTGCTGGAGGCGAAGGCGGAGTGCGCTCGACGCGACGGCGTGCAACTCTCGATCGTGACCCAATTCTGCTTCTCGGCGGGACCGATCGTGGCGTGGTTGCGGCGTTTGCGGGCGAGCGGCCTGGGTGTTCCTGTGAGGATTGGGTTAGCAGGTCCCGCAGGAGTGATTACGCTGCTTCGCTATGCCGTTCGGTGCGGCGTCGGAAATTCGGCGCATGTGCTTTCGGAAAATCCCGCGTTCGCAAAGGCTTTGACGGACCGAGGCCCGGAGCCCATCATTCGCGATCTTATATCTTCCCTGCGGGAGAAAGACTCCCCTGAAGCCAACATCGCTGGCCTGCACTTCTACGTTTTTGGCGGACTCAGTCGGACGCTGGATTGGATTGCGGGTACAAGATCACGCCGACCTCTGCCAGTTTACAGCTGAGCGGTCCGCCAACCTGCCGCATAGCTTTCGCGTGCCACCTTCGAGTAGGGTGCTGGGCTGACGATTGCGCGAATCTCAGTCTGCTTATGACGTTCGACCGTGGGCTTGTGCGTGCCTCCGCCCCACTCACCCCAAATGATGCTGACTTCTTGACCGATTCGAATGTTGTCGTCGACGACACCGAGCGACAACATGGTTCGCTCGTTGTAGCTGTAGCCGGTGAACATGGAGAACCCAACCGTGTTTCCGTGGCTCAGGATGGCGTCGTACGAAGCCGACGCGTAGTTGGACAGCGGCAAATCGAGGTACTTGCAGGGATCGCCGGTATCGAACATAGATGCCCAGACTTTGAGGACGTCTTCTGCTTCCCATGCGAACGTCACTTTTTTGCGTTGCGGCTGAGTCGCTATTCGCTCCAAAGCTTCGCGGCCGATGAAGTCGTGATCGAACTTGACGAAGGGGCCGTACCCCAGGGCATAGGGGCTCAGGTAGTAGTCTTCGATATTGCTGGAGTCGAAACTGCCGCCGAGGGAACCGGTGGCTTCGTAGCTGCTTGCAGGCAGCCACTGGCGATACGCTTTCATCTTTTCACCGGTGTAAACCGCTGGAAGCGGTGACGGAATCCATCCCGATTCTAGGGTGTTGGTGGCGTAGGCGCGCGCACCGACTTGCCTCAGGCCGAAGTCTCTGCCGGCTTCGAGAATGGTCTCGCGGATTTCCTCTCGCTCTTCATAGGGTCCCCAGATCTCCAGGCCCGGAGCACCGGCCATACCGTGACGAAGCGCGCGAACTTTGCGGCCAGCAATCTGGATGAAATCCATGTTGAAGAACTTGATTTCCGGAAGGGGGCCGCCGTTCAGTTTTTCCAGCACCTGTGGGGCCTTGGGGCCCTGGATCTGATAGCGATAACAACTGCGCACCACTGCCTTGCCTTTGGGGTTGGAAGGCGAACGATCATCTTTGTCGATCCTGACGTCGTAGCCGCCGGTTTCGGCATGAAACTGAATCCAATTGGCAGCCGGCGCGCGGCCTACGAAAACGAGGCGATTCTCCTCGAGGTGAAAAAGAATCCCATCGCCAATAATGAAGCCGTCGTAACTGCAGGGTGCGAACTGCTTGGCGCGGTTGACGGGGAACTTGGCGAAGCTGTTAGTGGCCAGATGTGAAAGCATCTTCAGGGCGTCGGGCCCTTCCACATAGATGTTGGCCATGTGGTGCGACTGGTCAAACAACACCGCCGTTTCTCGCCACGCGCGCTGCTCATCACGCCAGTTGGAGAACTCATAGGGAACGACCGGGTATATGTAGGCTCCGATCTGCGAGTTGCGCAGCAAGTCGACTGGATTCCCGGAATTCTGCAATTGTTCTTCCAGATTTTGCGGTCTCATGGTTTCTCCGTAATGGCGGGCTCAAGCAAAGACAAAAACGTCGTTCAGTATACGGAACGTAGAGAGATTTGGCCAGAGGGTTCTAAGCGGCAGGGCCGAGAACTCTAGTCGGCGATATGAAATTTGGAGTGTCACTTACAATGGGAGGACCATGAGCAGCCGAACCACCCCCGCACTGCGGCGAAGGACAAAACACCCGCAGTTTGCGGAAGTCTATGACGAGCCCGGGCACTTGATTCGCCGGGCGCAGCAGATTGCCGTGTCGATGTTCCATTCGATCATTGGGAACGGGGTCACGCCGGTGCAGTACTGTGTGCTACGCGTTCTTCGCGACCACCCCGGCATCGACCAGGTGACGCTGGCACGGCTTTGCGCCCTCGATACCTCGACAGCTGCCGACCTGGCGGTTCGGCTCGAAGAGCGTGGTCTGGTCATGCGCATGATGCCGATGAAGAGCAAACGATTTCGCTTGCTGCACCTTACCCCGGAAGGAAAGTCTCTCGTGAATAGGCTGCTGCCTTCCAGCCACGTTTTGGCACGGAATCTGCTCGGCGCGCTCAATTCCAAGGAGCAAAAGGTGTTTGTCCAGTTGCTGAAAAAGTTTGTGCACCTCAATAACGAGGTCAGCCGGGCCCCGCTGGACCGTAGTATCAGTACAACTCGCGCCCGCGGAGACAAGTAGAGTCGCCCACCGGTCCCTTTACACACTCCGCTACTTCGAGTCCGTAGAAATTTAGCCTGCAATGATCCGATAGTCGCTTCGCTGGCGTCGAGAATCTCCGGATTACCCGGACCGGCATCCACGTTCTACGCATTGCCTGGATTTCCCGAAGGTGCGCTCGTGAATGCCGGCCCAATCACGTTGCTGCAGCCAAGCTACCGTTAAGTCAAAACAAAAACGTCGTCGAAGCATAGGGATAGTTATAGGATTGCCCCTGAGTTGCGTGGTTCAGGAACGTCCCCGGAAAGATGTGGCCGAAACCGCCGGCGAACTGGAACTGGCGCGAGAAGTTGTAGGCAACTGAGCCGTCGAGTTCCTGACCCACGAATCTTCCCGCGCTCCCATTCGCGACGCGAACAATCAGCGCGCTGGCCGCGTTGTAGAGGCCATCGTGAGCATCGGCAAGCCACCAGGCGTCATACCTGGCGATCGCTGTCCACTTCTTTGCCGGCTTAGTATCGAAACTCAGGCGGGCATTGCGGATGTTCTTCCAACCCACTTGGTCGTCCATCCCGTATTTATCGTGACCAGTGGCGTAGAGCTGGTCAAAGGTGCCGCGATGACCGTCCTTCGGATTGTCATCTCCGGAGGCGTAGTTGTATTCAATCGCGATTCGCGGGTGCAGATGCTTTGCGGGCAGAGTCTTGCCCAGGACCCAATGACCTGCCCATGCACCGATGCTATCGGTGCCGAGAGACCCGGCCTGACGGGCCATTTCGAGGCCGTAATCCCAGCTTGAGGGAAGCTTGCCCACCCAGCGGACGCCCACCGTTCCGAAATTCATGATGCCGACTTTGCCAACCTCGGTCTTCAGTGCGGACTGTCGCCGCCACAAGAAATACGGTTCGACGGTCGCGTTCGGAACCAGCGTTTCAATTCCACCGTACACGCCGTAAAAGTTGTTGCCGGGCGTACTCCAGTCAAATTCTCCATCCTGCTGCTTGACGACACGAGAAGCAAAGAGATCGACGTGATAGCGCCCGCTGCGCAGCGTGCCGCGCAATGCGTCAAAACTGCGTGCGGTGTTTGTGTAATTGGAGTTGCCGATCAAGCGCTCGTCGCCGAAGGCCAGCTCTTGTCGGCCGGCACGAACCCCGATCGCGCCTTTTTCGGTGTCACCGATTTCCAGGTAGCTTTGACGCAGATCAAAGGTGTCCTGATACGGCGGCACCTCGGGATTCTGGTTCTTCCAGAACACACGTGCATCCTGCGTTTGAAATCCGAACTTGAGCCAGGACTCCGGGCGAAGAAACATATTCAGGCGCAGGCGGCTCAGCAGATATGTGTCTTCGTTGTTTGATTTGAATCCGCCGCCGGTGAATCCCTCTACGCGTGCCCGGTACTCGCCCCCAAGTCGGAGCCATTTCGGAAGTTGTGCGTTTACGTCGTCTGACAGCAGCTTGTTGCTGGCTTGGGAATTCGTAGTCGGCGTTTGTGCAAGGAGCGCCACCGTCAGGCAAAGAACAAGAAATCCTGATATCAGTATTCGAGACATGAATTTTCTCCTTATGTGGTGCGGCACAGAGTGAATCCGCACAATTTGGGGTGGATTAGTTCTCGTCGGCAGCAACCAAGTTTCGTGCAAAACTGCGGAAACAGAACACGCCTGAGCGGGCGACAAAAGCCTCGTCCCAATTGCGCACCCATGTGCTGCCGCGCAATAGAAGCAAAGTGGACGCTACAAAAAACGCGATGGAGAACGCCAAGAGCCCTGTCCCATAGTCGCCAACCCGGTCCTTGATTGTGCCGAGTATGGAAGGCAGCAGAAAGCCACCCAAACCGCCGGCCGCTCCCACGAGCCCGGTCACCACACCCACATGTCGAGAGAACCGCTGGGGGACGAGCTGGAACACGGCGCCGTTACCCATACCCAGCATTCCCATGCAAACAAAGAGGAGCGGAACAACGATCGCGAGTGTGGGGAGAGAACTGATCGCACCCAGGCAGCAGCCAACGCCCGCTAGAAGTCCGAGCAACAGGCGATACCCGCCCATGCGGTCGGCAATCCAGCCGCCCACAGGGCGCAGGCAACTTCCGGCAACTACAACCAGAGTAGTGAAGTCCCCGGCACGAACTTTGCTGAGTCCGTACTGATCATGAAAGAACAGAGTGAGGAAACTCGCCAGCCCGACGAAACCTCCGAAGGTGAAACAGTAGAAGAGGCAAAACCACGCGGTGTCGGCCTGGCGGAAGACAGCCGCGTAGTCGCGCCATGCCGGACGCGGCGGCCGTTTGGGACTGTCTTTCGCCATCAGCGAGTAAAGAACAAGCACCAACATGACAGGTGCCATGGCGAGGCCGAACGCCTGCGGCCAGCCATAGTGTTGCGCCAGGCGTGGAGCAAACAGGGTCGCAAGCAAGGTTCCTGAGTTCCCGGCGCCGGCGATGCCCATGGCCAGTCCTTGATACTCAGGCGGGTACCAGGTTCCGGCAAGCGGTAGTGCCACCGCAAAACTTGCCCCGGCGATCCCGAGCAGGAACCCAATAAGGTAGAAACTGTGCAAGGTTGACGCGAAACGCCATCCCAGGAGCAACGGCAGCAGCGTTATGGTCAGTCCAAGGATTCCGGCGCGGCGCGGACCTAGAACATCGCCGAGCACGCCGAGAATCGGACGGAAGAAAGATCCCGCCAATAGCGGCAACGCAACCAGAAATCCTTTTTGCGTTGCTGAAAGTTTGTAGGTTTCAGCGACGAATGGCCCAAGCGGGCCAAGCAGCACCCAAGCCATGAAGCTGACATCGAAATACAGAAATGCTGCGATAAGCGATGGCGTGTGGCCGGCCTTACGAAAATCTGAAATCTTCATACGGACGCTCCTTAGAGTTTTCCAGGGAGCCGCCCTCATGGACCGCAGCGTGGCTA
>Ga0070713_100000745_pt1 | contig 20863 bp, 23 predicted proteins | sample LARL82metaG_FD_65465 | JGI IMG/M metagenome (GOLD analysis project Ga0070713, IMG submission 65465) | Corn, switchgrass and miscanthus rhizosphere microbial communities from Kellogg Biological Station, Michigan, USA - LAR L8-2 metaG | ecosystem: Host-associated > Plants > Roots > Rhizosphere ...
TGGGCATTTGGCATCAACGACCTTGGACAGGCAGTTGGCGGGTACAGTTCCTGCGGGTTGGCGATTCTTTGGACGATTACCGGGTCGCTGCCGACCCCAACGCCGACGGCTATTCCGCCGACCCCAACCCCAATACCAACTCAGTTGACGGCCCTTGCCCCAGCGAATGTGTGGGTCGGGCTGAAGAATAGTGATGATGTCGGCGCCCACTTCGATCTGCGCGCTGAGGCGTATGTGAATGGCGCGCTGGTCACTTCTGGCGAAGTACACGGTGTAAATGGTGGAAGTAGCGGGTTTAACAAGGCGCGCCTGGACACGATTGCCTTCGACGCGTTTGCTCCGGTCGATTTCGCGCCAGGCTCGACCCTGAGTCTAAAGCTCTACGTGCGCAACGCGTGTACCGGCCCAACGCATAATGCGGGCACGGCGCGGCTGTGGTTCAACGATAGCGCGGCCAATAGCAGCGTAGGAGCGACCATTGGGGGGACGAGTAGCGCCTATTATCTGGTGAATGGGTCGCTACTGAGCACGACGGTCGGAGCGGGGCCGAAGACGACGATTGATGTGGCGGCGGGCGCGCCGTGTAGCGCCTACAAGCTCATCGGGTCGTGGGCGGTTACGCCGTAGCTTGGGAGAACAGAAGCATAGAGTACATGGGCGCGTCGGATTCGTTGCGAACGGCGCGCTGCTCGGTACACTTCCAATGGCGTGGGACAGCGACGGTGGCTGCTGTGACTAACATGCCGAGAAGTGCTCGGCAATGTGCTCAGCGAGGCAGCAGTGCGGATTGTACAGGCTGGCTGGCCCGTATCTGCGCTCGTTCCGTCGCGTGGTGATGCCACCCAAGCGGGCGCGGACTTCGCCGAACGCGCGCCAGGCATGGAATGGCCAGGATGGATGTGGGAACCCCTGATTTCTTTCCGCCATTCACCTTGGTATGGTGCGACGCGGTATAAGTGTACGAGAGAAGGTAGGGTAGAACCGCCCTGAGTCAGGAAGGCAGCGCACGATGTCTGGCATCATCAATTGGAGCGAAGCCCTGGCTGATCCCTGCTTTTGGACCGGCCGCTATGCGCAAAACCGCCCTTGGGACAGGGACGTGGAGAAGGATATCGAGGCATTCTTTGGGCGTTCTTTTGAGGACTGCGAAGCGTTCCATCTGCGCCTGTATGGTGACATTGATGACAAGACGCCTCTATTTGCAGACGATGCGGACGACGAAGTGGAGATGCCTCCTCTTGAAGAGGAGTATGACTACAGTGACTACAATGACCAGATCCCACCAACGAGCATCCTCAGAATTCCTTTCCCCGACAACTATACCTGGCAGCTAGAATTTGCTGATTACCAGGTCACCCATCTGATTTATCATCCCCAGGTGTACCCTGGCGGTCGTGCAATCGCGGTGGAAGGTCACACGAGTCTCTTGCCTGGCTTACGCTGGGCCGAATTGAAGCAGATGGTGGCCTGCTGCTTGCCGCCGGACTGGTCGCCAGCGTTTGACCCACAAGTCCTGTACCCACTGCTCTACCCCATCGTCGATCCAGTCACGTTGGCCGAGTATGATGAGGTACGCCGGACGCTGCGCGCGGCCTGGGGAGCATTGCAGATCCTGCCGCCGTCGCAACTTGAGCCATGGCTCGATGTGAGAGTCAACATCTTTGAGAACGGTCGGCTGTTGCAGCGCGACGAGGTGCTGGCGTGGTACGCCCGTGCTGAGCAACATGCCCAAGAAGAGGCCCAGGACCTCAACGTCATCCAGACTACTCGAACGGGTGTCGAAGGGGATTTGTGGATGCGCGACCCTGCTGGTGGTTGGTTTATCCAATGGCCAGTCTGGCAGTCTGCGACGCTGCGCACCAATGATGCTCGCCCTTTCGCGCCTTTTTTCGAGATGTTGAATCGCCAGACACAGCCACACCCATAGCGAACGCACGGCAACATGTCGATTTCCTGAGCCACAGTCAGCGGAACAAGCGACCGCAAAGTATATCATGATCCTCCACGACGATGGCATACTTACCACTAGGATAGAAGGTGGCGATCAGGTGGACAGCTTGGAGCATGGTACCACCTGTTGTGTTGGCGGGACTGGCGTCGCTGTGCGATAGCGGCGTGATATATGGATATGCGGAGGAGGAGCAGTGCATGGCAAGTCTCTCAGCCCTGGAGGGCGTTGAGGCCTATTTGATGGATATGGATGGCGTGCTGGTGCGTGGGGCTCAGCTCATTCCCGGGGCGGCGGACTTCATCACACGGCTGCGCGCGGTGGGCAAGCCCTTCCTGATCCTGACAAACAGCTCGGTCTATACTCCACGTGACTTGCAGGAGCGGCTCGTGCATAGTGGGCTGGATGTCGCGGTCGATAACCTGTATACCTCGGCGCTGGCCACCGCGCAATTCCTGAAAAACCAGTGTCCTGGTGGACGCGCCTATGTGGTAGGCGAGGCGGGATTGACGACCGCGCTGCATGATGTGGGCTATGTGCTCACCGACCGGAAACCAGACTATGTGGTGCTGGGTGAGACGTTGTCGTATAGCTTCCAACGGCTCTCGGTGGCTATCAGTCTGGTGGCGGCAGGGGCACGGTTCATCGCCACGAATCCTGACGTGGTGGGTCCAGCGGAGGAGGGGCTAGTACCCGCGACGGGGGCTGTGGCGGCGCTGATTGCGGCGGCGACCGGCGTCAAACCGTACTTCGTGGGCAAACCGAATCCGTTGATGATGCGCTCTGCCTTGCGACAACTCGGCGCGCACTCGGAGACGGCGGTGATGATCGGCGACCGGATGGATACGGACATTGTGGCGGGGACAGAGGCGGGCATGCGCACGATGCTCGTGTTGAGTGGCGTGACGCAGCGCGAGCAGGTGGACCGATTTCCCTATCGCCCGACGCTGGTCTTCGACTCGGTGGCGCAGATCGAGGTGGGCGAGATGGGCCGGACTGGGTAAGGGTTTCCAGCACGATCAAGTAGATGGCGTCGTAACTGGCATTGCTGGCACGAATTGGTAGAGCGTCGGCTTGTCTGCGGGATGACGCGGAACCAGCCCATTGCCAACTACCCGGGTTGGGACGAGCATATCAGCCAGGCTGAAACCGCTCGGACGGGAACCCTCTGTTGCTGTGTGGCCCTATGGGACATAATGTAAGGCAGAACCCTCTGGGGTAAGCTCGTGGCGTGTGGGTTTTCGACCATCGGGAGTCGATGCGAGATGGCGTCTCTTGCATATCTGCCAACACCGGTCACTGCCTTAATTGGACGAGAGGATGAGCTCGCCCGTGTTCAGGCGCTCTTGCTACGTCCGGGCATCCGCCTGATAACGCTGACTGGGCCCGGCGGTGTCGGCAAGACGCGTCTGGCCATCCACGTTGCCACTGCCGTGAGTGAGTACTTCCACGGCGAGATATTCTTTGTGCGCCTGGAGGCAGTTAGGCAGCCCGACCTCCTGTTAGCTACCATGGCGCAGGCATTCGGGTTGCGCGAGCAGAGCGGCCAATCGTTTGAGCAGGCGTTGGTTGCTGTGCTCCAGAGCAAGCGCAGACTGCTGGTATTAGACAACATGGAGCAGTTGGTGGCGGCTGCGCCCCTGTTGGTGGATCTGCTGTCTGCATGTAAGGATCTTCGGTTGCTCGTGACAAGTCGAGCGGTGCTACACGTCTCGGGGGAGCAGGTCTTCTCGCTACGGCCACTGGTAGTTCCTGATATATCGTACCCTCCTGCCACAGCGAGCGTCGCCGCGAACAGTGCGGTGCAACTCTTCGTCGAGCGGGCACAAGCCATGCAACCAGAGTTTTCACTATCAGCAGACAATGTTGGTGCGGTCGCGGCGATTTGCCATCGTCTCGACGGATTGCCCCTTGCGTTAGAACTGGCAGCGGCGCGCATTGCGTTGTTTCCGCCGCATACCTTGCTCGCGCGCCTGGACCACCGGCTCCCCTTGCTTACCGCCGGTGCACGCGATCTGCCCGAACGTCTTCAGACTCTGGAGGGCGCGATTGTATGGAGTTATCAACTCCTCGCCCCAAGCGAACAGAGCTTGCTTCGTCAGCTGGCGGTCTGCGTCGGCGGCTCCACGCTCGAGATGGCAGAGGCTATGAGCCGCGCTCTCTCGCCCGCCGAAGGGGATGTGATTGGCGGCATGGCGGCGCTTATTGATCAGAGCCTGCTGCAGCGCATAGAGACGGCTGCGGGCGAGCCGCGCTTCACGATGCTTGAAACAGTGCGTGAGTTTGCCATCGAGAAGCTCGCGGCCAGCGGCGACGAGGTAGACGTTCGTCGGGCGCATGCCACCTATCTCCTTACGCTCGCGGAGACCGCCGAGCAGGGACTGAGGAGCGCGGACCAACAACGCTGGCGTGATTGCCTTGAAGATGAGTTGGGAAACATCCGCGCCGCACTAACCTGGAGCACGGATCGTCCCCGCGACTCCCTGGATCACGAGATCGGGTTGAGACTCGCCGGTGCGCTGTGGTATTTCTGGCTGAGGCGTGGGCTGCCGACGGAGGGTCGTCGCTGGCTCGCTCAGGCATTGAACGCTACGGCCACAGGCGGACCAGCGCGGGCGCAGGCACTGCTGGGTGTTGGGGCGCTCGCCTGGCAACAGGGCGACTATTCCGCTGCCCAGATTGCCCTGGTCGAGAGCATACCTTTATGGGAAGACGCGCCTGATCGCAGCGGTTATGCCGAATCGCTCCATCTGCTGGGACACGTGCAGTTCGACCAGCGCAACTATGCGGAAGCGCGTCGCTTGTTCAAGGAGAGCCGCCTGGTGTTTGAGCAGATGGACAACGCCAGCGGGAGTGTCACACTGGTCGGCGATCTCGGCATGGTAGCATACCACGAACGTGACGATGCCGAGGCCCGCACGCTTTTTCAAGAGAGTTTGCGTCTCAGCCGCCAACACGGGCTCAAAGATCGTGCCGCCGAAGCGCTGAATCGCCTTGGTGATCTGGATCGCCTGGCTGGAGAGGGCAGGAAGGCAAGAAGGCGTTACGATGAGAGCTTGAACCTGTGGCGAGAGTTGCATGGCACGCCCGGAATCGCCTCGGCGCTTCACAAGCTCGGACAGGTGGACCGGGCTGCTGGCGACCTGCCGCGGGCCTTCGAGCGGTTCGGAGAGAGTTTGACGATGCAGCGTGACTTGGGCAATCGCCAGGGTGTCGCCGAGTGTCTCGCGGGTATGGCTGGTATCTTCTTGGACGCGGGCGAGGGAGCGTGGGCAGCGCGTCTCTTCGGCGCCAGTGCTGCTCTGTTGGAGGCAATTGGGGCGCCGTTTGCGCCTGCCGATCAGGTTGTCGTCGCGTCGGATATCGCCACCGCAAGGATTAGGCTGGGCGAGGCTGCATGGAGTGCTGCCTGGTCTGAAGGGCAGGTGCAGGCGCTGGATCAGACTGTTCGTGAGGCGCTGAGTGCGCCTGCTGACGCGCTCCGAGCGTTCTCCCAGAGCCGCGACGGGGCAGATCAACTCTCGCGGCGCGAGTACGAGGTTGCGGCACTTGTCGCGCGCGGATTTTCGAATCGTGCTATCGCTGACCAACTTGTCATCGGCGAGCGAACCGTTGAGACGCACGTAAGCCGCATTCTGGCGAAACTTGGCCTCACCTCACGCGCGGGAATCGTGGTATGGGTCGCTCAGCGTGATCAAGAGATCGGCTGAGGGCAGAAGTTTACTCTTCCGAATCGCCTATCCAGCTCGCACCAGCCTTCTCATTCTCCCCTATCCGTACTACCAGTCCGTACTCGACGCCGAGTCGTTCCGTGCTTTCCACGACGACAGGATAGGCGCGCTCTGGTTACACTCCAGTCCGACAGCAGGGACACTCATGACCTGAGCGAACGTTGGGAGGAGGACTACACGATGCAGACGATGAGCAACAAGCCGCTCTGTGACGATGACAGGTGGGGCGAAAGTCATGAATAATACCGTCGGCTTCGCAAAAATTAACGGCGCCAAGCTCTATTACGAAGTCACGGGTCGGGGATCGCCAGTGGCGCTGATTCACGGATTCACGCTCGACCGGAGGATGTGGGACGATCAGGTTGCGGCGCTCGCTCTACGTCATCAGGTAGTCCGCTATGATCTTCGCGGATTTGGCCGTTCATCCCTGCCGAGTAATGCGTACTCGCATGTTGACGATCTCCAGACGTTGCTCAACTACTTGGGTATCGACCGCGTGGCGCTGCTGGGTCTTTCAATGGGAGGCGCCATTGCGCTTGACTTCGCATGCGCCTATCCAGAGCGTCTGCGAGCGATGCTTCTCGCGGACTCCACGCTGCGAGGATTCTCCTGGTCGCAGGAGACGGATACCTGGTTTCAGGTGATTGACGACGCGGCGCGTGTTGGTGGTGTGGAGGCTGCTCGCAGGCGCTGGCTCGCGCATCCATTTTTCGCGTCCGCGAACGAACATCCCAATGTCGCCGCTCATCTACGCGCTATCGTTGCGGATTACTCAGGCTGGCACTGGATGCGGCCCGACACGCAGGTGGTTTCTTCTACACCAGCGCTGGAGAAAATCTCGGCGCCGACGCTCGTGATCGTGGGCGAGCATGACATCCCCGACTTTCGCGCGATCTCAGGTCAGTTGTCGCGTCGCATCCCGCACGCACAACTGGTGACCTTACCCGGTGCGGGACATTTGTCGAACATGGAGCGCCCCGACCTATTCAATCAGGCGGTACAGCGGTTCTTGGGCGACCTGGAGTAGTCAAGCGCATCTTCCGCGGCGAGTGGTCCGCCCGCGTCTCTTCGAGATGAGAGAGGCCGTTCTCAGTCAGAGCAGAAAGAGGCAGATGGACATGACAGACAACGATTCCATTCGAATCAGCAGCGCGACCCTACCCGTCGTCTTCGCGGAGCCGGAATGGGTTGCGGAGCACCTCAGTGAGCCCGATGTGCGGATCGTCGAGGTGGACGTCAGTCGGGCGACGTACGATCAAGGGCATATTCCTGGAGCTGTCCTCTGGAATGCCTACACCGATCTCCACCACGCGGATTACAGCCCGGTGGGGCGAGGAGAGTTTGCCGATCTGCTGAGCAGATCGGGTATTGCATCCAGCGACACCGTTGTCTTCTACGGCTACGGTCCCTACCTTGGATTCTGGCTGGCGAAGGCGTACGGACACCAACGGGCGCTGATTTTGGATGGCACGCGGCAGGAGTGGCGCGATGCAGGGTTACCCTGGACGCTAGACAAGTCAATACCTGAGCGGACCAGCTACGAGCTATCTGACACAGTGGATGTGCCGCTCATGTCGCTGGGTGCGTTGGTGGGCACACTCGGCAGTGGAACCCCGCTCATCCTTGACGTGCGGTCAGAGGCTGAATTCGTCGGCGAGCGTTTTTGGCCTTCGGGCGCCACCGAGGGAGCCGGACGGCCTGGCCACATCCCTGGCGCGGTACATCTACACATCGATGTGCTTCATACAGCCGACGGGGACTTCAAAGACAAGGATGCGTTGCAGCAGTTATTCCGGGAGCGTGGCGCGGTCCCTGAGCGCAGTATCGTCACCTACTGCACCATTGGCGCGCGGGCGAGCGAGGCCGCAACGGTTCTGAGGTATCAGTTGGGCTATCCCGACGTGTGTGTGTATGACGGCTCCTGGGCTGAATGGGGCACGCGGGCAGATGTTCCAATCGAGCGCTAGCGAGAGTGACACAGGCTGCGTTGCCGCGATGATCTGCGCCTGGGATGCGCTGTTTTGTGCGACTATGCAGATCGGTGGCCACGATTTCCTGATGGGAAACGAGCAGCCGGTTCCCTACGCGGCTATCGCAGCGGCCTGCCACTCACATCGCCTCACCCTCACGGGCGTGGAGACATCCCCCTAGCGTTTTGGGGTGGAACAAGGATCAGTGTTTCACCCCACAGATGTGCGGGCAGACGTGGCCATTGTGCTATGCCGAGCTTGTTATCAGTTCCACTCTGGACTGGTCAGATGTTGCCCAGATGATCAAGTAGGCGACATTGTCGCAGGTATGAATCGGCAGAGCTGTTGCGCCATAGTGGCGGCTACATCTCAGGGCGCCTCAAGTAGAGTAGCTCGAAGCCCGTCACCTGTACTCCGCGTCGTCCATATCCCGCTTCTCATCGGCTGTATCATCCGTGTCGTGCGGCGCCGCTTCAGCCTGCTGTGCTTGCGAGAGAGTGGTGAGGCTGATAAATGTGGCGAGATTCCAGGCGTTGTGGAGGCCGACGAGCACGAGCAGCAGCATCGCGCCGCCGATGGCAAACAGTGGCCCTTCTGGACTGCCTGGGAGCAGCAGCGCCGCAACCAGGAACACCGCATAGGCAACGTACGGGCCGATCACAAAGCCGAGCCGGTCTTCCGCTACGGGATGATATCCCAGTCGGCACCGCATGCGTCGCAGCACGATGGTGACGTAGCCGATCCCGCCCAGACCAGCGAGGCCGAGCAAGAGGGCGGGCGGTGTAAGGGTTGCCCAGGGCGCGCTGAGGAGGGCGGCGATGAAGAGAACGGCGCCCATATGCACGACGGTCGGCGTAGTAAACGTCGCAACGCCCCAGTTCGCACGTCGCTGGCGACGTCCCGCGTTCAGGCTGATGACCACGAACAATAGACCGGTCAGCGCCCCAGCGGAAGAGCCGACGATGATGTAGAAGTTTTCCCATGCGGCCAGCGACTCTGACACGACCCTAGCCTCCAAACCTGCTAGAGCGCGTCGTCAATTGCTCGCCCTGGCTCAATAGGACGCTTGAAGTACAGTTCCAACGAGTTGAAGGGGTCGCCCGCCTGAAATACGTTCACCAGTTCCCAGCCCGCGGCCCCCAAGTGCTCCATCGCCTCGTAAAACGCTATCGACCGAGGACTGAGCCATTCCGAACCTGTGCAGTAGGTCAGCAGCGTGCTGCCTGAACTGCTCGATATTTTACAGTATTCGCATTGCTGACTCATACTGCTTCCTCTCCTCCATGGCATGTATCCGCTATCCTACATCTACCTGCTAGGTAGCAGTGGCAACATTTAGGCCATCCATTGCTCAGGCGTGTTGACGTATTGTCATGCACCCCAGTGATCTCTGGTGTCCGTAGATGATGGCTTGCTGACTACAGGTGTACAAAGTCGACTGGGGGTAATTCCTCACATACCGCCTTGACCGTGCTGCTAACAATCAAACCAGCAGCAGCTTCGTTGTAGGCGTTCCCCATCCCATCTGGCGCGCTAGCGGATTTGTCGCTCACGTCTGCTGTCCCCACGTTGTGCTGCCTGCTGGGGGCTACTCCATCACCTCGTTATCCTGTTATCCCGTTATCTCGTTGCCGTACTGTGTTCCCTCGGTATGGCACATATCATGCAGTCTGTGTCTCTGCTGGTTGTTTGCCTGCAGCGCTGAGAATCCGCTGGCCGTTGGGTTGGCAGCAGTTGCCATAGGCGCGCTGCTGGGTCTGAGCAGCCGATCGACCACGTGGGAGACTCAGTTCTTGGGGGAGCATGTGAGCAACTACTCTACCAGGTACAGAATCTTGCCCATGAATTAACGCGTCAGCCTAGCGATTCCTCATCCTAAGGGCCTGTAAAGGACGCAGTGCAGCATGAGGTGAGCGCAGGTGGCAGGCAAAGGGGCGAGGAAGTGCGACTGCCCTCTTGACGACGACGCGGTTCGTGTTCAGGCTAGCCACATTCGCTCAGCGCCTTGATAGATGAGTAGACGTGAAGGATCCAACCAGAGGCTTTTCACATCCGGACCTGCTTGGTCTGGATACGAAGCACTCTGCTACAAGGAGGATAATGCGATGTCCAGATCGCCGAGCGCGCCAACGAGGCCAGCGCAACAGCATGCGAGTGTACCGAACGCAAGCAGAGCCGCGCCACTACCACAGCCCGCGCGCTCGATGATGCTCGACGTGTATCGCGGCGCCGTTTGGGGTGATTTCGACCAGGATCTGGGCGTCGCCGGAGCCGCCGCACAGTCAACCATTGGTTTCATTCCCGTCGCGGGTACGCTTGCTGCCCTCAGGGATCTGTTCGCGTGTATCGGCCAACGTGACCCCCTCGGCATAGTCTTGAATCTCCTGGCGATTTTTCCTGTGCTAGGCGGGTTCGCCAAGGTTGCCGACGCCGTACATACGTTGCATCGCTATCATCGTGCGGCCAAACGTCGCAGGCAGCGGGCGCTACGAAGTTCCGTGTACCCATCCACTCCGATTGCCTATTCTGGTTCACAACGTCGCCGGAGTAGATGGGCGTCCTTCGGGCTCTCACTGCTGGTGATTTGCATTGCTGCGCTCTATAGCTTCGGGGTTGGCCTGCTCTTCGACTACCTCTGGGCGAATGGGCCGACAATCCAGGGATACGCACTCCGTGGATCGGGGGCCTGGCTCGCGCCGCTGATCTTGCTTCCGCTAGGGCTGCTCGTCGGACTCGCGTTTACCGTGGCCAAGCGCCTCTGGCTCGGCCTCACACTGCTTCTCCCCGCCATACTACTTGGCGTCAGCATTGCCGTTGTGCTCGAGGGTCTGACATAGCCTGCCTGGCCTGTGTCCTGTGTCCTGGCTGGCGAATCGCCACAACAGACAGGTCGGTCTTCTCAACCGAGCATCCAGGTTCGATTCCCGGCGGGACCGTCCCTGAAATGAAGCCTGTTTGGCCACCGAGTGAGGATGCGCACGAGATATTCATTTGCTATGCCCTATCCCGATGCATTGCTCGAAGCAGTATGAGCATCGCAGCGCACAGGGTACTGGTCCCCTATGCAGTTCGGGCGTCTGTTCTCCTCATTAACAGTCACGCCGATAAGCTCGAACGCCCAGAGTGAGCGGTACCAGCGGACGCGCTCCAGGCGTCCGACCGCGACGAGATAACGCGCATCGCGAAGAATCCCGCGCAGATCGGCAGCCAGTCCAGGAGCCATCGCTAGCGGCAAGCGTCCCGTCTCGTCTTCTAGCACGACGAAGCCGACACCGTGGGCCGTAGGTGGGCGCTGGGCAGAGATGGGCCACCCGGCGATACGTACGACGCGTGACAGGCAGAGAGTATTCGGGCACGCTTCTTGCGGCTGCATGTGCCAGTCCGTGCGCGGCACCGGCGCGGCAGAGGGTAGGGTTGCATAGGGGGTGGCAGTGTGCCCAGCGTTCACGCACAGCTGGTGAGCACGGAGCACGCCGGACGCGCATGTACCGCTGGGTGGATTTGGCCACACACAGAAAGTGGAGTCCATAGCAAGGACACCGCACCAGTCGGGAGAGGCTCAGTCGGGAGCTACCACCAGCCGTTGTGCTTTCCTGCGAACAGGACTCGCGGTCGGCGCGGGAACCGTCGACGCCTGCCTTGGCCACGATCCTCAATGGATTCACGTTGACGTTTCCCGACCTGGCGGGGGGCACAGATCCGCTCCTGCAGGCTAACCTGATCATGCCCGAGCGTGCGACTTCAGCGGCGAGCGTCTGCCCGAGTGCGCGATCATTCGCCCGACGCTAGATCAGATTGGGGGCCATCGCGACGGTCAATGCGTTCACGGCCAACAGGCTGTTCATCGGGCAGTCGTGGGCGTTCTGTACCACTTCTGTAGCACACTGATGATTCTGGCCAAGGCCGCGCATGCCGCCCAACGCGGGTGCATGCGGGTCCTGGTCGGGGATGGTCGGCTGACTCTCAGGGTTGTCTTGAGGAGGGGGCATCTTGCTCCACGCCGCTTCCTCTGCTCAATCAGCGCCCAGTGGCGGCCAGATGAGCCCGGTTGGGTCAGCTTGCCTCGTCAATCTCGACGAGGGCGTACACATGCCCGCCCTGTCCCACACTCACCCTGATGGGGTGACGGCGAACGAGGAGAACGCGATGAAACACTCTGCAGCGAAGTATGCGCCTTTCCTGATCGTTCTCGTAGGGCTTGCCATCTCTCTAGTGGGAGGATTCGGCGTTCCGGTAGCATCTGCGGCGCAAACGCGAGACGCCTTCAGCTTTAACAGCACGGACATTGCCGGGTTTCCCCATGGCAAGGTGATCCTCACCGGAGGCGGCGCGTACGTGCCAGGCACGGATTTCGCCCACGCGGGGGGTCATTTCCACTGCACCGAGTCGGTCTTGCAAGGTCCGCTCTCCATCAGCATAAAAGACGGCACCCCCTGTCTTGCCGGTGAAGGCATCCGCTGGGATACGGCGGGGCTGCTGCCGTCGACCACGTTGAGTTGCACTGGTGTGGACTCTGAGCCAACCGCGACGACCGGCGACACCACGGTGGTGTTGATGGCAGATTTCTATCGGCAGGGTGATGGCAACGACGAGTCGTTCACCGCGAAAATGGCGGTCTCGGACACCGACCTCGCACCTAATATCACGGGCATCCAGACCATCTGGATCCAGGGGGTAGGGTGCGGCACCGGCATTGCCAACTTCAACTGAACGCCTAAGTTGCTAACCACTCAAATGTTGCGCTGAGCAGGCCGCTTTGACGGAGGCGTTCGAACGGAGGAAGCGCCTCTAACCAGGAAACCGCCCGCTCAGCCAGCTGTTGCACCGGGTCGTAGACCTGATTGGCGGCGACCAGCGCTTTGGTTTGTCACCAGAGGTCGTCGCTGGGCATCAACTCTGGTGCGCGGAAGGGAAACCAGGCAATGGTAATGTGTGCAGCCGTGGCGGCCGCCTGGACCTGCTTAGGATGATGGGGCGGTGCGTTATCTCATACCAGGAGCTTGGGCGCCTGAGGCCGAAGGTGGCCCAAGGCTTCGACGAACACCAGACAATCATCCTGGCGACTCCGTTCGCGGACCAGCAACGCCAGCTCGCCGGTGGCCGCTCACCACTACGACTGCCTGCTCCCCACGACGTGCCCACGCCGCCAATGCCTCAGGCGAGGATGCGCCACGGAAAAAGCTGAATGCACTGGCCAGATGCAGCTCGACGTAGGCGTTAGCGGTATGTTGGGCATTGTGGGTGTTGGCGGGTTGCTGATCGGCGGGGGGTGTCGCGGCATGAGGCAGAGCAGGCGCATTGGGTAGATCAGGGGTATGAGGCGCATTAATCATATCAATCATAGACACGTTCCAGGATCCACACCTCGCCGACGGCCTCGAAGTAGATGTCACAATAGTGGTCGCAGGTGAGGTCGTCGTGCGCAGTGGCGCTGAGCGAGACACAGCGCAGCCGGTAGTAGGTGCGGTCGCTACGGCCTTTATAACCCCTGCCAGCGCCTGCTATTCCTGGCTGGCCTGCTGCTCCCACCAGCGATCCTGGAGGCGCCATGGCTCATTCACGTGCAGCACCTGATAGCGCGCTCCGCGCCAGATGAAGGAAACCGGCGTGCCGCCGTATTTCGATTCAACGGCAACCAGCAGACCGATGCGGCGCGACATGGCTGCACACCTCCTGCACACCTTCTGCATGGCGCGGCGCACACAGGCCCGACACGGGGCCAGATGCTGACAGCGGGGGGCAATGCGGGCACGAAAAAGCCCTCACCGGTGTGTGCTGATGGGGGCGAAACGTCGACTGTCGAAGTTACTGGTCGTCCTGATCCTCCTGATCGTCCTGGGCTTCCTGCTCTGCGGTATCACTGGTGTCTAGATCCACCTTGAAATCGCGCCCGCACGAGAAACAATGATAGGTGAGCACACCCGGGAATGTCTCCCCGTTGTAATTTTCGATGCGGTGGCTTCCACAATGCGGGCAGGCATTCTCATCAGCCATTGCTGTGTGCTCCTTTCGCTCAGATACGCCGTTGGAGTTCGTGGTCTCGCTGCCATCATGGTACTACTGTGAGGACTACATAGGAGGCCGCTTGCAGCCCGTTCCTGAGTACACACCAGCCTGAGTACCCACCAGTATGAGAATACCCCCATCGGCGTGTGCTGACAGGGGCGCATGGTTGTCACGAAGACACTAGCGGGTGGCTAGGGCGGTGCGTCCTACCTCAGTGACGTAATACTTCTGCCAGTTCGCGTCGCCGGGGTTCCAGCCCAGGCCAACGAGCCGACGGGCTATCAAGCCCTGCAGGATGGCTTGCTCCTCCGTGTTGAAGTTATGCGGGTAGAGCGTGACGTTGGGATCGTTGAGGCGCCCCAGTAAGCGCCGCTCGTCAACGGTCAGCTGTTCCATACTGTCTCACTGCCTCCCTCCTGTCTGCCTGCTGACTGCCAGTCGCTACAGGCATGATACTACATGCGCGGCCTGTGCGGCTTTGTTCACCAGCCTATACTCCACGTGTTCAGCGAGTACGGGAGACGCGATTCAACACATGTCGTCGTCCCATATTTGCTGAATTGGTTCACAGCTTCCTCAAGCCAGTCCGGAAGCAGCTCAGGACACATTTTGAGGCACCAGTAAATAGCTTCAGAAAGTGGTAAGGGCCCATAGAACCAGCGGTCACCGATCACTTTGATGGTCCCACGAAAACCCACCGCCCTCAGATGCATAGAGGTGCGTGGTTCGGTAAGGAAGTCGCTGCATGGGGATGTTCTCACACAATCCAGTGACCATGAGGCAGGCGAGTTGGCGTTGAGTAGATCCGCACCCTCGCGGGCAAACTGAAGAATCCAGCGGTATTCGCGCTCGTCTACCCATTCGCTCTCATCGACGTGTTCTAGAGACAGTTCCAAAACGCTGGGGGCGTTTCGAAGCATTCTCTGCCGGCCATTCGGTGGACGTGCGTGGAGCGCCTCTCGGTCGCGCCGCGCGCAGTCGCACGGACACGCGCGCAGGGCGCGGTGGGCTGTACGCGGTACGTTCCAGGCCAATTCGGACGTCTTCCACGGTCAAGATATGCCCCAGACGCCGGCCTTACGGTAGCCGGCCAGCATAGTCACCGCAATGACAAACTGGACAAGGCCAACGACCACCTCCAGCAGCACATACCAGGCAGGATCTTGACTGGGCACGATCCCAGCAAGCTGCAGTGCTGAGGTGAGCACGCGCACAATGCCCGCCAAGAAGACGACCAGGATCAGCCAGAAGGTCCAGCGCCAGTTGCGGATGACGCCAGTAGACAGCACAGCAAAGAGCGCGGTAACCACCAGCAGCGTGCCAATCTCAGCCGGTCGCTGGCCGCCCAACCGCGTCGCCTCTTGAGGGAGTAAGCCGTCGTAGACGTTGCGTGCAACTATCAGGAGCACGACTATGAAGGCCCAGTAAACGGCGAACAGACCGAGAACCAGCGCCTTGGTGCGATTCATTGCACAACCCCTTACGATGTCGAATTCGACGCTTTTTGCACCAAACCGACCTGATCTGCAATCATTCGAACTACCCAGGTGCGCCGCGCCGTGACCCCTCGCTCGATATACTCACCTGGCAGTGGTCCGCGCTTCAGACGGTGATCACGATCTTGCCTCTCGCGTGTCCTTCTTCCAGGTAGCGGATCGCCTCGGTCGTCTCGCTGAGGGCATATCGTCTCTCGATCACGGGCATGACTTTGCCGTATTCCAGCAACTCTTTGAGGAACGCTAAATCCTGCTGGTGCTGGGAGGGATTCGACAACAAGCCGCCCACCTTCTTGCTTCCCATCCTAGACATCACTGGTCCGAGAAGTAAGGCTTGGAACAGGGCTTGGAACAAATGGCTGGACGCTCCGACCATGACATACCTGCCCGAAGAGCGTAAGGTCCGTCGATAGGCGGAAATCGGATGGTACCCGCTCACCGCCACGATCAGGTCATAGCGCTGCCTCTGCTTGGTGAAATCTTCCTGCGTGTAATCGATGACATGGTCCGCCCCAATCGTGTGTGCCTGGTCCACATTCCGCGTACTACACACAGCCGTGACCTCCGCTCCGAACGCCTTCGCGATCTGCACGGCAAAGGTTCCTACGCCTCCGGAGGCACCTTGAATCAGGACCTGCTCTGCGGGCCGAACGTGTCCTTTATCTCGCAGTCCCTGCAGCGCGGTGACGGCTGCAATCGGGACGGCCGCCGCCGCCTCATACGAGAGATCGGTGGGCTTGAGCGCAAGCCTGTTTTCAGCAGCACACGCAAATTCGGCAAAAGCCCCACGCCCCATCCCAAAGACATCGTCCCCGACCTGAAACTGTGTGACGTTGGCGCCAACCCCCTCCACCCGCCCTGCGAGATCCACGCCGAGTCGCGGGTCCTTGGGCTTGCTCAACCCACCGCCCATAGTGCGGAGCAGGAACGGCTGCCCTCGCATGACATGCCAGTCCAGCGTATTGACCGACGCCGCGTGAACCTGTACCAATACTTCACCGACTTTGGGAACGGGTTTCTCCACCTCTTGGAGCTGTAGCACATCAGGTGACCCGTAGCGTGTGCGGACAATCGCTTTCATGTCTCTCCTCCCCGTTTCTTTCCTCTCCGTTGCGGTGACCTGGTCACCACAGATCACTGACCTTCGGTTACCTCTGATGTCTCTGCCTGACCGGCTTTGACGCACACGACGGAGAGCAGGGGCATGCCGAGATCGCGCAGCTTTCTTATCAATCCGTGCAGCGCGGCCTGATCGACCAGCGGGCCAGTAAGCAGAGTCTCACTGTTATCTTCGAGCGTGATGGCGAGGCCCTCAAACCAGCTTGACCAGTGAGGATCCAGATGACCCTCGATCCGAATGTGACAGATCATCGGTTGATCTGGATCAGGTGATGGGGCGCGCTCGCTTGCCATGGCTATGTCCCTGTTGTGGTTGGGTGGTCGGTCAGAACCGTCTGCACCACGTGCTTCATGTGTAAGCAGCATAGCTCTATGACGGTATTGCCGTAGCCACACGAAAGTGTGGTTGCGGGTGTGGTTCTGCGTGCGGCGTAAGATGGCGCTGTGGGGAACCGGGCGGGAGGGAGTGCCAACGCGTTGGCTATCTGGCTGCATGGACCGCTCGTGGTTGGCAGCGGACCTCCCGCTACTGCTCGAGACCATGTGTGCGGGCAAGCTGGCGCGTCGGCTACAGCAGGCCGAGCTCGGCAGCACGCGCGACGGCTTGGGTGCGGCGCTGGACCTGGAGTTTGGCAAAGATGTGTCGATTGTGCCACTTGACGGTGTCCAGGGCGAGGAACAGCCGCCCAGCGATCTCCTGATTGGAGCAGCCTTGCGCCATGAGCTTGAGGACTTCGGCCTCGCGCGTGCTGAGTGCTTCGATTAGGGGCTGAGCAGATGAGGCAGGGAGCCTCTGGGACCTGCCTTCGCTCCCCTGCTCACTAGCTTCAAGTGCGACCAGCACCTTCGTGATGTACTCCGACTTCCGCCCATGAGCGGCCGCTGCGGATACGAGGTGTGCCATCGGGCCATCTTCGTCAACAAAGGTCCGGATGAAGCCACCCGGCTCTGCGAGCGCCAGCGCGTCAAGGAGCACATGCACGGCCTTGTCCCTGGCACCCTGTGCCTGGAGCGTGAGCGCCTGGAGGACCAGTACCTTGAGCCGCGCATCTTTCCACCCTTTTGCCTCCACCTGCTGCCGCCAAGGCTGAAGCGCCGCCAGCGCGGCAGAGGGGTTGCCCGCGGCCAGGTACACTCGAGCCTGGCTGATGGGCAGATTATGCCTCTCTGCTAGCTCCGCGGCGGCGGCCAGCTGACCCTCGCGCAGCAATATCAGCACCTGTGCGTCAACAATCTCGGGTATGCGATCCACGAAGTTCTGGTGGCGCGCGGACTGACCAGCCTGATCTAGCAGGGCAGTCGCGCCAGCCGCATCGCCCTGTGCGAGCCTCAATCGGGCCAGCACCACCTCACTGGCAACCAATCTGTCTGTACGTTCTAGCTGCCCGGCAAATTGGACGCTCTGTTGCGCATGGTGCTCAGCGGTCCCCAAGTCGTTCCACTCGTAACAGATACGGGCCAGGCCGAGATGCGCTTCGCTGACAAACGGCAGTGGTGGCTCACCAAGCAGCTGCAGAACGCGCCGATAGGTCTCGGCGGCTAGATCAAGCTGGTTGTCCGCCTCCTGCATTTGGCCCAGGCCGATGGTGGCCATGACTTCGAAAGTCAGATTTCCGGACGCCTGAGCGATGGCGATGACATCGATATAGGCCTGGCGGGCCTCGGCCCGGTTTCCCTTGAGCTGGTAGGCAAAGCCCAGCTTCCAGGCAGTGGACGTGCGAAATGCCAGGTTGTTGGGATGTAGGTTCTCCAGGGCACGCTGCGATTGGGCAATGATGGTTTCAACCTGTTGCTGGCTGGCAGCCGCCGTGGCCCGGTTGGCGGCAATCCGTCCGATCAGATCGCGGATGGTGTCGTCTACCTTGGCGCCTTGCAGGGCTTTTTCAGCAGCCAGGAGTTTCTCTTCGGCAGCGGGCACGCGGCCAGTCGCCAGCAACACCGAGGCGTACGCCGTCCATAACACGGGCCTGGTATCCAGGACTGCGCTTGGCAGCGAATTCAGCCAGTCCAGGACAGGAGCCACCGCGCCGCGAAAATGCAAGGGCATCCCGTTTCCTTCGACCAGGCGCGTGGCACGGTCCACATCATGGGCGGCGGCCGCATGCTGAAACGCCTCCAGCTCCAGGCCCTGCTCTTCGTACCAGACGCTCGCGCGTTGGTGGATCTGTGCGACGTCTCCTTGTCTCTCATCTACCTGCCCGGTATCTGCTGGAGAGGGGGCGAGGCTCTGCTCCAGTCGCTGCTGCAGCAACTCGGCAAACAGGTGGTGATAGCGATACCAGCGCCGCTCATGATCCAGCGGCACGATGAACAGGTTAGCGCGTTCGAGGTATTCAAGGGTGGCCTGCCCCGAACTGGAGGGGGCCAGCAGCACGGCATCACACAGCGGGCCGCAGAGACGGTCGAGGATGGACGTACGTAGCAAGAACACCTGGACGTGCTCGGGCTGCCGCTGCAGCACCTCCTCCGCCAGATAGTCCATCACGAAGCGGTGGCTGCCGGTAAACTCGGTAATGAAGCGGGCGGGATTGGGATGGCCTTGCAGCGAAATCGCGGCGAGTTGCAGGCCGGCGATCCAGCCCTCGGTGCGCGCCTCCAATGCGGCGACGTCATCGGCGGAGAGGCTGAGGCCCATTGCCTGGGTGAGGAAGTCCGCGGCTTCAACGGGGGTAAAGCGCAGGTCGGCGGTGCGCAGCTCCGTCAGCTGGCCGCTGGCGCGTAGGCGGGCCAGGGGCAGCGGTGGGTCCTCACGGGTGGCAATCACCAGGTGCATCTGGGGTGGGAGATGATCGAGCAGGAAGGTGAGGGTGTGGTCCACCGGTTGGGCATCGATGAGGTGATAGTCGTCCAGGACGAGGACGAACGGGTCGGCGATGCTGGCGGTGATATCGTTGAGCACGGCGGTGAGAACCGGCTCGGCCGGCGGCGGCTGCGGGGATTGGAGCGCGCCCACCACCCCTTTGCCAAGAGTGGGCGCGATGGTCTGCAGCGCGGCGATGAGGTACGTCAGAAAGCGGGCAGGGTCATTGTCCCGCTCGTCCAGCGACAACCATGCGGCTGGACGGGCATACCCTGCCAGCCATTGGCTGATCAGGGTGGTTTTACCAAAGCCGGCAGGGGCCGAGGCGAGCGTGAGGGTGCCCGACAAGCCCTGCTGGAGTCGCTCAACAAGGTGGACACGGGCCACCAGCTGCGCCCGAGGACGGGGTTGGTGCAGCTTGGTCGCGAGCAGCGGTGCGAGTAGTTCACCGCGCGGGTGAGCTGGGGCTGGTGGGACCAGTCCCAGCAGAGAGTCGGCTTCCCGAGACTCTTCGGGCATGGGGAGCTGACTCGTCTCGCGCAGCGCAGCGGGTGGCAGGGGTGCTGGCGCGCGAGCAGCCGAAGCGCGCGGCGCTTGCAACACTCTGGCCACACCCTCCAGGCGGGCGAACGTCAGGTCGGCGGTCTTGCCCAAATACGTTTTCGCCAGAATCCCCTCGCGTTTGCGATAGGCATACCAGTACCCGGCTCCGCGCTGTTTCGTTTCCTTGCGAGCGGTGAAGGACCCGTTTTGACCGTGGAAGGCAAAGGAGGATACGACCTCCAGCCAGGCAAACCAGGCAGGATCTTCGCCCATCAGACGAAGTCCCTCCCCACGCTGCGGATCGGAGAGTTCGTAGCCCTGGTGCGGTGCGGACCAGGAGAGCGTCGAGGTAGCGCGGTGTTCCATAATCCTGCTCGCGCGCAATGCGCGCCGTCATCGTTACCCAACAGGGGTTCCCAACGGCTCGGGCCAGTGGTCCTAGTATACCCGTTGGGTAACCACACTGCACGCTGAAAAGCGCGGCGGTCAGCGTCTCGCGCTGCTCGGCTTGGTACAAAGCCAGGCACGCGCCTCCCACCAAGTGAGAGAACGTGAGCCATCGCAATCTACACGTGCACAGGAAAAGTGGCACAAGACCCTGCTTGCAGATCGACGACGCATGCAATGCGTCAGTAAGTTCATGTCTGCCCATACTCCCCAGCCTACGCCGGTTTGCGGACAGGCTCTCAGCGAGACGTTATCCAAACGCAGAGGAATAGACAGGTGGGATACACTCGGATTGCTTCAACCCCCAAGGAGGTGATGCGTGCTACTCCCACCTACCGACATTGTCGCACTCCTGAGCCATTTTGCGCTGCTGTGCTCCCGCCGCGTGTGGCGCCATGTCCCGCTGTTGGTCGTCGGGGCCATTTTGGCCCCAAGTCGACGCATGGTCAGCACGGTGCTCCGTACAGTGGGTCTGAGCCAGGACCGGACTTTCCAGACATACCATCGCGTGCTCAACCGAGCCGCCTGGTCGAGTCTGGGAGCCAGCCGCATTCTGCTGCGGTTGCTCGTTTCCACGTTCGCCCCCGACGGACCAGTGGTGCTTGGCCTTGATGAGACGATTGAACGGCGGCGAGAAGGTGGGGTTGACGCGCAAGGGCAAAGGCACCAAGTGGATGCTGGTCGTTGACGGCAACGGTCTGCCGCTGGGGTTCTATCTTGACGGTGCCAACCACCCAGAGGTGCGACTGGCTGAGCAGACGCTGGACACGATTCGAGTAGCTCGACTGCGGGGGCGTCCCAAG
>Ga0070713_100000746_pt1 | contig 20856 bp, 16 predicted proteins | sample LARL82metaG_FD_65465 | JGI IMG/M metagenome (GOLD analysis project Ga0070713, IMG submission 65465) | Corn, switchgrass and miscanthus rhizosphere microbial communities from Kellogg Biological Station, Michigan, USA - LAR L8-2 metaG | ecosystem: Host-associated > Plants > Roots > Rhizosphere ...
GGGTTCCGTTTTGCTGTTCGCTGATCAATCCTGCGAGCAGGACCGTCTGCCCGGTCGCCACCGAAATCGAGCTTTTCACCCGGCGCTCCGAAACCGTCGGCGTCAGACTCGCGGCCGTCGCTGGCGAGACATTGCTGATTTCCTGTTCCACCTCGAGCCTGACATTGCCGTTGACGTTGATGCGAGGCGACACCCGCAGGATGATGCCGGTGTTGCGATAGTCGATGGTGTTGACGACGGTGTTGCTGGTGGTAAGCACCGTGGCGCTGCCGGTCGACACCGGCACCACATCGCCGACCTGGAGCGTCGCCGCCTGATTGTTGATCACGACCAGCGATGGATTTGACAACACCTTGACGCTGGTGACGGTATGCAGGGCGTCGAGAATGGCGGCCGGTTGCGCCTCCTGCCCAATCAGGAAATTGAAACCAGGGAAGGCGCGGTTGATGAAGGCGTTGGTCACCGCTCCGGCCGCCGCGGCGGCGCCGGTTGCGGCGGTCGTAGCCGTCGTAGCGGCGGGGGTGGCCGAAGCGGGCGCCGATGTCGACTGCGTGTTGAGGATAGAGCCTTGATCCGGCCTCAAGCCCAGGCCCTTGCTGGTCAGAAAGGCCTGCACGCCGTAGCTCAACTCGTTGGTGAGCGTGACTTCCGCAATCGTTGCGTCGATCGCCACCTGCAGCTGCGGTTGGTCGACCTGTTGCAGGGTCGCTTCGATGATCCGGTAGTTTGCCTGATCCGCATAGATCAAAAGCGTGTTGTTGACGACATCGGGTGTGATGCGCACCCCTTGTAGCAGCGGCTGGCCGCCGGCGCCGCCGCCCGTGCTTCTGCTGTCGAGCGCGCTGGTGGGCGAACCGGCACCGGCCGGCGGCTGGGACTGACCGAACGCCGACGTGCCACTGGCTATCCCACCGGATTGCGGGCGCGGGCCAAATCCGCTTGTCTGCGAACCAGAGTTGTTTGCGCCCAACGACAGGCGGTCCGCGCTCGACGTCGACGTTGAGCCGGATCCCGGCGCCAACTGATTGTCCGCACTATCAAGCGAAGCCCCTGATCCGCCGACGAACATATCGGTGAGCACCCGCGCGATCTGGCGCGCCTCGCCATATTTCACCCGATAGACGTGGACGCTGTTGCGCGCCGTGTCGGCGTGGTCGAGCCGCTTGATCCAGGTCAAGGCGGTATGCAGCAGTGCCGGCTTGCGACTGACCACGAGAATGGCGTTAAGCCGGCTGATCGGCTGGAATTTGACCACGCTCTGCGAAAGGCCGCTGTCGCCCGAATCCATGATCTTCTCCAGTTCGGAGATGATCGGCTCCGGCGCGCTGTTGGAGACCGGGTAGATGCCGATCGATTGACCGCGCATCCAGTCGACATCGAAGCTCATCACGGTCTCGACAGCGGTGCGGCGTTCGGCGCCGGTGCCCTGAATGAGCAGGAGATTGCGCGTGGAGTCGGCGCGAACGCTGCCGGGCTTGGTGGCGAAGGAGTCCATCAGCTTCAGGATGGTCTGCGCCGACACATATTGCAGGGGTACCACGGAGACGCCGTAGCCCGGCTCGGGGTTCGCCGCGGCGGAATCAACTCTTCCCGTGCCAACCGCGTCGCCAAGCGGCGTCAGCCGATAGCCGGCGCTGTCGCGGACCAGCACCACGCCGCTGAGCCGTAGTGCGTTCTCGAGCACGAAGACGATGTCGGATTTCGGCACCGGCCGCACTGATACCAGGCTGACCGTGCCCTGTACGCGCGGATCGATGGTGTATCCGGTGTTCAGGATGTCGCCGAGCACCACCTTGGCAACCGTCGCCACCGGGGTGTTTTCAAAGTTCAGGTCATAACCGTTGCCGGTCGCCGCGCGATCCACCCGCGCATCCGCAACTTCGGAAATCTCGGTGCCTTCGAACACCGCGGCGCGGCCTCGCTCGCCTGCATTCGGCTGCAGGTTGCTTACAGGCTGGGCCTGCCGGGGCAGAATGTCCAACGAGCGCACCTTGTCGAGCACGTCGATATCGGCCGGCGCCGTTGTTGTCCCAACTGTTACCGAATTGCAAGACACCAGAAGGGCGACGGCACCAAACGCCATCGCTATTGCAAGGGCGCTGCGCGCAGCCGTCCGGGATCGGCCCTGATCGCTGACACGCACCATACGTATGTTCGCCCGATCCAACTCTATACAACAAGCCGCAGACCATGCACGGGGCCGATCCGGGCAAGCTCGCATGCGTAGCGGGGAAACATGACAGTCGTATTTAGCGTTGATCTTTGATGACGAGATGACGACGGCGCGTGTCTTGCGAGCAACAGTCGGCGGCTTCGCCTGAGTTTCGTACAGGTGTCACATTCGAGGTCAATAACGCTAGCTCCGGCGACGAATGGCAAAGCCCTCGCCGCCTCATCCGCCCACTGAAAGCAGTGCGACTGGAAGACGTATGACGGGTCATCAGTCTTTGCAGTTCATGGAATATCTGCGAGAGGGCCGGCACCTGAAGCCGACGGACGCGCGGGAGATTACAGACCAGCCGCAAGGCGATGTCCCGCGCAATCCGCAAGCCGCTTCCCAGGTCAGGATCTGGGAAGCCACTGACCTGACGGCCAGCGAGTTCGCCGATCAGGCAGCGCGCTTCTACCACTACGAACGCGTGACGCTCGAGGACATGCTGTCGGCCACCCCGCTGGTTGCAGCCTTCTCGCAGCGGTTCTTGCGCGAAACGCTGGTGTTTCCCTATCAGGCGGCCGATCGCGGCACCGTGCTCGCCATCGCCGATCCGACCGACCTTGCGGCAAGGCGTGCAGCGGAAATCGTGCTCGGGCCGAATATCGAAATCAGGCTCGCCGCCTTCGACGATCTGGCGGTCGTGCTGGACCAGCGTCTGGTCAGTGACAGCCCCGAGGGGCGCGGTGATACGGACGCCTTTCAGCAGTTGCGCGAGGACGATGTCGAGAGCCTGCGCGATCTTGCCAGCGGCGCACCCGTGGTGCGCGCGGTCAACGATCTCCTCGAAAAAGCCATGGAGCTGCGGGCAAGCGACATCCACATCGAGCCGTTTTCCACCGGCCTCGTCGTCCGCATGAGGATCGATGGCATGTTGCGGCCGGTGGCGACGCCAACCGGCGTGCTGCCGCAGGCCGTGATCTCACGCATCAAGATCGTCGCGAGCCTCAACATTGCCGAGCGCCGGCTGCCGCAGGACGGCGCCGCGCGGCTGCGTGTCGGCCGCGCCGACATCGACATTCGTGTTGCCATCATGCCGACCCAGCACGGCGAATCCGCCGTGATCCGCATCTTGCCCAAGGACCGCGGGATGCTGGTGGTCGACAAGCTCGGCTTCGCGCCCGCTGACGATGCCAAGCTGAGGCGGTTGTTGAAGCTGCCTCACGGCATGATCGTCATCACCGGACCGACCGGCAGCGGCAAGACGACCACGCTTGCGACCATTCTGTCGGTCCTGAACGAGCCGATCCGCAAGATTCTCACGGTCGAGGACCCGGTCGAATACGAAATCCCCGGCATCAACCAGTCGCAGATCAAACCTGCGATCGGACTGACATTTGCGAGCGCGCTTCGCTCGTTCGTGCGCCAGGATCCAGACGTCATCATGGTCGGCGAGGTGCGCGATTCGGAGACCGCCCATGTTGCGGTTCACGCCGCGCTGACCGGGCATCTGGTGCTGACCACGCTGCACACTGAGACCGCCGCGGCTGCCGTACCGCGCCTGCTCGATCTCGGCATCGAAGGTTATTTATTGCGCTCGACGTTGTGCGCGGTGATCGCCCAGCGCCTGGTACGGCAGCTCTGCGAGCGCTGCAAGTCGTCGAAGCAATTGACCACAGCGGATTTCGCCGAGGACCCGCGGCTTGCCGCGCTAGGCTTTCAGGCCGGGCAAACCGTTCACCTTCCATCCGGATGCGAACGTTGCGGCGGCACGGGCTATCGCGGCCGGCTCGGCGTATTCGAGGTGCTCGAGCTCGACAATGAACTCCGTGAATTGATCGGAGAAAAGACCGATGGGCTGAAGATCGATCAGGCCGCGATCCGCGGCGGCATGACGACGATGCTCGACGACGGCATCGCCAAGTGTCGCGCCGGACTGACCTCGCCCGCGGAAGTTCTCCGCGTCACCACTGCACGGTGAGGTGTAGCGTGCCGCGTTTTCGATACCGGGCGCTGACGCAGAGCGGGGAGATCGTCAACGGCACGCTATCGGCGCCGACGGCGACCGAAGTGGCGGCCCGCATCGAATATCTGCGCCTGCTGCCGATCGAAACCGTCGAGGAGAAGCGGGCCATCTCCGCTTCCGGCGCCCCGGGTTTCTTCAACCAGCCGGGGCGGGCGGAAGTCACGACCTTCACCCGCGATCTCGCGCTGCTGCTGAAGGCTGGCGCGCGGCTCGACGACGCGCTCGAACTGCTGGCTGGCGATGCCGATGTCGGTAAATTGCGTCCGGTGGTCGGCAGATTGCGCGCAGCACTCCTGAGCGGCGAGAGCTTTGCCGACGCGGTGGCCGCGCATCCTTCGCTGTTTCCGCCGATGTATGTGGCGCTGGCGCGGGTCGGTGAGGTGTCCGGCACGCTCGACCAGGTGCTGGAGATGTTGAGCGCGGAGCGCTTGCGCTCCGAACAGATGCGCCGCAAGCTGACGGATGCGATGCAATATCCGGTGTTCGTGCTGATCGCGGCGATCGGCGTGATGCTGTTCTTCATCCTGTTCGTGCTGCCGCAGTTTTCCTCGGTGCTGCAGGATTTCGGCTCCAAGTCGGATTCCGCGCTCAGCGTCTTCATCCGCCTCTCGGATTTCATGCGCGCCAATGGCACCGCGTTGTCGCTTTCGAGCGCAGCCCTGGTCGCCTCGATCTGGATGCTGCTGCGCCGGCCCGGCACCAGGGTAGCCATCGTCGGCAAGATCGCACAGATACCTGGGGTCGCCGGGATCTTTCAATTTTATCGGACCAGCCTTTTTACGCGCAATCTCGGCGTTCTGCTCGGCAGCGGTGTCAGCCTGACCGCCACCTTGCGCATTCTGGTCGACATCATGGCGGTGACCGGCAATGTCGAAATCTGGACGGCGGCCGCCGATCGGGTGCGGCACGGCGGCAAGTTGTCGGACGCGCTCGCGGTGGCGAGCAGCCTGCCGCCGATGGCGGTGCGGATGCTGCGGCTTGGCGAGGAAACCGGACAGTTGCCGGTGCTGGCGGGCCGGGTTGCCGAATTCTACGAAGCGAAATTGCAGCGTAGCCTCGACCGGATCGTCGCCGTCATTGGGCCGCTCGCCATCGTCTCCATCAGTACCGTGGTCGGTGGGTTGATCGTCTCGGTCATGACCGCGCTGCTGTCAGTCACGCAGCTCGTTGGGTGAGATAAGGATCATCACGATGTCGAAAAAACTCTCCACTGGAATCTTCAACCTGCGCGCCCGGGAAAACGCCCGGCAAGGCGAACAGGGTTTTACGCTGGTCGAAATGCTGGTGGTGATCGCCATCATTGGCCTGATCATGGGCCTGATCGGGCCGCGCGTGCTCAACTATCTGAGCGAGTCGAAGGTCAAGGCGGCGAAGATCCAGATGCAGAGCTTCTCCAGCGCGCTCGATCTGTATAATCTCGATGCCGGCCGCTATCCCTCGACCGCGGAGGGTCTGACGGCGCTGGTTCGCCGCACGCCCGGGGTTGCCGCCTGGAACGGACCTTATCTGAAGGGCGGCAACGTCCCCAACGATCCCTGGAACAATCCTTATATCTATCACGCGCCCGGCGAGCACGGCGCCTACGACATCGTGTCGCTGGGCTCGGACGGCCAGGAGGGCGGCAGCGGTGTCGCTGCCGATATCTCGCTCGACACCATGACGAGCGCCAGAAATGAATAAAGTCAATGAATGACGCCAATGAATAGAGCTCGCGAACGCGGCTTCACGCTCCTCGAGATGGTGTGCGTCATCGCGCTTGTCGCCATGCTCGCGGCCGTGCTGTTGCCGTTCCTGCCGCACCACACCTCGCGCTCGCGCCTGCAAGCCTATGCGCTGGAGACAGCGACGCTCCTAAAGGCCGATCGCAACAGCGCGATCCGGCGTCGCGCCGACGTTGCGACGCTGGTCGATGCGCCGTCGCGCGCGATCCGCTCCGGCGCGAGCTCGGAAGTTATCCGCATTCCCGACGATGTGCGCTTCGATGCCCTGCTGCCGCAGACCTGCCGGCAGCGCGTAGCGCTTTCCACCATCAGTTTTTTTGCCGACGGCATGTCGTGCGGAGGATCGATCGCGCTGACGCGGCTCGACAGCACTTACGAAATTCGCGTCAACTGGCTGACCGGAAGGATTGAAATTGTCTCCCGTCCGACGCTTGCCAACTGACCGGTGCGATGCCGGCTTCACCATCATCGAAGTGCTGATTGCGCTCGCGATCGTCGCCGTGTCGATTGTCGCGATCGGATCGGTGATGTCGACCAACGCCCGTGGCGTGCGGGCGCTGGAGAACCATGTCGCGCTTATACAAAGCGCGCAGACGGTATTTGTGACCGCGATACCCCCGCGCAAGCAGCTTGCGCCCGGCGCGCTTGCCGGTCAGGTCGGCGACTTCCGCTGGCAGATCGATATCGGCCCGGTGGGTGGCGACTGGATCGTGGAAGGCGCCGATGCCGCCTGGTTACCGGAACTGGTCAAGATCCGCGTCCGTTCGCCCTCTGGCGCCACCGTCGATCTTGAAACCGTCCGCCTGATGCATGGGCCGCACCGATGACGATCACGCGCGCGCGCCGGAGGATCAGTGAGGAAGGCTTTACGCTGATCGAAGCGCTGGTGGCGCTGGCGCTGACCGGCCTCGTGCTGTCGGCGCTCGGTACCATCACCGCGCAATGGCTTCCGAGCTGGAATCGCGGGCTCGACCGCATTCAGCAGAGCGAACTGATCGGGATTGCGATGCAGCGGATCGCGGCGGATCTGGCGGCCGCTGAATACGTGCCGCCCAATCGCGACACCCGCAAGCCGCTGTTCGACGGCTCGGCGCTGTCGGTCACCTTCGTGCGCACGGCGCTCGGCCCCAACGTCGGAGTGGGGCTCGATGTGGTGCGGATCAGCGAGACCACCGATCAGGGCGGCCTCGAGGCGGTGCGCACGCGCGCGGCGTTCGGGCCGCTTCCGCCCGGCGTCTCGCCGTCGGAGCAGATCCATGGTTCCGATCCGGTGGTGCTGCTGCGGCCGCCGCTTCGCCTGTCATTCTCCTATGCAGGTCCAGACCGGATCTTCCGGGACAGCTGGCGCGACGCCGACAAGCTGCCGGCGGCGATCCTGCTCACGGTACGCGATGGCCGAAGCGAACGTGTGCTGTCGGTGTCGACGGCAACGCCGGTTCATGTCGATGCGCCCGCCCGCAGCGGAAACTCCGATGATTCCAAGGACGATGCGAAAGACGACGCAAAGGATGATGGCAAGAACGCTGGCTCGGCGCAGAAGCAGGGCGGTTCCTGATGACAAGACCAATCCAGCACAGCGCAGGACGGTCGTCCGAGCGGGGCTTCATCATCGTCGCCGTGTTGTGGCTTGTTGCCGGGCTCGCGGCACTGGCGATGATCTTCTCGGTCTATCTGTCGAATTCGGCGCGGGCGCTCGCCGTCAACGACACAGCCTTGCAAGCGCAGGCGCTGGTCTCGGCGGGCGTCGAACTCACCGCCTACCAGTTGCAGCTCGCCGGCACTGACGCGCGCCCGGCGCAGGGCTCGTTTCAGACCCGCCTGAATGGCGCGGAGCTCGCCGTCTCCTTTGTCACGGAGGCGGCGCGGGTCGATCTCAATTCAGCACCGAAGGAGCTGATCGCGGGCCTATTATCCGTGCTGGGTGCGGCCGAGGACGACGCAAAAGAATATTCCGATCGCATCATTGCCTGGCGGACCAAATCGACACCGGGGACCGCGGGAAACGAAGACGCGCTGTATCGGGCCGCCGGCCGGTCCTATTCGCCGCGCCAGGCGCCTTTCGCCCATGTCAACGAGCTCGGCCTCGTGCTCGGCCTTCAACCGGCGCTGGTCGAGCGGGCGCTGCCGTTCGTGACCGTGTTCAGCGGCGCCTCCGGCGTCGACGTGGTGACGGCGCCGTCTGAGGTGATCGCGGCGTTGCCCGGTATGACCCCGCTCACGCTCAAGCAATTTCTGACGAATCGAGCCGCATTGCCGAATGATCCCGCCGCGATCGCGGCTGAGCTTGGGGCGGCGAAAGCGAGCGCGACAACGCAAAAGAGCCAGGCCTATCGGATCCTGATCAGGGTTCGCTTCGCGAACGGGAGAGAGACGGTCTCGGAAGTCGTGATCGGTCTTCGCAGCGAGGAAGACCCTTACCGCGTATTGTCGTGGCAAGACGATGTGACCATGCGACGGCAGGCAGCGATAGGACTTTAACCGCGATGATGTCGGAACTGAAAGACCTGTTCGGAGCGTGGATTGCGGCTGTCGCCGCCGCGATCCGCGCCGTCACGGCGCGGATCGTGCCGCAGCGGCGCTTCCTGTTCGTGGAAGGCGAGGGTTTCGGCTTCACGGCGCGGGTCACTTCGGCGGGGAAGGGCGGCTTGCTGCCGCAGGCGTCGTTTCATCTCGTGCAGCGCCGGCCCGAGCCGGCTCTGCCGCCGGAGTGGCGGGCGGCGCTGCGCGGCAGCCGCATCGACATCCTCATGCGACCGGACCAGGTGCTGTTCCGTACCGTCGATTTTCCGAGGCAGGCGACCGATTTTCTCGACGGCATGATCCGCGCCCAGATCGACCGCCTGACGCCATGGGCCGCGGGCGAGGCGGTGTTCGGCATCACGCAGCCTGCGCCGATCGCGAACGAGCGCATCGCCCTAACGCTTGCGGCCACCTCGACGCAAAAGATCCAGCCGCTCGTCAAGCTTGCAACGGATTTCGGTGCGGCGTCCGTGGCGGGGCTGGTCGAGGTGCCCGAGGCCGGTCGCGATTCGAAGCCGGTCATGGTATTCGACAGGATGTTGACGAGCGCCGCCGGCGCGGCCATCGACGCGCCAAAACTGTTGCGCCTGACGCTGCTCGGCGCAGCCCTTGCGGCGGCGGCCTCGCTCGCGATCTCTGCCTATGCCGGCAGCATGCTCGACGCCGAGCAGGAGGACCTGCAACATCGCATCGCACAGCGCCGTGCAGCGCTGCGGATCAATCAGCCTGGTGGATCGGCAGAGACGATGTTGGCGAAGCGCAAGCAGACGTCGCCTTCGAGCGTCATGGTGTTGGAGGCAATTTCGCGCGTGCTGCCCGACAGCACCTATGTGACCGAATTGCGGGTCGAAGGCGACAAGATGCAGGTCGTCGGCCTGACGCAGGACGCACCGTCGCTGATCAAGCTCCTGGAACAATCGCCGCAGTTCACCCGGGCGACCTTCTTCGCGCCGACCACGCGAGCCCAGAACGATCCGGGCGAGCGGTTCCACATCGAGGCGCACATCACGCCGTATTTCGGGTCGGGATCATGAACCAGGTCGCAACCTTGCGAAAACTCCTGACCGCGCCGCTGCCGGCAGCGGCACTATACCTCGGCGTCATGGTCCTGCTCATGTTCTTGATCGTCAGTACGTTGACCGACATCTTGAGCAAGCGCGCTGACGTCGCAGCCTCGGCCGCCATGCTGGAGCAGTTCGAAGGCCGCAGGCCGGCTTCTGTCCGCGCGCAAGCTTCCGGCGCCGGGCCGTCCGGCTCGCCGTTTCTGGAGGGCGCAACGGTGACGGTTGCCGGTGCAGCACTGCTGCAGCGCGTGACTGCGGCCGTGACGAAGCTCGGCGGCAACGTGCTGTCGTCCCAGGTCGATCTGCAGGGGACGCAATCCAAGACCGGATTCCTCACCATTATCGCAAGCTGCGACATCGACCAGCTGGGCCTGCAGCAGCTGCTCTATGATGTCGAGGCCGGCATGCCGTTCCTGTTCGTCGATCAGCTCGTGGTGCAGGCTCCAGCGAGCTTCGCGGGGTCGGGTGATGGCAAGCTGCGCATTCTGCTCGCGGTTTCCGGGCAATGGCGGGGCGCGAAATGACACAGGCGGAAACGATACGAAGGCTGGTGATAGGGCTGACGCTTCTGCTCGTGACTGCGCTCGGCGTTCCCGCCGCAACCTCGGCGCTGACGACCAGCACGGCCGACGCCGATGCGGATGTCCCGCGCCGCGCCGATGTCCTATCCGCGTCGTCGCCCTGGGATTCGTCCACGGTTCCCGCAACGGTCGTGGTCAAGCCTCCCGAGCCGCCGCCCGCCGCACCAGAGCGCACGCCCAGCGCCAATCCGCTGTGGGCGATCCCGCTTGCGACATTGTCGAATACGCGCGAGCGGCCGATCTTTTCATCGTCGCGGCGACCTCCACCGCTCGTCGTTGCCTCGGTGCCGGTGGCGAAAGCGACGCCACCGCCGCCGAAACCACCGCGCGCCGAACGTCCGGAACTTTCGCTGGTCGGCACCATCGCCGGCGGCGATCAAAGCTTTGGAATTTTTGTCGATCAGACCACCAAGGCCGCGCTACGCATGAAAATCGGCGACGAGTATCAGGGCTGGAGATTGCGTTCGGTTCAGGGTCGTGAGGTGACGCTGGAGCGCGACCAGCAGACCGCGATATTGAGCATGCCGCAGGCCGACACAAGCGCGGCCGGGCCGGTGCGGGTGCAGGCCGAGAACGCGGTGTCCCAAGGATCGCAAGGGTCCCAAGGATTGCAAGGCTCGCAAGCGTTGCAAGGGTCATCCGACCTGCCACTGCAACGTGGCGGTCGGCGCTAGCTGATCCACCCGCCTTGCTGAAGCGCAAGCGTGACCAATAGCCCGAGCGCGATAAACGGGCCGAACGGCATGGCGGTCTGCCGCGTCATCGACCGCCCGGCGAATTGCATGACGGCGGCTGCGGCGAGTGCAGTCAAGGAAGCGACCAGGAGCTGCAGGGGAACGCCGGCGATACCGATCCAGATGCCGGACGCCGCCAGCAGTTTGACGTCGCCGAGGCCAAGACCCTGGAATTTCCGGAACATGAAATAGAGCTGGCGCAATAACCAAACGATCACGCCGACGACGATGCCCTCGCAGCCGGCGCTAAGCGCCGCGGCCCAGCCATCGAGCATGGCGGCCCTGGCGAGCCCAAAAACGGCAATCGCAAGATTGAGCCAGTCCGGGATAAGGCCGCGGCGCAGATCGATCCAGGCAAGCACCAGGCTTGCGAGAGCGAGCAGGACGAGGGAGATGCTTGCGATCATGCGGAAGGAGCGGGAAGGCGGAGGTCATATTCAGCGGCACCATTAACGCAAAAAGCCCCCGGGGCGAACCCCGGGGGCGGACGGTAAGGCTTGGCTCGGACCGTCAGTGCCGGTCGTGATCGTGATCGTCGTCGCCGTCGGAGGCGAAGATCACGGCCCCGGTTTTCTCGTCGAGAATCAGCTTGCGCGAACGATCCTCGTCACGATCGTCGAAGTCGAGCATGTGCTCGATCGTGCCTGCGATGGTATCGAACGAACCGCCCGGCTGGATGCGTTGGTGGTCCAGCCAGTTGTCCTCGACGAAGCGTAGCACCGACGACTGATCGGTGAGCGTGTGGTCGACATGGTTACGCTTGGCGAACGGCGAAACCACGAGCAGCGGCATGCGTGTACCATAACCGCAGCGGCCCCAGACCGGCGCGCCGAAATTGCCGTTCAGCGTCGGCGCCATGGCCGGCTTGCCCTGCTGGGCCGGGCCGGTATCGCAGACGCCGGGCGCATTGAGGGTGTCAACGGTCGGGTTCATTGACGCGTTCACAACCGGCGGCATTTGGTGGTCGTACCAGCCGTCGGAGTCGTCGTAGAGAATAACCACGGCAGTCTCCGCCCATTCGGGGCTCTTCTGCAGCGTATTGATGACATGCACCAGGAAGTTCTGCTCGTCGAGCGGGTCCGAATAGCCGGCATGTCCGTCCTGGAACGCCGGCGCCTTCAGGAAGCTCACCGCCGGCAGGTTGTGAGCATTAAGCGCATCGAAGAAGTCGTGGATGTCGTAATTGTGGTTGGCCGGCTCCGGAGTATTGGTGCCGGGGATGAAGCTGCGTCCGATCGCCTGAACCGAGCTCGGACGCGTATGCATCGGGTTGCTGGTCGACGCATAATACTGGAACCAGGCGTGATGTGGGATGTAGTCGACGGAGAGGAAGGCCGGCGTTCCCGGCGCCGTCGGCGCGCTGATCCGATTGCATCCCGTCGTGGGGTTGGGGATGGGAATGGGGGCGGTGGGATTCGCTGGATTGGTGATCGTCAGGTCGAAGCCGCCCATGAACGATCCCCAGCTAATGTGCTTGTCGTTCAAGAGGTCGCCGATGTTCTTGCCGGCCAACTGCACCTGATCGATCGCCGCATTGGAGCAGACGTCGCCGAGCGGATCGCCATCGCCGATTACCGTGATGTTGCTGACAAGATGAGCGGCATCGCCCCACGCTTCATGCGTCGAGTGCAAGAGCACCTGGTTAGGGGGAGAGCCGCTCACGACGTTGTTGTTGGTTGCTTTGATGCCATTGGTCTGGCCCGAGATCAGGTTGATCGCGCCAGGCGTCGAGGGGCCGAACTGCGAGGTGAAGTTGTTGTCGTTCAAGGCGAAGTGCTGGGCATAGTTCCAGATGGCGGTGGTGGTGTTGCCATCGAAATAGCCCATGGTCAGGCCCTTGGTTCCGACAGCGGCCGGAGGTCCCGCTGGGGGCGGGCCAGCCGTACCAACGAATTTGGGAAACAGGTCCATTTGGCCGTTATCGTACGCGCTCTCTTCCGGGCTCTCGTTGTGGCCTTGGTCTGCGGTGAGCGCCTGCGCGGGCGACAACCGGAACGGATTGACCGCGCCCGAGCCGTTGGCCGGATTGTTCTTGTTCGGATTGTTGTTGAGCAGATCGACGCCCCCACCAAGCGGCGCGAAATGGTTGTTGACGTCCAGCGGTGTCGCGAGGCTGTTGACAACCGGCGTGTTCTTCGTCGCCTTAAACGGCGTTTCGCCTGGATTGTTCTGTGCGTTCGGATAAGTACTGAAATAATGATCGAACGAGATGTTTTCCTGGAAGATCACAACCAGATGCCTGATGGGGGTAGCCGTTCGAACGCGGCGGAAATCGTCGCGGTCGCCATCGTGATCTTCGGCGACGGCGCCGGCACCGGCAAGCATGAGGGCGAACGCGGATACCAAACCGAGGGTTTTGGGCAAACGCATGTAGATTGCCTCCTTGTTGGATATGGGAAAATACGATGGGCATTGGCGCAGTAATGGGACATGGAAAGCGCCGGTGCGGAACTTTCCAGAGCTGCGTCACAGTGCGATGAAAGGATTGTGACTTCTTGTTGAAGCAGGATCGCTGACGCCATCGCAATCGGCTCGCGCGTGAATAGCGAGGGTGAAGCGCAACACTCGCGGAGAGAAAAAATCCGGACGCTGGTCGGAATAAACCCCGCGCATCATTGTTGCTCGCGCGCTCTCGGCGTCACGCCAGTCATGCGCCCGGAACCGCCAAGCTATGGCAGGAAACAAGGTGTGGCAAGAAAAGACGCGGCGCTCGGATGGCTCCGGGCGCCGCGCATACTGTTGCTGTCGCTTGTTGGACTGGCCTTAGTCGTCGAAGCCAGGCAAGGGCCGGGTGTGCTCCTCGCGCACGCCCTTCAGTTCATCGGCATCGATCCCAAAGGCTTGCAGGATGGTCGGGGCGATCTGCGTGGTTTCCACGCGCTCCTGAACGGTCTTTCCCTCGAGCCCGGGGGCGCTGACCAACAACGCCACGTGGCGGTCATCATCCGCAACGCCGCCGTGCTCCGCCAACTTGCTGCCTTTGGTGTAAATTACGCCATGGTCCGACACGACAAAGAAGTCCGGTGTCCGACTGTCCGTGGCGGGATCACGATATTCTTGCTTCAGTTCATCGCGATCGAGGATCTGCTTGATGCCGAGAGCCGTCGCGTTGGCCTTAAGATCGGCCTCCGTGGCCGCCAACGTCGCCGACGTCCGCTTGCTCGGGTCGAGCCAGATAAGCGAAACATCGTCCGCAATGTTGAAGCCGTAGCCGTCGTTCTTCAACACCGTATTGTAGGTGTCGGGGATGGCGCGTCGCAGGGTGCGGTCGATCGGGGACTGACCATGCTTGGCGCTGATGATGATCGCGGTACGATCGTAGATATCGTTTGCTTTGAGAGCCTTGACCATCTTGCCGATAGAGTCTTCGACGAAGTCGAGCTGCAGGGTGAGCGCGTTGCCGGGTGTGCCCTGGGCATCGCTGTAGCCACCAATCAGCGAGGGATCATCGCCGAAACCGGCATGGGCGAGCTTTTGACCAACGCTGACGGCCTGGAAGTTCATGCCGAAGATAGCCGGGACATAGCCGACGACAACGCCCAGGCTGTTTTTCTTGTTGATCTGGTTGATCGCGGCAGTGACTTTGATGCTGTCGTAATTGCGCGTGCCCTTGAAGCTTGTCGTATTGTCATTGCCCGCCGGGGCGCCCGGCAACTGGGAATTGATTTCTGGAGTGAAAAGATCTTCGATCCCTTTGCCGGAAGGCCCGTTCAGGATCTCATACGCCGGATGCTTGTCGGACCAGGCCGTGTGCAGTCCGTGTGTACGCAGAATCTCGAAAACCGTATTCACGCGGATAAATTCATGCGGGAGGACCACAACGCATGTACTGCCAGCCTTGCGCATCGGCAGGTTCTGCGGATTGATCTGCGACAGCGGGTTGCCAAGGGTCCCGCCCCCGGTCACATCGTTCAAATTGTAGTCGAGGTTTTCGGCGAATTGCGTCTCGGCGCCCGCAGTGCCAACGCAATTGGAGGCCGGCGCATATAAGGTGCGATCATAGCTGTCGTCGTAGAATACGCCCGCTGAAAATGGCGTACCGCCCGTGACCTGGGCGATCATCCCCGGAAAACTGTCAGAAGGTGCAGTGGTAAAGGCTTGAGAATAGGTCGTGCCACGCTCCGTCAATTCGGCGAACGCGCCCTCGGGATGGCCTTTGATCCAACGCTGCAGATCAACCTGATGCATACCGTCGACGCTGATCAGAAGGACATGCCTGATATCGCGGTCGCGGTGGTCGTCTTCTGCGCGCGCTAGATTGGTCAGCCCGATAGAGCCGACGATTGCTGCAATCGTCAATTGTCCAAATGTTTTCATAATGCTGCACCTCCGGTTTGGCGGGGGCTAAGCCTTTAGCGCGGCGAGCACGACGGCGATGTGAAGACAGAATTACGAAGAAATGAATTTTTGATAGCGCGTCTTCCGTTGTGGCGATCGGATTAGCTTTGCAAAAGCGTTACAACACAAAAGGATCAGCGCGCTGTCACAGAGGAGTGTTAGGAGGCGGACCCTGTCTCGATTGGACGGCATCCCTGATAATCAAAGGAATCTATCACTATGATCAATTTGCGCTTTGGCACGGTCGCCGCAATTGGGCTGTTGACAGCCGCATCCGCGGCAAATGCTGATCCGACAATTACTTACATCCCAAACAGCCTCAAGCAGTCGAAGATCGAGCGTGGGCCGTGGACGCTTCACGAAGCCGGAAAATACTTTGGCCATGATGCTTCCGGTATCGTTCCCGCCGCGGGACTGACGCCGCCATACAATCCAGCGCTTTCGGGGACGCCCTATGCGGACTATTGCTCGCCGGGGGGAGAGCATACGGTCAACCACGAGAAAAGCGTGATGCAGCCCTACTATTTCCCCTTCGTGCGCCGCCGCGGCGATGTTCTCGAGGGCTTTTTTGACTATCGCCCGCGCAACCAGGAGGAAGCGACCGTCTCGGCAATTTCCACGGACTGGGGCATAAGCTGGATGTTCACGGGCAAGGCCCTGGCGCTCAATCCCTATTGCCCTTGGGATGTGACGGATCCCGACAATCTGAATGTGAGCGTCAACGGGCAGAAGACGGCGTATGGCTCGTCAAGCGCCAATGCAGCCGATAACGGCCTCGGCCACGCCTTCGTCCTCAATGTGAGAGGCGAAAAGCGAATCTACCATTTGAACAGAGCTAATGGCCATATCGACAGCGACCAGTTCGTGGTCCACCACCTGCCTCGGGAGTCGGAAGTCCCGCTGTTCGGACTTCCGGAGTTCGGCTATGTCAGCCCGCTCGCTTCCGGCGGTTATCCGAGCCTCGACGCGACCGCCAAATCAACAAGTGGCCTGACTACTCCGGATGCGATCCTGGGTTCGGCGCGCACCGATGAGCAGACCACGATCGTTTATGTCGCCAAGAATCTCTCTCCCGGGGATGCAGGTTTTCCGCCGAGCGAGGTGTGCCCGAACACGCCCGCTTTTGCATTGACCAATCTCGTCAATAAAAAGCCCCGCAAGCCCAATCACGACGTCATTTCCATCCGCATTGCAACGACTTCGGACGGAATCAGCTTCACCGATGTCGGCGCGGCGACCGGCCTTCAGGATCCGACCAGCGTTGCCTTGAACGGCATCCGCTGGCTCGGCAGCGGCAGCATGTTGCGCATATCCGACGGCCGCTACGGCCTGTTCTTCGGCGCAGGCAATTGCCTGGACAACGACTCCGACGGCTTCCACTTCATTGGCTATGCGGAGACCGACAATCCGGTTCATAAGCCGAGCGACCTTCTGAAGTGGCACGTGATCAAGGGCTTCGACAATCCAATCCTCTCCACCGACAAGGTAGTCGATCCGGCGGGCCCTCGGCCGTATCCCTTGAATGCTCCGCTCGTGAACCTCAGCGGTGCCGATGCCCTGACTGCTGCCCAGGTCGCGCCCTTCGTCCCACCGGGGGAGGGTTACAGCACGAACTTCTTCAGCGGGCGCGTCTATGATCCGCAAGCGGTCTACACCGACGACGAAACGGTGACGATCGTGTTCGCCGGCTACAACACACCGCAGCCGAGCAACAATCTGGGCGACTATCGCTCGATCGGCCGCTTCCAGCTTCACTTCCCCGAAGGTTATTTCGCGCCGCCGCACTTCGAACGCGAGGATTGACCGCGGTTGGCGCCGCGCGCGGTTTTCCGTTTTGCAACAGAGGTTGCGGGCTGACAGAGATTGGCAGCCCGCGACAACCTCATCAAGGAAACCGGCTTCGACCGAGAGGCTCGCCGCTGCGGCGACACGAGAGCTTCACGAGCCGGACATCGAATGCAGGTAGCCATCTCATAGCTCGACGCGGACGCGGCGAGCCCGTGTCAGCAAAAGTCCCGATTCTCACACGTTCAATCCCTCGAAGAAACACAAAGGAGCCTGCCATGATTCGTCACGGAGCTGCGGTCATTTGCGCCGTCGTGCTCACCGGTGTTTCGGCATTCGCCGCCGATCAGACCCAAGTTGGCGTTGGCAATGCGCGGGCGCAGCAGATCGGGGCGGCGTCGCCGCTTGTGCGCTCGGCCGTGGAGCTTCTCAAGGATAATGCGCAGCAGATCGAAGACGGCGAGCTTCGTGCCGCGACGCTTGACTCGTTTCTTAATCCGAACACCTGTATCCGCCATCGCGCCAACGTTACGGATGCCGTCAAGAATCAGCTCATTGCCACTCTGCTCGCGCAAAATCTGGTCAATCCTGCCGACGCGGCTTCGATCACCGGCGGTCTGAAAGCCGGCGTTTTTCCGCCAGTCGCCAATGACGGTACGGCATGTCCGACGTTGCCGCTCACCTTCGCGGCCACACCCGGCAGCAATTTTGGCGGACATCACTCTTATCCGGGTGGCTTGGCGGTGCACGAATCCTACAACGACCAAAGCTCGATCAATTTTGCCGACACCTATCGCGGCGAGTACGGAAGCCTCGGCGAGCGCCAACTGCCGGTGACCAGGGGCGCGCAGCGAAGCGGCGATGTCCGGATCAGTCAGGACGTCATCCTGGCCGCTCCGATCTGGCACGATTGGGCCAAGATGATGGTGTTCCAGTGGAACAGCGACGGCACCGAGTTCACCGAATTGAACTTCGGTGGGACCGGCACCAACGACAATTTCGGTGCAGCCGGCGACTCTCGTACCGGAGGCCACCACATCATGAGTATCGCCGAGACCATGGCCCGCGGCCTGTCGCCGTTATTGGTGATCACGCAGGCATCGGCTCATTCGGCACCAAGCCTCGGCAACGAATTCAAAGTCGTCAACTGGCTGCGCGCCGCCGCGATTATGGCGCAGATCGATCCGGTCGCGAGGGGCTACCTCGTCGTTGACGGAAGTGGGCGCTTGCGTCTGCCGCCTCTGGCCGCACTCGGTGCCGGTGTCAATCTTCCCGCAGCGGGGCAGACCAATCTCCTGGTCGAATATCAGATCCACAACCTTTCGGATGCCGATTTCGTCAATTCGATTCCGGCTGTCACGCAGGTGCAGGTCCTGCTGCAACAGGTCGCACCAAGCTTCGGATACGATCCCGCCGACGTTGCGCGATACAACAACATCTTCCGTAACGTGGTGCTCTCTTATCTGAGCCCGGAGCGGCTGATGATGATTTACGACAAAAGCGGCCTGGAGGAGGTCGTCGAAGAGGTGAGCAAACTTCGACGTTTGCACGCGATCTGACGCGGAGCGTTTTCTGAAGTGATTCAGGCTCGTTGAGATCACGAGCTAACGGACAAAATGTAGCGGGGGCCGCCCTCAAGCGGCCCCGCTTCGCATTTGTCACCGCGGCAACTCTCCGCGAAGCGCACGAGAAAAAATCCGAACGCGGTCGGAATAAATCGAGCACATCGTTGTTCCTTGCGCCTGCCGGCGCCAATCGCGCCAATCTAGGGAGCGGAATCGCTGAAGCCATGGTCTGGCCGCGATCTTGTCGCGCGAGCGTTTTCGATCCGTCACCCAATCAGACAACGCGTGTCATCGTCGCGGAATATGAACGCGGCTGTTGCCACCACCCCAATATCCAACAGGAGAGAGCTATGTCGAAAGCTTCGCTTGCGCGGAGGCTTGGCCGATTGCTGCTTGGTGCATCGGTCACGGCCCTTGCGCTTTCGCAAACTGTTCGCGCGGAGGACGGACGTGATCACGATGCCGGCCAGAACCCGATTGAACAGATCAGGACCGCGTCGCCGATCAAGCATGTCATTATTATCGTCGGCGAAAATCGCAGCTTTGACCATCTGTTCGCCACCTACAGGCCGAAGTCGGACGACGAAAGGGTGTTGAACCTGCTGTCCGAGCGCATCATCAAGGCGGACGGCTCGCCGAACGAAAATTTCGACAGGTCGCATCAATTTCAGATCATCTCCGCGCCCAACGGAGGAAAATATTTCATCAGCGCCGGATCAGCCAACAAGACATTATATTCGACGCTGCCTGCGCCTGACCTCGCAGGCGTACAGAACCCGCCAGCTGCTGCGATTCTCGGACTGCCGGGTGGCGATCCCGGACTGCCAGCCGCCGACCAGTTCCTGTTCGGAACCGGCGGCACGGGGCTGCCGAACAATTTAGGCCCGGACACTCGGATCACCAACGTCAACACCCTGCCGCCCGGGCCGTTCCAGATGACCGGCCTGACCATGCCTTATGATGCCTACACCGGTGACACCATCCATCAATTCTTCCAAATGTGGCAGCAGATGGATTGCGCGATCGATAGCGAGCACGTCAGCCGGCGCAACCCGACCGGCTGCCTGCACGATTTGCAGTCGGCGATCACCACGACCTACTCGACCGCGCCCGGCGGCACGCCACACGACACCGGTCAGACCATGGCGTTTTTCAATATGCTCAACGGCGATGTGCCATTTCTGAAATTCCTCGCCGACAATTACACCATGAGCGACAATTATCATCAGCCGGTGATGGGCGGGACCTGGCCTGACAGCATGCCGCTTGGCTATGCCGATCAGGTATTTTACGGCGACGGCCAGGGCAATTCGGCGACACCGCCGGCCTCTACCGTCTATAATCCCGATCCACTGCCCAATACGCTCAACCAATACACCGCGCGCAAGCAGTGGTTCAATTGCTCAGACCCGACGGCGCCGGGGGTCAAGCCGATCCTGGATTATCTCAGCAAGCTGCCTTACAAGGTGCAGACGAAATGCGACGCGGGCACCTATTACCCCGCGGTGAATATCGGCCCAGCCTGGACGCCGCAAGGCACACCAAGCGGAGGCAACCCCGTTCCGACCGTCACGATGACCAGCATCGGCGATCTCTTGAGTGCGAAGAACATCCCTTGGAAGTATTATGGCGGTGGCTACAACGTTTCCGGGACCGGTGCTCCGCTCGACGTCGGACTCTATTGCGACATCTGCAATCCGTTCGAGTACAAGCTGAACTATCCGGCGATGCGCGCCGACCATATGCGCGACGTCACCGATCTGTTCAATGATCTGAAGAACGGTACGTTGCCGGCGGTGTCATACGTCAAGCCGGACGGCACCATGGACGGCCATCCTGCATCGTCCAAGTTCGATCTGTTCGAAGCCTTCGCCAAGAACATCATCGAGCTTGCCCAAGGCAACAAGGAGCAATGGGAGCGCACGGCGATCTTCGTCACGGTGGACGAAGGCGGCGGATATTACGACTCCGGCTTCATCCAGCCGGTCGATTTCTTCGGCACCGGGCCGCGCATTCCAATGATCGCGGTTTCGCCGTTCTCGCGTGGCGGCCACATCAGCCACGTCTATAACGAACACTCTTCGTTCGTGAAATTCGTGGAACGCAACTGGTATCTCGGCAAGCTCACGGCGCGCAGCCGCGACAACCTGCCCAATCCACGGATGGACGACGACAGTCCCTACGTTCCCGTGAACATGCCGGCGATCGGTGACCTGTTCGACTTGTTCGATTTCGACAGGGGTCACGATCGCGATCATGGTGACGGCGGCGACCGATAGTCGCTCCAAGTAAGCGCGGACTAATCACGAATGGGGCCGGCAGCATGCCGGCCCTTACTTTTTTGGCTCCCATCGGAGTGTCAATCGCAGT
>Ga0070713_100000747_pt1 | contig 20853 bp, 19 predicted proteins | sample LARL82metaG_FD_65465 | JGI IMG/M metagenome (GOLD analysis project Ga0070713, IMG submission 65465) | Corn, switchgrass and miscanthus rhizosphere microbial communities from Kellogg Biological Station, Michigan, USA - LAR L8-2 metaG | ecosystem: Host-associated > Plants > Roots > Rhizosphere ...
GCATACATCGTATTCATGGCCGCGAAGATCGAGCCGATCGCCATGATGAATGCCACCACGATCCCGATTACTTTAATGGGCGCCCCGGAACTGGTTTGCTTGGCGTAATAATCCGTCTCGATCATTCCTTCAAGTTTTAGCCGCTGGTCGTCGCCAACCCGGTTCTTGAGCGCGTCAGCGGCGATCGGATCAGTCGCGCGCAGGTACGCCGACGAGTAGCCACCCTGACGATCGAAATCCGAAGCCATTTGATTTACATCGCCCCAAACTTCGGACTCGTACGCCGAGCCGCCGGCGTCAAATACTCCGACGACCTTCCACGATCCCTTGCCGAATTCCATTGTGTCGCCGATATTGGCATGCGAGAAGCGACCCTGAATCGATTTGCTGACCACCACTTCCCGTTGGCCAGTCTGAAACCAGCGCCCCTCGACCAGTTTCACGCTCGGCGGCTTTCCGGGTTCGTCGGGTGTCTGCCGCATTTCAAGGCCATCCGGCATCATGCCCCGCACGGTGACGTTGACTTCGCCCGTGCCATCTTTGCGGGGCAGTACGATTACTACCACCCACTCGCCCGACGCCATTGGCTCTCCACGACTGTCCTTCGCAATGCCAGGGAGCGTTTTCAACGTGGGGAAGAGTGCCGCATCGAACCCGCCGGAAAGTTCGGCTTCCGATCCTTTGCGCAGCACCAGCACATTCTTTGCGCTGCCGCTGCTGACGAAGGCGCGGTTCAGGCCCGCGATGAGTGCCATCAGGAAGATGGCCGTTGTCACCGTGAGCGCAATGCCCAGAGCGGTCATAAGCGTCAGCCCCTTGCGGAGCCTCAAATTGCGGACGTTATAGCTGATCGGTATCGCCATAATGAAACTCTTTCTCTGTAACGCCTGCATCCTGCCGATTGCCGCTATGCAACTTGTCCTCGCGGGTGGCGGCGAGACGTCGCCACGACAGCCGCCGAGACGGCGGCGCTACTCAACCGATGTAACGTAGTCCTTCCACAATATTCATGCGCGACGCGTTGTAGGCCGGTAAGTATCCGCTCACCAGTCCCAGGATCAGCGCCGCTAGCAACGACAGACCTGCCGTTGTACCCCGGACTTTCATATCGAGCGGTATCCCTAACCCGATGAAACTGTGCGTCAGGAAAGCGATGACGGGAATCGCTATCAAGACCCCAAGCACTCCTCCCGCAACCGCCAGAGCCACAGACTCACTCACGAAAATCGATAGCACTCGTTGACGGGTGAATCCGAGGGTCTTCAGCACCGCGACTTCGCGCGTCCGGCTGCGCACCGACATCGCCATCGTGTTGGCGGAAACCAGCATGATGGTGAAGACCACAGCTCCGCAGATGCCCAGGATGAATGCCTTGATGTTCCCCAGGGAAGCGACAAAGCCCAGCTGAAAAGCTCTTTCGCTCTCGGTCTTGGTCTGCAGCGGCGAGTTGCGGAACATGTCATCAATCTGGGTGGAGGCGCGCGACACATTCTCCGCCGAATCAACTTGAGCGGCGTACCAGCCTGCTTGTCCCTTGAACCAGGGCACAGCCTCTTCCAAGTATTTGGCATTGAAGTACAGCGCGTTCTGCGGAGGATCGCGGTGATAGATGCCGCGAATCGTCAGATTCAAATTCGTCGGGAAAATATTGGCCTGCAACGTGATCCGGTCGCCAATTTTCCAACCGAATTTCTTTGCCAACGTAATGTCCACCAGCGCTCCAGCGCGATCCTGCTGCCAGGCTTTCACCTGATCTGGCGGAACAATCTTGTCTGACGCGACCTTTAAATACTCCTCGGGATCCGTGCCCATTTGAGCAAAGAAGTGCTCGGGACGGTCATCAATATAGCGGCCTCCGAACCACGTTAAGGGGACGACGGACGTCACGCCGGGCACCGCTCGGATTTTCTCGCGATAGAACGCAGGCAGAAAAAAAGCCAGCGAAACGCGATCGCGAACGATCAAGCGCCGCGAAGCTTCCGGGGCCACTTGATCCACATAAAAAGAACGCCAGATACAGATCATGAGCGTGAGCAAAAGCAGCGAGAAGCTGATGCTGATCATGGTCAGCAGGCTGCGTCGCTTGTTCCGGAACGTATTGCGCACGACAAAACTGCCCAGCGTCATAACGTCACCCGATATGCCGTAATCCGTCAACAATGTTTACTTGCGAAGCGGTGTAGGAGGGCACGGCGGAACTCAACAACCCGACCACACCCGATGTCAACAGAGCGACGACCCAAATTCCGAACGTGACCTTCATGGGGAAAAAGCTGAAGAACTGTGGAGAATGAGTCAGGCCGTATACCATCAGCCAACCGAGTCCGACTCCGAGCAGTCCCCCGCCCAGCGAGAGCGCGACGGCTTCACTCACAAACAATCCCAAGACGCTGCGCTTGGTGAAGCCAAGAGTCTTCAAAACCGCCACTTCGCGGGTACGCTCGCGGATCGACATTGCCATGGTGTTGGCAGATACGAGTAAAGTCGCGAACACGACGGCTGAGCAGATGCTCAGGATAAATGCCTTCACGTTGCCCATCATGGCGACAAACTCGAGGCCGAAGGCTTTTTCGCTTTCCGTCTTCGTGGGCTGCGGCGAGTTGCGGAAGGTATCATCTACCGCGCTTGCGACTGTGCTCACAGCCGATGGCGAATCAGCCAGAATGCTGAAAGTGCCTGCGCGTCCCTTGAAGAACTCTACGGATTCCTCAACATATTTCGCGTTGAAGTAGACCGACTTGTTGTCGGGATTCGTGTGGTAAATCCCTCGCACGATCAACTCCAGATTTACAGGGTAAATTGTGCCCTGCAGAGTAATCCGGTCGCCCAGTTTCCATCCGTATTTCGTGGCCAGTGAGTCGTTTACAATCACGCCCTGCCGGTCGCGCTGCCACGCCGTTATTTGCTCCGCCGGTATGGAAACATCGCGGTACACCTTGAAAAACTCATCCGGATCGGTGCCGAATTGCGCGAAAAAATTCTCCGGCTTCTGGTCCTTGTAAATTCCACCGAACCACGAGACCGGCACCACCGCTACTACGCCGGGAATAGCACGAATCTTTTCGCGGTAGTAACCGGGAAGATTGAATGTGAGAGATACGCGATGGCGGACGACGAGCCGCTCGGCCGACTCCGCACTGCCCTGATCCAGATAGAAGGCACGCCAGATCGTCATCATCAGAGTGAGCAAGAGCAGGGAGAAAGCGATGCTCAACACCGTCAGGGTGCTGCGGCGCTTGTTGCGGAACGCGTTCTTAGTTACAAACCGGGTCAGGGTCATCGGTGTACTCCAGAGGAAACCGGGAGCCGGCGAAGCAGGCAGGCACAGTCCAGCCCACCAAGAATAGACGAAATCCATCGCTGCCTACAACCCGTGTATGGACTCGCCCCCCCCAGCAACCGCAGGCCGTTCCTCAATACTCATAGTTTCGCGCCATCGGCACGCCCACAAGTGGAGATCGTCATCAGATCAGGATGACAAATGTCACACGAATCCTCACATAACAGCTACATCCGCGGGGAAGGCAGGAAAGTTACGCTGAAATTAACCGAAGGGCTGGATCAGGTGCTGGGCGTCCGCGCTGGCTCACGCCGCGGTGGCGCGGCTGGGCTTTGTCTTTCGAACCACTCTGCGTTTCTGCATCGGCGTAGGTTTCCGTCCCTTCTTACGCGCTTCCCGTCGCCGCATCTTGGCCATCCATTCTCGCGAATACATGGTGCCGCGGCACTTTCGCGAGCCGCAGTAGCAGGGCGCTGGATCCTCGTCGTCGTAGAGGTTATAGTCCCAGACGAGTTCTTCTCCTGCGGCGATGTCGCGGATCGCGAAGAGCCAGACGCGGCCCTTGACCTCATCCACCTCGCAATTGGGATCGCACGAGTGGTTCAGATAGGCGCCCAGGCCGTGTCCGTCAATTACCGTCTTGCCATCGTCGAGCCCGTAGAGGTAGGTGCGGGAAACGCCATCGTAACGGCGATCGGCTTCCTCAACGGTAATGCGCTCCCCTGTGTACTCAACGATGCGAGTGCCTTTACGAATCGGGGCGGCGGCGTAAACGCCGACGGAATGAATGGGTGAAGGGCGAACGACTAGGGGCATGAACTAATTTCGCATGACCGGGCGGTTTTGGGGAATGTGAAAATCGTGCATTGGGCAACTTTTCGAGGATCCTCCCGTCGCTTGCCGGCTTGCACGACACGGCGACTGGAACGGCTTTGGGACACAATCGGCCCGGGAAGCGTCATTGGGACCACGGCGCTCGAGGCGCGACCCACCAGAATGTTCCAGCGAATCTCTCCCGGCGTGATAGACTTTCGCGGCTGATGACGTTGAATTCAAGAATCAATGGGGAGAACCGATGCGCTTCGCTCGCACAATCGCAGGGTTGGCAATGATTCTGGTCGTCATGGGAGCTGCGTTGGACGCAGTGGCGCAGAGCAAGAAGGTCGCGAAGCCCAAGCAGGACTATCCGGCCGCCGTCTACTGCACCACGACCGGGGGACAACTGGAGGTTCGGCACGCGGTGTATGGCACTAACAACCCGCAGCAGGACTGGCTGATCCTGTCAGGTGTGGAACCGTTTTGCCAGTACACGCTGGCCGATGATGGGTCGCGCATCCACTTGTCGCTCGATACCTTGTACACGACAAAACCCACCCTGGCAGCGCTCGCTTACTACTCCCAGGTGCCGTGGAACGGCAAGGGAAATGGAAACCCGGCCTCGTACTACTGCACGCAACTGGGCGGGGCGGAGATCGGAGCGACCGACTTTGCCGGTGGCGGCTGGGTCGCGAACGGTGGGATCGATCAAGTGCTGGAAGCCTGCATCTTTCCCGACAACTCGACCATTGACTCCTGGGGATTGTTCTATCACTCAGCGAACATTATTCGCGGGATTGATTTGTCCACCGTGCTCCGGTATTCCAATCCGTATGCAACGAAGAAGGGTGAATAAAATCGCCTACGGATCGTAAACCGAGTTTCCGTAGCCCTGTTTGCGCGCGGCTTCCTGCATATCTTCAAGACGCTTTTGTTGCTCGTCCAGTTGCGCCTTCATTACTTCCACCCTGTTTTCTTTCTGTAACTGGCGTTCATTCCGCTGGACGCAGTTCCGTAGACAGCTCACGGGGAAGTGGATGGATGCGCTAAGGGTTGAAATCTCGCCTTGCAGAGAGGCGATTGCAGCTTTCTGCGCCTGAATCGCGGATTTCCACTCTGCTGCAGTGAGCTTCCGCTGACCGTAGTTCGAGAATGCGTCAATCGAACTTTGGGATTGGCCGCTCCGACCGGAAGGTGCGTCGGTTCCAACGTGCTCCGGAATCTCATCGTTCGTGATGACTCGAGGCGTCTTCGCCCCAGCGTCAGGAGTGCCGGCGGCGGGATCTGATGCTTGCGCGGACTTTTGCTTTTGGAGTCGCGATGCTCGAGCAACATCGGCGAGAGATGACGAGTCTTGGCCGAACGCCGGCAAGCCGCACGCGAGTGCACTGATCGTGAGCAAAACCAGACATCGCAGCGTCCCCATCAGAACCTCCAGCAGCCTTGAGTGATACCGGAATGCTCGAACGATGGTATCGTTCGCCGTTGGCAGATCCGAGGTTACGTTCGTACAGGGGGCAGAAGGTATTAAGAGGCCGTATAGCTCGCGATGAGCTCGTCCAATTTTGCGAGGAGTGCTCCATTACCTTGTCGGGGGTACCGCGCCAGAGCTTGCTGATAGTGCGGCAGGTTGTAAAGGAAGGATTCCACACGTTCCTTATTGAGATCTTCCCAGTAAGCGCCGTACCCGGATTTTTCCAGCCAATATGCGTTGAAGATCTGTTCGAACTGATGGCTGACGGGTACACCCAGGTAAGGCTTCCCCAAATGCAAAGCCTCGGTCACGAGGGAGAATCCGGAGTTGGCCACGATAGCGCGCGCGCTGGTGAGATCGGCAAAAAATCCGTCAAGCGAAGGCTTTTTGTAAGTGATGTTGCCCTCCTGGCCTTCGCGCCCGAAGCCGTAAGCAATGAACGGGCAGCGGACAGAGCTTAATAATTTGGCGAGCGCGGGCGCGGGCGAGGTCACATACACCAGCACATGGTCGCGTTGCGTGGGAGTTGCATCGAGAATTTCCTGCCGCAACAACGGCGGAAACAGGAACGTATTCCGCTTGCGGATGGGCGCGGTGAAGAACGAAATCACCAGATATGCGTTGGCGCGTGGCGTCATGAACCGGGTCACCAGCTTCGCAGCAGCGGCGTCGCGCCGATATCGCTTCGGATACGAAACGACAGCGTTGGTGAGACAGTGCTGGTTATCGATGGATATAACCGGCAGTTTCTTCCGATGTCCCACATGGCAAGTGAGCGGCTCGAAGTCGGTGATGACGAGGTGAATGTCGTGTTCGTCAACCAGGTCCTTCAGCAGGGAAATGCTTTTGGCGGCTTCGGGGACGGTGACTAAGTTCTTCGCAATCGTCCGCTTGTAGCGGACGCGGTTATTGACGTAGGCGAAACGGAAGCCGTAAATCTCAGTGACGTCGAATTGCGTCTTCAGATTTTGCAGGCCCCGATCGAAGGACGCCACATGGACGTTGTGTCCATGCGCGACCAGGTGGGCGAGCACTTCTTTGGCGCGAGTAGAATGGCCTGCACCTTCGCCGTTTACACCATAGAGGATATTTGCCATTGGATCGAAGGCCGAGTATACCGCGCCCGAATGATCTACGGCTGGGCCTCTGGCGTCGAAAGAGTTACCGTATCTATCGTTGCGGGATCGTCGCGCAGCTTGATGTAAAGAGTTTTGTCTTTCGTCGGCGGGATTGACAGAGCATCTTCCACAAAACCCTCTGGCACCGTGACCGAGTTGGTGAAATCGGCATCCGTGCTCACGGAGTCGAGAAGGAACAACTTGTCACCGCTCAGCGTGCACTGCTTCTCCGGGCTGGGCGGACAGTGGAGGCCCTTGAACGTCGGTACGCGCACCAGATTCACCAGAGGTTGCCAGTCGCCGTCAATTCCGTCAGACGTTACTGGGCGATACTTCAGGGGCCCGAACGCAGACGGCCCAAGCAGTTTCATAGGATCAAGAACCGCAAAAACCGTCTTTGAATCCTGCAGCGTCAGGTTGCCGTCTTTGACGCTCAACTGTACTCGAAACGATTCGTCGGCTGTCGCAACTTCAATCTTCTCCGTGGGAGGAAATACGTCGGGCACCTGCGCCTTGAGAAAGAAATTCAGCCGCCCATCCTGCGGCAGTTCGTCCTGGCTGCCAAGGCGAACCTCAGACGGAGTTGAGGTCTGATCGGCCTGAACGCTCTTGTTGAGCAGGCTGACCGCCGGGCGTTGCGATTCCACTTCGGTCTTCAGATCGAGTCCCCGGCCATCTTTAAGAGTGACGTGGATGACAATCGCGTCCCCAGGATGCAACTTGGTCCGAACCGATGCGTCGTGCGCAATGAGTTTGAGTTCGTCCTGCTGGTGCGCGCGGCTCACCGATCCGGGCTCGAAGCGCAGCCCATTCAGATCCAGACTCTCTACGAGATCGAGGCGAGTGCCTTTGAGGACTCCATCGGCATCGCCAGAGTGAATGCTGAAACTATCGAGCCGACCGGCCTCCGCGTAAGTGTGCAGCGCGATTTCGTCAACGTCGTGCAGCCCAAACTTCCTGATCACCATGGTGACGGATCCTGGACTGGTCTTCTGCAACGGAACCTTCACCTCAAGTTCGTCCGGCTTCGAGGCCTTCCATTCAGTCTCAAGTGTTTTGCCTTGCTCGTCCTTGAGCTTGACTTCGCTCACGCAGCAGGCGTCGGCGGATTGCAGGTGCAGCGTGTCTTCGCGGCCAACGATCAAGGCGCTCGCATCCTTGGAAGCGACGATCCACTGGGCCGGCCTCGAAGGACGCAAACGGTAATGCGGCCCTTCGAACGAGTGAAAGCCCCAAGCGCCACGTAGCGTTCCCGTAGCTTCTTCCGACAGATTTGCAGGCTGCAAAGGCTGGGTCTCGACCAGAAACCCGCCACGCATGGGATCCGGTTTCGCCGGCAGATCAATTCCGGGCCCCGACCTGGTTTCAACATGCAGCACCAGGTTGTGCGCAAGGTCGGTGGCAAAGACCAGTGGGGCCCCGTCGGCCGGGAGAAGAAGGGACGGCCGGCCCACGCAAAAAATTTGCGCCGGATCAATCGCGCGCAAGGGCGGCACCGGAGCAGGCACCACTGCAGGCAGCCCAATTACGATGACAGACTTCGGATTGCGAAAAGACGGCGGATTGTTGAGCCGGAGATTCAGTTCGTCCCGCTTGGGCAGAGCCAGGGCCGGGATGTATTGGTACTGCGCGGTATGAGCTGTGCTTAGAATGCGCGCCACGTCGACGACCGCGCCAATGTAAGGGCTGTAATAACCGCTGCGTGCGTTGGGCGTGGAACTGATTTGCGCCAGCAAGTCCGTCGATGGCCCCGACGTGAGAGTCGCAACCATGGTCTGGCTATGAGCGTCGTCGAGTACCAATTGATCCGTGTTCTGAGTCAGGCAAGACGCCTGTTGTGCACTGGGCTTGTCGAAGCACTGCTGATCGATCCGGATATTCAGGCTGCGCGACAGGAGCATGGTGCGCGCCTTCAATTGTTCAGGGTCGGTAACGGAAATCTCGCGGACCGCCTCAAGATATTTTTCCAGGCGGGCGCGGTCGAGACTGGCTTGAACCAGATCTTGCGCGGCCCGTACGAATGCCCCGGGCTTGCCTCGGACCGCAGTCCGCAACGTGCTGAAGGCACCTCCGGTTTCCGGGGCCAGGAAAACAAGAGCCTCTTCCGCCTCTTCTGGCACGGTGACGAAGACGCCTTCATCATGAGCCGACTTGTTCCAAGTTTCTACGCGAGTGAACCACGAGTCCGGAGGAGGATTGGTGGCTCCGCGAAGAAAAACGACCACCATCAGGTAGTGCACCGACTGACTGTCCGGGAGGTCGGGATGCACCCATAAACGATCTCCCACCTGCAGATTCGGGACTTGCGCGATGGGCAGGGTTACTCCGGCGCGTTGCACTCGAACATCGACTTTGGGACCAATCAGATCGAAGGCGCCGCTGTCCGCGTGAGCGGCACTAGCAATCGTCAGAAAAATGGCGAAAATACGTAGCAGAAAACCTGTCTGACGTTCCCCAATAAGATGCGAGAGGTATGAAATCAAGAGATTATTTTATCTGATTTGACCGCGCTGTCTTAGAACAAGCGGAGTCGTAGGCCCTTCATTGAAGGGCCGACAACTCTCGAATTATCAATCGGTTTCTATGCTTCTCCAAGGGGACCAAGACCTCTGAGTTTTTATACTTCGATGGAACTCTTCAGAAAGCGGGGAGTCTCCGGGGCCGGGAAACACTCTTGAATCTGACATAATCCTTTCATGTGCGGACGCTATCGACTCTCGCGGCGAAAGCAGGTGGTCGAGGAATACTTCGAGAGCCCCTCCGATGAAGAGGATTGGAATCCGCGCTACAACATTGCTCCCACCCAACCGGTAGCAACTATTCGGCAAGCCGGATCGAGCCGAATTCTTTCACTCATGCGATGGGGCTTGGTTCCCTCATGGGCTAGTGACATTTCGATTGGGGCCCGCCTGATTAACGGCCGTAGTGAAACTGTTCTGGAGAAGCCTGCTTTCCGCGACTCATTTCGTTTGCGACGGTGCCTCGTTCCCGCCGATGGCTTCTATGAATGGAAGAAGGCGGGCAAGGAACGATACCCGTTCCATTTCGTAATGAAAGATTCTTCTTTGTTTGCTTTCGCTGGAGTCTGGGACCGCTGGAGGTCACCAGCCGGCCAAGTGGTCGAGTCCTGTTCAATTCTTACAACGGCTCCCAATGAGTTATTGGAGGGCGTGCACGACCGCATGCCGGTCATTCTTCCGCAGAGGCACTATCAAACTTGGTTGACCGCTCCCGCAACTGAGTCGCAACGACTGGCGGAATTGTTAGTCCCATTCGACGCGAGCGTCATGCAGCGGTACCCCGTCAGTTCCCTCGTAAACAAGCCAGAAAACGATGTGCCCGAATGTGCTCTGGAAGTGCCTAGCCCGGAAACGCAGGGGCAACTCTGGTGAGGGTTTTGGCGCGACTGGCTTCCTAGTCCAGCATTCTTGTGCGCAAAACAAAACGCCCCGGACTCGGTTTGAGTCAGAGACGTATGTTGATCAGCCCTCCCCCAAGTGCTGCTCAAGAAAAAGCATAGATACCGCCGGGGAAGTAGAGAATGGCACTGAAGTGCCATATCTGGCACTCGGATTCCCGGGGGGACAAAATTCAGCCCTGATTTGATTCGTGCGCACAACTGACCGCTTATCGGCCACTTGCAGATCAGTGCTCTCCGCTACATTGTCGGAAGGACTAAGTCTCAGTGAACCAGGCTGGCACGAGATTGCTTGGCAGCATGACGGGAATGATTGATTTCGTTTTTGATTCGGGCGGCATCTTTTCTTTCGACTTCTGCCGGGAGTCGTGCGCGAGCGGAAGTTTGAACGCTCCCTCCAGTTTGATCGCCACGGCGAAATCCCCCCTCTCTTTCGGTTCGACTCTCAAGACTCTGCCGCGCGCGTTCAGCAAGATGCCAGGGTCTTGCATGTGATCGACGCCGATTGACACCTCCACGTTCGAGCCCTCTGGAATCTGAAAGGAACTTGACAGCAGAATGCCACCGAGGCTGATGTTTTCGGAGCGCGCTCGCACGTCCTTGCGTTGTGCCATCCGAATCAGGACTGGTAAATGCAGTGGATAGCGAAAATCTCGTCGTAGGTAACGCTGGGGGGAGGGCATACGTTTCTCCTGCTTGGGATGAAGAGAGCATATGCGGAGAGAGGGAAACTATGGCAGGTATCGGAGGTCCACTAACTACGACGACAAAGGCCAATGCTAGGTCAGTAATGTATTACTGCTTGTGGCACGTCTAAATTCCGCATCACGACCAGGCGTACTCCGCTCGCGTTCACATTACTAAGTCTCAGAAATGGACAATCTGCGTCCAGCTAATGGTCCTGCCTTCCGATTCTACGAAGATCGCTCAGTAATGCCTCGGGCGAAACCGGCCTGCCAAGAAATTGCTTCAGCTCTTCGGAAGTCTCATGCTCCATGCCCTGTCGCAACAGGTGCTCTGAGATCCACGCATACCAATTTGCGTTGCCCGTGGCGAACGGGCCAAGCGATTCCTGAATATGATGACGGATGTCCGCCGTAATCACCGCGCCCAGCCCATAGTTCACCATGTAGCCGGGTGCATCCACCAACTGCACTCGCACCGCCCACCAGGCGAGTTCCGGATGCGGGACGATGTGCAAGTAGCGGCTGGTGATTTCCGTCCAGACGACGTTGGGGTCGCCCATGGGACGATGGAGCATGCGGATTTCAAAGAGCGCCCAAGCCACATCGAGCATCACGCCGGAATAGAGCGCACGCAACGAATCGGACTCAGCAGCGCTCGTGCCCAAATATTTTCGCTGCCAGGCAGGCTCGTAGGTATCCCAGGAAGGAACGTCGGCGAATGCCTCGTAAAAAACTGGATCGCCGAGATCCATAAACGCGGGGTCTGTGTGCAGGGCCATCATGTGGACCGCGTGGCCATTCTCATGCACAAACTCGTTGAGCAGTCCCAGGCCCCCGCGAGCGTAGTTACCGGAGACATAAACCACGGTCGGTTGCCACACATTGTTCGCCATCTGTCCGCGCACCACAAAGTCCGTATACGCCAGCGGCGCCTTGCCGGGTCTCTCGTCGAGGTCGTAGAGAACACCGAGTTGCACCAAATCCGCGCCAAGATCTTTGTAATACCGCTGAGTAATTGGCAGCAGCGCTTCTCGCGGGATCGCCTTGCTCACTGAACGATCGGCTTTGCCGGCGAGATAACGGTAGTCCCATGGCTCAATCTGCTGGTCGCCGCTTACCTGCCGCCAGGCATCCAGAATCTGCACCAGCCAGGTTTCGATTTGAGCGCTCTGCACACCGAGGGTCTTGGCTGCATCATCGACCCGCGAACCATTCTTCGGTGTTTCAGCGGCGGATTGCACTATCATGCGACGGTAAGGACTCCCCAGCTCATCGCTACCGTCTAATGCCTTCCACAGAGGCACAAATGCCATGAAGAGCGCCTTGCGGCGCTCAGGTTCGCTCATCTGTGTCATCAAGTCAAAGGCAGAAACGCGGCTCACTCGCTTGCCTTCGAATTCCAGATTGTTGCCTACCTCGCCGAAGCAAGAATAGAGCGCAGAGCGCAGGTCAGCAACGCTCAGGTCGCTACGCTGAGCGTCATGGCACGGTACCTTGGGGGAGAGCGAAGTCTGGTCTGCCGTTGACTTCATACTCTTGCGAATGAGCATGAGGGCGCGAGCGTTCGGTGCGGGAAGCTTTTTCTCGGGGATTGTTCCCAGAAGTTCTTCGACCTCCTTGGATTTCTCCTCTCGAATCTGCTTCCATGCGGCTCTGTCTTTACCCCGGTAATTGGCGAAAAGGCCGGAATCAATCGCCGCCATGATGCTGGAAGCATCGATGAAGTCGGCATAGGAGTTTTCTGTTCGCGCGAGGGATTTGGCAGGGGATTCTCCGCACGAGCCGCAAATGAGAATCAGAGATGCAGCGAGGAAGGTGCCGGCGAGCCGGGCGAAAAAACGAACTTGGCAATGTCTCATCTGAGTTGCGATTAGAGTACAGCCACCTCGAGTCACTTTTCGCGTCGCCCCGTCAAGCCACCAGAAGGCGACCTTCTCCCCTCAATCCGTACAACAGAACGAAGGAAACGGCGAAGCCGAATCGGTTAAGCGTGAATGCGTCTCTGTACTTCTTAGAAAAATGGCAGAAGCGAGTGGGGGTCGAACGTTTCAATATATTGAAAATACGCAAGTTGTTGAATAATCAACAGCCCATTCTGATAAAAACCTTAACTTCCGCAACTCGAAACACAGTTTTTAGCACAGTTGGCGAACGCAGAACGAAAAACGCGCGGCGGCTTAGGTTCCACTCCAAGCCAACTATCGCAGGCACGAAAGGAAAAAGAACGGTAAAGCGGCTGAAAACCGAGGTACTCCGTTTGAGGCACACCGGTTGTTTACCAAATCTGCCTCAGAGATCCATTTATGCTGTGGCTCAGATTACCTACAGTCAGCCGAGTAAATATCGCTCGTGGTTAGCAATTTCTGGCACACTGGCGGCACACAACCCGGGCCACACATGGCTTCCGGATTGCCCGTCATTCGCTCACAAAATCAGGGTCGACCGGCATCCGCGATGTACAGGCATCACTGCTTAACATGCTGATCAAGAAACTCAAATACGTCGGGCTCCCACGCGGGGATATTTTCGTACAAGTTGTTATGCCCGTCGTCTGGGGTTAGGCCAACTGGAGGATAAATTTTAAGGACGTAAGGTTTGTGCAATCGCTTGAGTTCTGCCGCCAAAGTACTCCCCGCGGTCGTGCCGAAGTCGTTTTCCGCATGGGTTAGCATGACAGCTGCATTCGTTTTGTGGATGGCGATTAGCAATCGCTCGCGCAGTTCAGGCGAGCGTTCCCACGAACCTGCAGCTGCAGCAAATGTGACGGCCGCACGAACTGTCTTGTCGCGTTCCGCTGCCAGAAGTGTTAGTTGTCCTCCGAACGAATTGCCAGCTACTGCGATCCGATGAGAATCGATCTCCGGCATGGTCTTCAAGAAGGCCAACGCGGCCATTACGTCATCGAGTTGGTCTGTGGTAAGGAGAACAAACTGCAAATGCTGACGAGCCTCCTTTCCCCTCGACTCCTCTTCGCGACGCAGCACATCCTGCATAAATGGTGCCTGGCTGGCAGATGCACCATGTCCACGGCGAAAAGGATATAGAAACGCATACCCGTGCTTGATGAAAAAAGGTGCCAATATATTGGCAGATTGGGTAATCGGCATCCCTGCCGTGTGGTCAGGGTCGGCACCGCCCGAACCGTGGTTGAATAACACCGCGGGGAAAGGACCGCTGCCAGCTGGTTTCCAGAAATACGCCTTTAGGTGAAGCTTTCCGCTAGCAAACTCCACAGTTTGCGGAACCAGCGACTGTGTGACTTGACCAGGAGCGGATAGCGAGAGCAGCAGGAAAGGCGCAAACCAAGCCGGGATTCTCATAATGTTCGACTCCGGTGCATAAATATATCGCGTCGAGGTAAGGCCGGCCATTGAGGGCGACTCCTTCTTGAACCGTGGGTCTCCGCCTCGGGTAGATTGTCGGCGATCCACACACACAATCCCGAGCACCGGAGCCTGATTGGCGCGAATCTGTCCTTGCGTTGGTTCGCGTCACGCATCAGGGGGTGAAAGCAATGACCTGGTAGGCCTTGATTACATTGGAACCGACACTTTGCGGGAATTTCGGATCAAACTTGGCGGCATACTTTGCGACTAGATAGTCGGACACGCGCTTCTTGACTTGGTCCAGAGTCGCACCATCGGCGTAAGCGGCGGCGGTCTGGTCGAGCAGATCGCCGAAGTATTGCTTCCACAGCTCGAACGTCTGTTTTCCTCGCATGACCTCACCGTGACCGCCAAGGGCGTAGTCGAAGTCGAGTTTCTCCGCTACATCCAGAGTTTTGATCCAATCGTAGGGGTAGCTGTCGCCCATGTAAGGGGTCCAACCGTGGAGCGCGTCGCCGGTGACCAGAACTTTTTCGTTTGGGAGATACACGAAGACGTCGCCGTCCGTGTGGGCGCGGCCGAGCCAGAGGATTTCAACCGTGCGGGATTTCCGGTGAAGGATGAGACTGCGATCGAAGGTCATGGTTGGCAGAGTGATTTGCATGCTTTTGAGCTCGGCGAGATAGGCTTCAGCTTCGGAAATGTCTTTCTGGGTGGAAGCTCTCTGTTCGAGAGTGGAGGCTTTTTGCAGGCCCGCTTTGAGCTGTTCGATCGCGGCTGGCATGGTCGTGATTTCGTGCTTCACCCTGGGAATACCGCGCTGTTCGATGCTTGTACGAGTGGCCTCGGAAGAGATGATCTCAACCCCAGCGGGCCAAGAGCTGGGATACGCTTCATTGCCCTGGTAGTGGTCCCAATGAAAGTGTGTATTGACAACAAACCTGACAGGCTTGGGCGTGAGTTTCTTGATCTGCTCGATGAGGGCGCGGGCCGCGGAAGGCTTGGAATGGGTGTCGACAACGAGGACGCCGTCGTCGAGCAGGATGATCGCGGCGTTGCAATTGACTTTGTAGGCCGGCTTGGCAATGGCGGCGAAGACACCGTCTGCGACGGGCTTGATGTCGAACAGATCTTCTGCCAAGCAGAAGGCCGGGAAAAATAGGAAGAGAATTGTGACGAGCACGCGGTTCATGGAGCCTCCTGGCAGTCCGGAGATGCGGCTAGAGGGTACCACAGGGTGTTCGCCCCTATGACATTGTGGGCGTATGTCGGCAAACCTTACCTTGGAATTACTTCCTGCTTGCCCGTCATCCGACCGCAATCGGTACGCCCAGCAGACTCATCGAGGATTGGCTGTTGGAGGCTCCTCATCTGGGGCCCCCCATTACTCCGAACGCGATTGTGCTATATGATGTGGCGCCGACATGAAAAAGCCCGCGAACATCGTTGCTGTGATTGGCCTCGCTCTGGGCGGGACTTTCGGAATGATAGGGACGTTGGTCACCGAACGTCGTGTCCAAGCTGCCTGCTGGGGGATTGACGGTGTTGGCCTGGTCGTGGCTACCGCTCTGCTCGCGTTGCAATTCTTCAGAAAGGAGCGGGATATCGTTGCCGCTGGGTTTCTTGTTTTCTCCATCGGAGAGGCTGTAATGCTTTCCGGGACAGCCACCACTCTCGCCGAAAGCGCTCCTTCCTTTGCCGCAGGCACCGCGCTCTGGGCCGCGGCCCTCCTGCTCACAAGTGTCCCCAAGGAATTCCCCATCTGGGTTCGCGCCTTGAGCATGATTGGTTGCATTCTTTTCGCCATCACTTCGGCAAGAATATTTTGGGGCCAACACGTTTTGCCAACTTCCGCGCCGTTGCCGTTCTACGCTTATCCGTTTCTTGTTTTCACTTTCATCGGTTGGATCTGGCACTTAATGAAGACGAATTAGACGAGAAACGAGCCACCGCTCTGAGGAGATGATGCCTATGTCCGAAGCCGCAAGACCATCGCTAATGCCAATTGCACTGGGAAACGACGAGGGTGAGGCTTTCTGGTTTTTTGGAGCGCTCGTCACTATAAAAGCGTCCAGCAAAACGACGGGCGGGCGCGTCGCCGTAATCGAACATCTTGCGTCCCAAGGCGTAGCGTCGCCGATGCACGTACACCACAAGGAAGACGAATGGTTCTATATCACCGAAGGCGCAGTCACGTTTTGGGTTGGCGGCAAGATTTTCCAGGCGTCCGCCGGTTCGTTCGTGTACGGGCCACGCGAAATTCCCCACACTTTCTTGGTGACCTCTCCGCAAGCCCGTTTTTTGCTAGTGGCTGAGCCGGCAGGCTTCGAAGAATTCGTGCGAATCCTGGGTCAGCCTGCTGCGGCTCGAACCGTTCCGCCGGCCTCGGTCCCATTGCCCAGCCCCGATTGGGCAGCATCCGTTGCAGCGCAGTTCGGCGTCGAAATCCTTGGCCCGCCCGGCATTCCCAATTGATCTTGAACGCGGTTCCGCCCAAGCACTCTGATCGATTCTGGAAGGATCGTCGGCTACCCTTCCCCTGCCAAATTACGGAAGGATTGCCCGTGATGCGGGCATCAAGGTTGAATCAGACCCGTACGTTACGACGCACCGAGGGCTCTGTTGAAGAATGCAACGACTTCTCTGTTGAAATCGCCATGAAATGCATGCCGATCGAATCTCGGATCGTCGGTGCAGATCTGAGGAGCCTGTTTGGCCAGCGTTTCGCTGCAGGGAGGAAGGAACGCGTAGTGCCCTGCCCCAGTCACGACGTGTTCCTCGGGAGGCTTAGGAAGTTCCTGCCGGATTACCGCAGTGTTCCATGCATCCGGTACTTGGTCATCACTAGCGGCTCGCCACAACTGGATCGGAATGTTCACATCCTTTAGCGATCCTGGCCCAAATAAGTAGCTGACTGCGGGCGCCGCCACTACTGCTGCTTTCACCCGCTGATCGTGGGTCCAGACGGTGGTAACAGCCTCCGAGCTTAACTGGTCTCCATTTCGTTGTTGTATGAAGAGGCATTCCGGCGCGGTTGGGCGTTTCGTGCACAGCTCTCGCATCCGGCTCACGTCCGGAATACCGCCGGTCTCCACCAAGGTCGTGAAGCCGCCTAACGAGAATCCGAACATCCCAACGCGCGCCGCGTTCAGACGATCGTGCTGTGTCCAAGTTGTGAGCATATAACTCAGAACAACGCTCACCTGGCGCGGCCGGTCCGTCAGATCCTTTCGATTTCCTGCATAGCTCTGATCCATGTAGTTGTCCCCGGTGTGAGTCAGAGCCACCACAACGAAGCCTTCATCGGCAAGGGCCAGGGCGGTATCGTAGTGACTGCCCTCCGAGCCCCCTGTGCCGTGAGAAATCAACACCATCGGTAATCCCGTGCCGGTAATTGTGCCGTCCGGAACCACCATCTGCTGAAACGGTCCCACGGGCATCAAAGCAGGCTTTCCCACACTCGGAAACCAAACCGCGACAGACAACGCTTTGCCCGGAGGATCGGGCACAGAGAGTTGCTGGAAACCGACAATGCCGAACGCCGGCGCCAAAAACGTGCTGACGGACCACAATAGAAAAAAGAAGATCTTCATTCCTGCCGTCCTTCTATCGACTAAGCCAACATTGGAGGGACGTGAATTACACGTTTCGGTTAGCCACGTGCAACGAGGATGTTGTGGTCATGAAATGGATCGCATTACTGGCGAATCGTCGGCAAACCTTTCCTTACCGGGTTAGGTAAGAGTAGCCCACGTAATCCACCCAGAACGCATGCTTTGCAAGCCAGATTACAATCTGGAGAGGGTGTCGGGGCTGCACCCGTCCCTACATAAACCGGATATGTCGGTGTGGACCGGCTTCGTATTTGAATAGCAATAGATGACCCCGTTCCATTAGTGCTTAGCGTGGACAACATGAACACCAGCGTGTCCGGGAGCGAGTCCTTGAACGGCGCGGCCGAACTTGGACGCGATCTTCTGGAAAGTGACGTCTTCGATGGCACAAAATCCGTGCGAGCGAAGCATCGCTGCCATGCCGGCCGGCTCGAAACGGCTGACCGAACGCTCATCTATTTTCTTAAGGTGTTCGGTCCGCTCCGTTTCTAATTGCCTTAGCTCTTCGGAGAATGCCTCGGGAGGTTCCATGTAGTCGAACGCCACCTCCGAGTTCTGGATTGACGCCATGTAGTCCAGAGTGCGGCCGATCGCGTCCTGTGTCAGATAAGGCACAACACCGAGCCAAGTGAAAAACGCGGGCAAGTTCTGCTGAAAGCCTGCGGCGACGAGCTTCTCTCCCACATCGTCCCGCTCGAAATCGACTGGCACGAGAATAAGCCATGGCGGAAGTGCGATTTGAGCTTCAGCCAGGCGCTGGCGTTTCCATGCCTGCGTCGCGGGGTGGTCCACCTCATAGATACGGATCTGTCGTGCACCATGCGGATTCCGGAGAGCGAAAGTGTCGAGTCCGGCGCCAAGGATGACGATCTGCCGAATCCCTCTTTTGACAGCTCTTGACATAGCATCTTCCGCAATCCGGCTTCGCGCGGCGGTGAACAGACGTCCGATGCTGGCCAAGGGGTGTCCGTTCGCAAATTGAAGCACTTCCTTTTCGTCTTCACGCAGAATCTTCATGGCAAATGGGTCATCGAGGATTGAGCCATGATCGAGCACCTGATGGGCTGCTCGTTGTCGGGCGATCATCAGGGCTGTGCGGCTGGGTTCATTAGGCTTCATGTTCGAGGTCTCCGTTCTCATCAATAGCTGATCACACGAGTTGTCGTGTGCGCGACTGGCGCCGTGCACACCGACATGTTCCGCTCAATTAGATACCTCCCGAATCCGGTCCGAAGAGGAGCTCTAAACCCCGTCACGCGGCCAGTCCGTCAAAACTCATACATACCGCCCAATAGAATCACGAGAGCAGCCAAGAGGCGTCGATGGAGATGCATGCCATCCAGTCTAAGCAAGCATCTATGGGTTCAGGCAGTATCGTCGGCAAGTCAGAAGTTATGCGCGACAGCCGGCCATATAGGTACTGATCATTCGGCTCAGCCGAGGCGCCGGATCGCCAGAAGAGTCAAGTCGTCCAGACGTGGGCCGGCGCCAGCGAAGGCGCGCAGGTCGTCGAGGCAAGCGGTGATCAGCTCTGCGGGGGGCCGCGCGGCTTGCTGGCGCACCAAGGTCATGACGCGGTCCACGCCGTATTCATCGCCCTCGTTGCGGGCTTCCGAAAGGCCGTCGGTGTAGAGAAAGAGCGTGTCACCGACCTCCAGTTGCACGCGCGTGGCGGAGAACTCGCTTTCGCAGAACATCCCCAGCGGCAGACCGGTGGACTCGATGCGCAGCACGCCGCCGTGCCCGACAACGATTGCGGGCCAGTGGCCGGCGTTATGGATTTCGACCTCCCCGGTAGGTTTGGCCTGGCCGCACACCAGCGTGGCGTACTGCCCGGCCAGCGAGCTTTCACAGAAGACACGGTTGGCCCGGGTGACGATCTGGCCGAGCGGCAGGGCCATACCGGTCAGGCTGCGAAACAAGGCGTGGAGTTGCGTCATTAACATGGAGGCGGCCACACCTTTGCCCGAGACGTCGCCAAGCACGAAGAAAAGCTGACCATCGGATGGGATCAAGTCGCAGTAGTCGCCGCTAACGGGACCGACAGGCGCGTAATGATAGCTGGTCTCCCAACCACCGGCGCGCAGGCCTGCTTGCGGCAAGAGATTGCGCTGTACCTCGGAGGCCAGGTCGAGGTCACGCTGCAGCGCGGCCCGTTCCGGTACGGTTAGGTGGTCCAGACAGTAGCGCACTAGCGGGTCGGCCAGCAGGCGGTCCGGTTCCACCGGTTCGTGGCACTCTTGGCACAGACCGAAGCTGCCTTCGGCCATACGTGCCAGGGCCGAATCCACTTCGTGCAGCAGACCGGCCAAGCCCGCGTTCGGCGGTGCGACGGCAATCGCCGCTTGCAGCTGGCGTTTGCGATCTTCCAGTTGATCGTGCAAGAAAGCGGTTTCTAGCGTGGCCATCACAATTCCACCCCACTGTTAAAGGGCCTCTGCTATTGGATTCCGACAAGGCTGTTTTCGATGCGCATCTCTATTGCAGGGACACGTATTGCCAAAACCCACCCAAAGCCTTGTACAAGCAATCAAGTTGAGGGTTTGTGTAGTGCGAGTTTGCGCCAGAAAATCCTCGTTCGGGTATAACTCAGGTTGAGCATCGAGTACCAACTCCAGGATGGTCGGCAACCCTTACATGGGATTACATCAGGGTTGCTCGTAATGCGGGAGGAATCCGAACAGAGCTTCTCAGGACTATAAGAGCCCTGCGCGGATCCGCCCTACTGTTCTACGACCTTCATCTGTTCTTCGTTCATACGACCGCCATGCACCTTGAACTCGGCAAAAGCACTGTCGATCTCTTTCATGTCTTCTACAGTCAGTACAAGTTTGGTGGATTCGATGTTCTCCTGAAGGTGCTTGACCTTGCCCGTTCCGGGGATCGGGACGATGAACGGCTTCTGGGCCAGGAGCCATGCGAGCGACAGCTGCGCTGTTGTTGCGTTCTTCCTTTCCGCCAGCTCCGTGATGCGATCAACAAAGGGCTTGTTAGCAGCAATGCTCGCCGGCTGGAAGCGGTCGAACCCGGAACGAAGATCCGATTTCGGATCAAACCTTGTCTGCGGATCCAGATTCTGGGTGAGATAGCCCATGCCAATTGGACCCCAGGGCACGAAGCC
>Ga0070713_100000749_pt1 | contig 20796 bp, 23 predicted proteins | sample LARL82metaG_FD_65465 | JGI IMG/M metagenome (GOLD analysis project Ga0070713, IMG submission 65465) | Corn, switchgrass and miscanthus rhizosphere microbial communities from Kellogg Biological Station, Michigan, USA - LAR L8-2 metaG | ecosystem: Host-associated > Plants > Roots > Rhizosphere ...
GAAAACCACGCATTCTCCATCACCGACCTGCAACGGTGGGAAAAGAAGAACGGCCGCATCCCACGCGGTGCGTTCGTCGCCCTGCGTACCGATATGTACAAGGATTGGGACAGCAATCCCGAGCGCTTCAAGCGAACTCCGTTTCCCGCCTGGGCCTTCGAGACAATCAAATTCCTGTACGAACAGCGCGGCGTGATCGCGACCGGTCATGAGTCGATGGATACCGACACGACCGACAAGATGGACTCCGAAACCTATATCCTCAAACGCGGCCACTATCAGATCGAAGTGATGGCCAATCTCGACAAGGTCCCGTCGAAAGGAGCCTTGATCGTCGTCACTTGGCCGAAGGTCCAGAAAGGCCTCGGGTTCCCGGCACGTGCATTTGCGATATTGCCCTGAGCATTGCGTGCAATAGGGCGTCGATCCGCGCTAGGTTGCCGTGATGTCGTCCGCTCAAAGCAAACTTCACGTCAATCGCCTCAGCGAGGCGACATCTCCTTACCTGCTTCAGCACAAACACAACCCGGTCGACTGGTGGACCTGGGGACCTGAAGCTCTTGCAGAAGCAAAAGCTTCGAACCGACCAATTCTACTCTCCGTGGGCTACGCCGCATGCCACTGGTGCCACGTGATGGCGCACGAGTCGTTCGAGGACGAAGCAACCGCGCGGGTGATGAACGAGTTGTTCGTCAACATAAAGGTGGATCGCGAAGAACGGCCCGACATCGACCAGATCTATATGACTGCTCTGCATCTCCTGGGAGAGCAAGGCGGTTGGCCTTTGACGATGTTTCTTACCCCGGAGGCCGAGCCGGTCTGGGGCGGTACATATTTCCCGAAAGACGCTCGCTTCGGACGACCCGCGTTTGTGGACGTGTTGCGCGAAGTGGCCCGACTGTTTCGCGAGGAGCCAAGTCGGATCGAGCAAAATCGTAGCGCGTTGCTCGCGCGACTCGCGGACAAAGCTCGCCCAGTCGGACGGGTGACGATCGGACTGAAGGAGCTCGATGCTGCGGCGATGCAGGTCGGCAACATGTTCGATTCAATCAATGGCGGCCTGCGTGGCGCACCGAAATTTCCGCAACCCGCGATACTGGAAATGCTCTGGCGCGCGGGGTTACGCACGAATGACGGGCGCTTCTTTGAAACGGTCGAACATACGCTTGAAAGGATGTGCGAAGGGGGCATCTACGATCATCTTGGCGGAGGTTTCTCGCGCTATTCCGTGGACGAGAGATGGCTGGTGCCGCATTTCGAGAAGATGCTCTACGACAACGCCCAGCTGCTCGAACTGCTGGCGCTAGTCTGGCAGCACAGCGGCAAGGCTCTGTTCGCCCAACGTGCTAGCGAAACCGTCGCTTGGCTCACGCGCGAGATGATCACGGGCGAGGGCGCCTTTTCTGCCTCCCTTGATGCCGATTCGGAAGGCGAAGAGGGCAAGTTCTACGTCTGGTCGAAAAGCGAGATCATCGAGCTCCTTGGCGCTGATGATGGGGAATTCTTTGCCCGCCACTACGACGTCACCGACGAAGGCAATTTCGAAGGGCACAATATACTGAACCGCCTCAAGAACGTTCCACGCACTGAAGCAGACGAAACGCGTCTGTCCGACTTGCGGGTGATGTTGCTGCGGGCGCGCTCAGCCCGTGTACGGCCAGGACTCGATGACAAAGTGTTGGCCGACTGGAACGGGCTGATGATCGCAGCGATGGTCAACGCAAGCATCATTCTGGACAAGCCGGATTGGCTTGCGATGGCCAAACGTGCGTTCGCCTTTATCGCGCAAGGCATGACCAAGGGAGGCCGGCTGGGACATTCCTGGCGTGACGGCAGACTGCTTTTTCCGGGTCTTGCTTCCGACTATGCGGCGATGATCCGCGCCGCACTGGCTCTCTACGAGGCGACAGGCGAACGCCCATACCTTGAATATGCGCTCAGCTGGCAAACCGCATTCGACACGCACTACGCCGATCAAGACACCGGTTGGTATTACCTTTCCGCTGACGACGCGTCCGACCTGTTGTTACGCCCGCATTCAACGCAGGACGATGCGACGCCTAATCCGAACGCGGTTGCGGCCCAGAACCTTGTCCGTTTGGCTGCTCTCACCGGTGATGAGAAATGGCGGGAGAAGGCCGACAGGCTGATCGAAGGAATTCTCTCAGCAACCGAGCGAAATATGTTCGGCCACGTCGCGCTGCTCAACGCACTGGACCTCCGCCTGACCGGCGCCGAAATCGTGGTCACGGGAAAGGACTCCGAAGAGATCGCAATGACGGCATTGAAATTGCCGTTCGTTGATAGAATTGTCCTGCGCGTCGCTGACCCAAGCGATTTGCCTGCATCACATCCGGCACAAGAAAACATCAAGTCCGCACCGAGGGCAGTTTTCGTCTGTATCGGGGAACGCTGCTCCTTGCCGATCACTGAGCCGGCCGATATTGCTACGGCCCTGGCAGCGATGCGCGGTTTTTGACGAATCCTCCGAACGGTTGAGATCGGTGATCCACCGGTCGCCCGATGAACAGATATTAAAATTAATAAGCGCCTCCCTTCGATCGCACGACGCGCCGCAAGGTTCCCGCAGCCATAATTTGCTGGCCTGAGCTGCAATCCGAGTCATCTCGGTTTCAAACTGCGGGGACCAAAACTATGCGATCCAGGATTTCTGTTGGCTCCAATATCTTCAGAGCGAGGAACCTCGTTCTCGGAGCGTTGCTTGTCAGCGTAACTGTCAGCGCGCCGGAACCGGCGCCGGCACAAGGCGCGCCTGAAACGATGAACATGCCGGCGTTCGCGCCCGCCATGATCGAGCACATGCGCAAGATGCGGCGATACAAAGATCACGACCATGGCGCTCAGCCCACGCCACATGTCATCGACCGCTTCAGAGTGGATTCCGACCCAAAGGGTGCGATTGCTTCATTTCAACCCAACGGCGCGACGTTCACGTCGAACAACGCCTTCTTCAAGGATATGGGCACGAACGGCAGAACCTGTTTCACCTGCCACCAGCCGCAGAACGCCTGGGGAGTTAGCGCCAGGGATGTCGCTGAACGTTTCGAGCGAACGGCTGGTACCGATCTGATCTTCCGGCTGGTCGACGGCGCAACTTGCCCCAGCGATGACGTATCGACACTGCGCGCAAAGAAGCGCGCCTACAAATTGCTGACGGAGAAAGGTCTGATCCGTGTCGGCCTTGCGATCCCTGCGACGGCGGAATTTGCCGTTACCGCAATTGATGATCCTTATGGCTGCAGCACCAATCCCGAGACGGGCTCCGGCATTCTGTCGATGTACAGGCGCCCGTTGCCGACCACCAATGTGGGATTTCTAAGCACCGTGATGTGGGACGGGCGCGAGAACACAGGGCAGGGTCTCGCCGCGGATCTTAAAAGCCAGGCTCGCGATGCCACCCTTGGTCACGCCCAGGCCGCGACTTCGCCCACGGATGCCCAGCTGAACGAAATCGTCTCTTTTCAGCTAGGCATCTTCACCGCCCAGATTTTCGACCACAAGGCGAAGTTCCTGACGAGCGACAATGCCAAAGGCGGTCCGATCGCCCTTTCGGCACAGGAGTTCTTCATCGGGATCAACGATCCGCTCGGACTTAATCCGAAAGGAACCCCGTTCTCGTCGCAGGTTTTCGATATATATCGTCCGTGGCTCAATGCGGGCCATCGACACGACTATCGCGACCTCGGCATGCCTGTTGCAAATGCCGCGGAGCTCTTCAAGACTATCAACATCACCGACGACTGGCGGCGCAACAATCACGAGCGCGGTATGGTGAACGAGCATCGCCGCTCGGTGGCCCGCGGCGAAGAACTGTTCAACAACACCAAAATCAACATCACCGGTGTTGCCGGACTCAACGATGATCTCAATATCGAGACCATTCCTGGCTTTTGCGGCACCTGCCACGACTCGCCGAACATCGGCCACCATTCGGTCAAGGCGCCGCTCGACATTGGCGTTCCCGATGCCGGCGAAAAAGCACCACCAGTCCTCGACATTGCTGGTCTGCCGGTCTTTACGATCACCTGCAAAGCCGGCCCGCTCGCCGGAAAGGTCTACAAGGTAACCGATCCCGGCCGCGCCATGATCAGCGGCAAGTGCAAGGACATCGGTCGATTCAAGGGACCGATCCTCCGAGGCCTCGCCGCCCGCGCGCCGTATTTCCACAATGGTTCGGCCGAGAATTTGCGGGACGTCGTCGACTTCTATGACCGGCGTTTCAGCATCGGCCTCAGCCACAAGGATAAGACGGATCTCGTCAACTTCCTGAACACGCTCTGACGAACTCCATCTCACGAATAAGAAATGGCCGGGCAAAATGCCCGGCCATTTTGATTCGTATCGCGAATCGTCAGGTATTCATCGACTCGAAGAATTCGCCGTTGTTCTTTGTGTTGCGCAGCTTGTCCAGCAGGAAGTCGATGGCATCCATCGTGCCCATCGGATTGAGAATGCGCCGCAGGACATACATTTTCTTGAGGATGGCCGGATCGGTCAGCAGCTCTTCCTTGCGCGTGCCGGACCGCGTGATGTCGATCGCCGGGAAGGTGCGCTTGTCGGCGACCTTGCGATCGAGGATCAGTTCCGAGTTACCGGTACCCTTGAACTCTTCGAAAATCACTTCGTCCATACGGCTGCCGGTATCGATCAACGCGGTGGCAATGATGGTGAGCGAGCCGCCTTCCTCGATATTACGCGCAGCACCGAAGAAGCGCTTCGGCCGCTGCAATGCGTTGGCGTCGACACCGCCGGTTAGCACCTTGCCCGAAGAAGGAACGACAGTGTTGTAAGCGCGGCCGAGACGGGTAATCGAGTCAAGCAAGATCACAACGTCACGCTGGTGTTCAACAAGGCGCTTGGCCTTCTCGATCACCATTTCCGCGACCTGCACGTGACGCGATGCCGGTTCATCGAACGTCGACGAGATCACTTCGCCCTTGACCGAGCGTTGCATGTCCGTGACTTCCTCCGGCCGCTCGTCGATGAGCAACACGATCAGGTAAGTCTCGGGATGATTAGCGGTGATTGAATGGGCGATGTTCTGCAGCAATACGGTTTTGCCGGTTCGCGGCGGCGAAACGATCAACGCGCGCTGTCCTTTGCCGATCGGTGCGACGATGTCGATGACACGCGCCGAGAGGTCCTTCTTGGTCGGATCCTCGTATTCCATCTTGAGCCGCTCGTCGGGATAGAGCGGTGTCAGGTTGTCGAAATTGACTTTGTGGCGCGCCTTCTCAGGGTCTTCGAAATTGATCGTATTGACCTTGAGCAGCGCGAAATAACGCTCCCCTTCCTTGGGAGAACGGATGTGTCCCTCCACGGTATCGCCGGTGCGCAGGCCGAAACGGCGAATCTGACTCGGAGACACATATATGTCGTCCGGTCCGGAGAGATAGTTTGATTCCGGCGATCGCAAAAAGCCGAAACCGTCGGATAGAACCTCGACCACACCCTCGCCGATGATATCGACTTCCTGAGTGGCGAGTTGTTTGAGAATTGCAAACATCAGCTCCTGCTTGCGCATGGTGCTGGCGTTTTCGACCTGATGCTCTTCAGCGAATGCGACGAGTTCGGCAGGTGTCTTGGACTTGAGGTCCTGGAGTTTCATTTCCCGCATTGGGGGTTTACGTCCTTGGGATCGTTACGGCGGAGTTTTTGAAAGATGGATGACTTGCGCCGTGTGACTTGGAGAGAGATCGCAGGTCTTGGGTGACGAGAAAGCTGGGAAAGGTCCCGGAACCCGATGCTGCGACCGGCCCAAACGCGGGTGCCGGAACGCGACTGCATCCGCCTGCGTTCGGTGGGATGCCGACAACATAGGTTGAGCCGGCGTCACAAGCAAGAGCTTGGAGCGCGCCGTGTGCGTTTGTCGCGATAGGCTAAAACGGTTTAACGACCACCAAGATTACGATAACAATCAATAAAGCTGTCGGTATCTCATTGATAATACGGTAGAATTTATCGGAGTGCTTATTTCGGTCCGCTTGGAATTCGTTTACCCAACGCGCAAATAATCCGTGCAGGACTGTCATGGCGAGTACTGCAACGAACTTGGCGTGAAACCAGCCAGCGCCCAGCCACTTGCCTTCGAGCAGCAAGAAGATACCAACGATCCAGGTGATCAGCATCGCCGGCATCATGATGAAGTTGAACAACCGGCGCTCCATCGTCTTCAGCGTTTCCGACACCTCAGACTTGGGCTTGGCCATTGCGTGGTAGACGAACAGCCGGGGCAAATAGAGCATGCCGGCCATCCAGGCGATGACGGCGATGATATGCAGAGCTTTCAGCCACAGGTACATGAAAGTTATCCACGAACCCGCTTGAGCATGCGTTCAACGTTTGCAATCGGCGTTTCGGGAAGAATTCCGTGACCGAGATTAAATATCAGTGATCCATCGCCGAGTTCTTTCATGACATCGTCAACCTCTCGGTCGAGAGACGCACCTCCAGCGAGCAAGGCCAAGGGATCAACATTTCCCTGAACGGGGACGCGCCGCTGCAACGTTTCGCGCGCAATCATTCGAGGAAACGTCCAATCAATGCCAATCGCGCTTACGCCCGTCATCTCGACATAAGGCAGCGCCATCGCGGTCGCACCGCGGGGAAACCCAATAATCTTCGCACCCGGCACTTCCTTGCGGACTCCTTCGACGATCTTTTGCGTGGGTGCGACGCACCAGCGATCGAATTGCTCCGGTGAAAGAACGCCGGCCCAGGTGTCGAACACTTGGACGACATCCGCGCCTGCTTTGAGCTGGCCCACAAGATATCCAATTGAGGCTTGCGTCAGTCGATCAATCAATCGCTGGAAATTTTCAGTGTCGTGATACGCAAATCGCCGGGCTGGCGCCTGATCGGATGTACCCTCTCCTGCAACCATGTAGGTCGCAACAGTCCATGGAGCCCCGCAAAACCCAATCAAAGCGGTATGGCTGCCGAGCTGCCCTTTGACCGAACGCACCGTTTCATAGACAGGAGCTACAACCCTCTCATCAAGACTGTCGCGCAAGGCCGCAACGCCGGCAAATTCGACAAGTGGTTCAAGCTTTGGGCCTTCGCCTGTGAGGAACTCAACTTTTCGTCCAAGGGCAAGCGGTACGATAAGAATATCCGAGAACAAGATTGCTGCATCAAACCCAAACCGGCGTACCGGCTGTAACGTCACCTCCGCCGCCAACTTCGGGTTAAGGCAAAGATCGAGAAAGCCGCCGGCCTGCTGCCGCAGCGCACGATATTCCGGCAGATAACGACCGGCCTGTCGCATCAGCCATACTGGAGGGATAGTCTCATGCTTGCCGGCAAGCACTCGTAACAGCTTTTTCCCCACGGCACCTGCCGATCCGGCTTCTTGCATTAAAGACTCTTCTTAAGAATCTGTTGTGTTTGTTAGGGCGTTGATTGGACTCATGCCTGTCGATCAACATTCTGTCCACTGGATGAAAGAGCTCTGTCCAGAATAGGGCGCAATCACGCGCTTCATCCTTCCACAGCAATCGCCCATGTTTTTCAGGGATTTTGACCAGCTGTCCCCGGCCTTCCCCAGCTCGGTATGCACAATCCAGCAGCACAAACCGGATATGCCCCGGTGATCATCCCGCGGACACCGGTGTGGATGGATATTGGACTTCAAACGGGTGTCGGGTTGCCTGTAAGGTCAAGCCATGGCCTCTTCCCGCAATATCCACACGTCGTCCGGCCTTTATACAGATGTCTGAGACCGGTTATTTCCATCTCCACCTGGTATCCGACGCGACCGGTGAAACCTTGATTACCGTCGCGCGAGCGGCGGCGGCGCAGTACGCCAATGTATCGCCCGTCGAACATCTCTATCCGATGGTGCGCTCCAAAAAGCAGCTCGACCACGCGCTGGCGGAAATCACCGAGTCGCCGGGTCTGGTTCTCTACACGTTGCTCGAAGAAGATCTCATTCAGCTGCTCGAGAAAAAATGCCGTGAACTCGGATTGCCGTGCATGTCGGTGTTAGGACCGGTATTGCGGCTCTTCCAATCTTATCTTGGGGCTGAAACCATCCATCGTGCCGGCGCTCAGCATGTGTTGAATGCAGAATATTTCCAGCGTATCGACGCACTCAATTTTACGATGCTGCACGACGACGGCCAACATGTTGAAGGTCTTGAAGAGGCCGACGTCGTTCTGGTCGGTGTCTCGCGCACGTCAAAGACACCAACTTCCATCTATCTTGCCAATCGCGGCGTCAAAACCGGCAATGTACCGCTGGTACCCAGCGTGCCGCTGGCGCCAGCGGTGGAAAAGCTCACCAGGCCGCTTGTGGTTGGGCTATATGCGAGCCCCGAGCGTATCGTTCAGATCCGCGAGAATCGGCTGCTTGGGTTAAAGGCGCATCGCGATGACGATCAGTACATTGACAAGACCGCGGTCGCTGAAGAGGTCTCGTTTTCGCGGCGACTTTGCGCGAGGCACAATTGGCCCACGATTGACGTCACGCGACGGTCGATTGAGGAAACGGCGGCAGCGGTCATGAGGCTTTTGAGCGAGCGACGCCGGCATCCGGTGGCCTGACCCATGGCTCTTTGGCTCGCCTCCCAGCCACTGGTGCTTGCATCCAGAAGTGACATCCGGGGAAAGATCCTGGCAGCAGTGGGTCTGCGGTTTGAAATAAGGCCATCGCAAATCGACGAGCGGACCGTGGAAGCCAAATCAGGTGTGGTCGATGCGGCAGGTGTGGCCCAACATTTGGCACGTGCCAAGGCAGAGGCGGTCGCAGCCCTATTGCCGGGCCGTCTGGTCTTGGGGGCCGATCAGACATTGGCGAACGGATCAGCGCGGCTGAGCAAACCTCGCGATCGGGCCCAGGCTGCCGATCAGTTGCGGGCGTTGCGCGGACGGACGCATGAACTTCACTCAGCGCTTGCTCTGGTTCGAAACGGCGAGACGATCTTTTCGTGCGCTGACACCGCCAAGCTGACCATGCGCGACTTCTCCGATCGCTTCCTGAATAATTATCTCGATATGATTGGAGATAGCGCAATGAGCAGCGTCGGGGCTTATCAACTCGAAGGTATCGGCATTCACCTGTTCGAGCGCGTGGAAGGGGACTATTTCACGATCCTCGGACTGCCGCTTTTGCCGCTGTTGGATTTCCTCAGGCACGGCAAGTTCATTGATGGTTAGCCAATGTTCGTTCTCGGGCTGACAGGTTCGCTTGGGATGGGCAAGTCCACCACCGCGAGGTTCTTTGCGGAGGAGGGAGTTCCTCTTCACGACGCGGATGCGGCGGTTCATCGGCTCTATGAGGGCGAGGCGACAGCACTGATCGAGGCGGCGTTTCCAGGCACGACGAGCGGTGGCAGGGTTGACCGTGACAAACTGGCCAAAAAAGTGCTTGGCGATTCGGCTGCTATCAAGAGGCTCGAAACCATCATTCATCCGTTGGTCGGCCGCGCTGAGGCTCAATTTCTGGACGAGGCCGCTCGCAAAGATGCGGCAGTGGTGGTGCTCGATATACCGCTGCTGTTTGAAACCGGCGCCGACCGAAGGTGTGACGCGGTTGTCGTCGTCTCTGCGCCGGCGGACGTGCAGCGCGCCCGCGCATTTGAGCGTCCCGGCATGACGGAGGAGAAGTTTCAGGCCATCCTTGCCAAGCAAATGCCCGATGCCGAGAAACGCGCACGCGCCGATTTCGTAGTGGATACGTCAAAAGGATTGGATGCTGCACGTGTTCAAGTGCGTGAAATTCTTGGCCGCATTGCTAGAATGCCAAAACGGGCAAAGTGATTCTTTGATCCATCATGCGCGAAATCGTTCTGGACGTCGAAACGACAGGTCTTGATCCAATCCAGGGGCACCGGATTGTCGAACTTGGCTGCGTCGAACTGCTCAACCGGATCCCAACCGGATCGACCTTTCACGTCTATCTCAATCCCGATCGTGACATGCCTGCCGAGGCTTTCGCAGTCCATGGACTCTCAACGGAGTTTCTACAGCAACACAGACGTTTCCTCGAAGTTGCGGATGAATTCCTTGCCTTCATTGGCGACGCACCGCTGGTCATCCACAACGCCGGCTTCGATCATGGATTTCTCTGCGCGGAACTGAAACGAGCCGAGCGGGCATTGATCGCAAGAGAGCGGCTCGTCGACACTCTGCTGCTGGCGCGTCGCAAGCACCCGGCCGGGCCCAACAGACTGGATGACTTATGCGCGAGATACGGAATCGACAGCTCTCGACGCACCAAACACGGCGCGCTGCTTGACGCGGAGATTTTGGCCGAGGTTTACGTCGAACTGATTGGCGCGCGTCAGGCCCAACTTGGTTTGGCCGAACGCGGAAATCGACACGCTGACGGAACTGAAGGTGTCATTATTATCCGCGAGCGGCCCGAGCCTCTCGCGTCGCGTCTGAGCGAAGCGGATATCGCCGCTCACGACGAATTTGTGATCGGGCTCGGCGAAAGCGCCTTGTGGCGAGACTACCGTCGGAACGCGGGCTGACTGTTCAGCTGCCTACGATGGGAGCGGCCGGCTGAGCCTGCGCCATTTTTTGGCGATAGAGGCTGACGAAATCGACCGGATCTAGCAAAAGCGGGGGAAAGCCGCCATTACGTACGGCGGTCGCGATGATCTCTCGCGCAAACGGAAACAACAAACGTGGGCACTCGATCAGCACGACTGGGTTCAGGCTTTCCGGCGGAACATTTCGAATGCGAAAAACGCCGGCAAAGTCGAGATCGAAACGAAATAGCAGGGCGCCAGCTGCTTCGGCTTTGCCTTCGAGTTTGATCGAAACTTCGATGTCGCTATCTGACAGCGGGTTCGCGCCGACGTTGATCTGAATTCCGATTTGCGGATGTTCCTGACGCGAAGTGAGCGACTGCGGCGCGTTCGGATTTTCGAAGGAAAAGTCTTTAATGTATTGCGACACCACAGTGAGCTGCGGCGCCTCCTGCGGCGCGGCTTGTCCCGGGCCGCCATTCGTCGACATCGTCATAAAAACTCCTTTGCGCCAACCGCCGTGCGCGGCGGTTGGCTAACATACGGTCCATATGGGAACAAGGACGGTATTGTTTTGCATCGCGCACGATTTCCGCGAGGCCACTCCGTTCGGCTGAGCCGTGGCAAGCACTTCGGCGCGGTATCTCAGCGCGGGTTCTTGTTGCGGCGTTGGTCGGGCAGCGACGGGTCAGGCACCTGATGCCACTGCTCGGGCGCGAGGTCGACTACATCGTCCCTGTCACGTGGCGCTGAAAAGGCGTCGAGACCGGTGGCGGCCAGTCGTCGCAGCGGCGGCACCAGCAGGAGCAGTGCCAGCAGATCGGTGATAAAGCCCGGAATTAAAAGCAGAATTCCGGCCAGCAGGATAGGACCAACAGCACTATCTGTGCGCAACGCGGCAAAATTTCCATTGCCCACCGCGACGCGAACCCGCTGAATGTGATTACCGCCGGCGTGGCGCAAAATGAGAAAACCAGCCACCGAGCTGGCCAATATCAGCCCCAAAGCCCAGCCGAAACCGATCAAGGCGGCCACCACTATGAATGCCACCAGTTCCAAAAGGGGCAATGCCAGCAGTCCGGACAGCAACCATTTTGCCACATTCATCGGCGTTTCTCGGGTCGGGCGATGTTGGCCTCAGCCCCCTGATCGTCTAAGGTTCGGTGAGCTGAGTTGAATTGCGCCGAACTTCTGGCGCGATCCGGCCCTTATGATTGGTGTCACCACCGGCGGATACAAGAGCGGTGGAGCCGCCGCTTCGCCGTCCGGCAGGCGAGGGCCGAAACGCCGGTCGGCCGATGCGCCTTACGGTAGCCGAAAGCATGCGAGACGTGTTCGATATCTACACCATCATTTTCTTAGCGCTCGCAGTGTTCATTTTCCTGCGCTTGCGCAGCGTGCTGGGTCAACGGACAGGCCGCGAACGCCCGCCATATGATCCATATTCGGCTCGCGAGCCAGTGCGACCCGCGGCCGATAAGGTTGTGACCTTGCCCAACCGCACAACGGAAACAGTTGTGCCAAAACCCGCCGAAGCGACCGAAACTCCCGTTCAGCGTTGGAAAGGTGTCGCCGAGCCGGGCTCGGCTATTGCGGCGGGCCTTGATGCCATTGTCGCCGCGGATCCGAATTTTGGCGCGCAACATTTTCTGACTGGCTCTCGCGCGGCATATGAAATGATCGTGAACGCCTACGCCGAGGGCGACAGGCGCAGTTTGAAGAATTTGCTCGCACGCGAGGTCTATGACGGTTTCGAAACTGCGATCGGCGAGCGTGAGAAGCGTGGCGAGACTGTCGAAAGCCGTTTCGTGTCGATCGACAATGCCGACATCACGGGAGCTGAACTGCGTGGGCGCAATGCCCAGGTCACCGTTCGCTTCCAGTCGAAACTTGTTTCGGTGACGCGCGACAAAGATGGCAACGTAATTGACGGCAATGCTGAACGAGTAACCGATATCACCGACATTTGGACATTTACGCGTGACGTAAGCTCGCGTGATCCGAATTGGAAGCTGCTCGCAACGGAGGCCGGGCAGTAGGAATGGCACTGACGAGCCTCCGCTCACTCGTTAAGATCGGATTTGGCTTCTGTCTGGTCGCGGCAGCGAGCTCGCAAGCGGACGCGATGAGCTTGCGCAATGCGAAGTTGGAGACGCTTTCGTTCTCCGCGCTGGACGGCTGGCAAGACGATGACCATGCCGCCGCTTTCGCCACATTCCTGAAAAGCTGCCGCGCGATCCTCAACGCCAACAAGACAATACGTTCGGCTCGGCCGCTTTTGGCCGGATTATTCAAGGCGTGCGACCGTGCGACGGCCGCCGGTCAGCTTGATCGCGAACGGGCACGTGCTTTCTTTGAAGACAACTTCAAGCCGGTCAGGGTCATGCCTGGCGGCCAGCCTGAGGGCTTCTTCACCGGTTATTACGAAACGGAGGTCGACGGTTCGCGCTTCCCAAGCGATGAATACACCGTCCCGATTTACGCGGCACCCGAGGAAACGGTCAGACGAAAGAAAAGCACGGTATTTGCCGATCTCGATCGCACCAAGATTGAAGATGGGGCGTTGGCCGGCAAAGACCTCGAGATTTGTTACGTCAAGAGTCCAATCGACGTATTCTTTGCGCAGATCCAGGGGTCCACGCGGGTCAGGCTCGACAATGGCAAGCTGCTGCGCCTCAACTACATTGCAAGCAACGGCATGCCGTATACGCCGGTCGGAAAATTTCTGATCGATCGCGGCATCGTTTCCAAGGAAGAAATGTCGATGGACAAGATCCGCGACTACATGGAAGCGAATCCGGAAGACGGTAAAGCCTTGCGCCGCAAAAATCGTTCGTTCGTCTTTTTCCGGGAAACACCGTTGCGCGCTGACGATGAATGCATTGGTGCCCAAGGTGTTCCGCTTACGGCTGGGCGCTCGCTAGCGGTGGACAAGCGTGTCCATGTTTATGGAACGCCGATCTGGATAGACGCTCAGCTCCCGATCGAAAGCGAAAAGCCCGAGACCAAATTTCGCCGTCTCCTGTTTGCGCAGGACACGGGTTCGGCCATCGTCGGACCGGCACGTGCCGATATATATTTCGGGCACGGCGAGGAGATCAGTCACATTGCGGGCCGCATCAAGCAAAATGGGCAATTCGTCATGCTGGTGCCGCAGAACGTACCAGTGAACAATCCGGTGGTGGCGGGCGCCAAGAATATCCCGCTCCCGAAACCACGCCCGGGACTGATTGTCACCGCTGCTGCGCGAACGAGCACGCCAGCGGCGATGAACCACCCGGCGACTCGGCGCAAGCCACGCCGCTGACATCATGAGCTCCGGCGACGGCAAACGGCGCCGCGTTCTCTCCGAAGAGGAACGTGTGTTGTGGACGGCGGTGACGAAAACGATCGCGCCGCTGAAGGACGCGCCACCCCCCGAAAATGTTGAAACATATGCGGCACCGCCCGGTCGACCGGGCGCACCCATCGTCAAATCTTCCCGGACCGCGCCGCCGATTGCTGAGAAAAAAGCACCGCCCCCGCTTGCGGCGCTCGGGCGCAGGGCGAAACAGCGGGTTGCGCGTGGCAAGGAGCCGATCGATGGTCGCCTTGATCTGCACGGACTGACCCAGCGCGAGGCTCACGCAACGTTATTGCGCTTCCTGCACACGGCGAGCTCGCGCGGCGCCAGGCTCGTTCTGGTCATCACAGGGAAAGGTCGTGTCGGCCAAAGCGAGCGTGGCGTCCTCAAGCGGCAGGTTCCGCAGTGGTTGGCCTTGCCGGAATTTCGCGAGTGGGTCGTTGGATTCGAGGACGCGCACATCAGCCACGGGGGCGAGGGCGCGCTCTATGTTCGCATCCGGCGCAACAGCCGGATCAGAGAATAAACCGGCTCAGATCGGCGTTCTTGGCCAGGTCGCCGATGTGCTTTTCCACGTATTCTGCGTCGATCTTGACCGTTTCGCCGGAACGATCGGGCGCCGCGAATGACACCTCGTCGAGGACGCGCTCCATCACCGTTTGCAGACGGCGAGCGCCGATGTTTTCGACGCTGGAATTCACGGAGACCGCGATGTCGGCGATGGCGTCGATCGCGTCCTCGCTGAATTCAAGTTTCACACCTTCAGTGTCCATCAGCGCCACATATTGCTTGATCAGAGAAGCTTCCGGCTCGGTGAGAATCCGACGAAAATCGTCTCGGGTGAGCGCCTTGAGCTCGACGCGGATCGGCAAGCGGCCTTGCAATTCGGGTAACAGATCGGACGGCTTCGAGATGTGGAAAGCGCCCGAAGCGATGAACAAAATATGGTCCGTTTTTACAGGACCGTGCTTGGTATTCACCGTCGTGCCCTCGATCAAAGGCAATAAGTCGCGCTGTACGCCTTCGCGTGACACGTCAGCGCCGCGCAGGCCTTCGCGGCCGGCAATCTTGTCGATTTCATCGAGAAAGACGATGCCGTTCTGCTCGACGGCCCGGATCGATTCCTGCACAAGCTGCTCGGTGTCGAGCAACTTGTCGGATTCTTCGTTGATCAAGATGTCGTAGGATTCCTCGACGGTGACTCGGCGCGTCTTGGTGCGTCCACCGCCGAGCTTGCCGAAAATATCGCCGATATTGATCGCACCCATCTGCGCGCCGGGCATGCCGGGAATTTCGAACATCGGCATGCTGGCGCCGCCGGCCTGCACCTCGATCTCGATTTCCTTGTCGTTCAGTTCGCCGTCGCGCAACTTCTTGCGGAAGCTCTCGCGCGTTGCCGGGCTCGCTCCGGGACCGACCAGGGCACTGAGCACGCGCTCCTCAGCCGATTGCTCCGCGCGCGTACGCACGTCCTTGCGCTTTCTCTCGCGGATGAGCGCGATGCCGATTTCGACCAGGTCACGGACGATCTGCTCGACGTCGCGTCCGACGTATCCGACTTCCGTGAACTTGGTCGCCTCGACTTTGAGAAAAGGCGCGCCGGCGAGCTTGGCGAGACGTCGGGAAATCTCGGTCTTGCCGACGCCGGTTGGCCCGATCATCAGGATATTTTTGGGCAGGACTTCCTCGCGCAGTCTCTCGTCAAGCTGCAGGCGCCGCCAGCGGTTGCGCAGCGCAATGGCAACCGCGCGCTTCGCATCGCCCTGGCCGACGATGTAGCGATCAAGTTCGGATACGATTTCGCGCGGGGAGAAGTCGGTCATGCGTTGCGTACCATCAGGAGGGCGGGTCCATCGGAAGTGTCGACCAGGCGATCTTTTCGAAAGCCGGCCTTTTCATATGCGCGGATCGCGCGTGCATTCGCCGGATCGGGATCCGTGACGACGCGTGGAGCTCCTGCTGTCAGCAGGCTATCGACAAAAGAGCGGATGAAAACCGAGCCGTGGCCGCGATCGAGCATGTCCGCTTCGCCGATGAATTGATCGATGCCGCGCGTGCCCGCGGGCTGAGGTCCCAGGCAATTGTCCCAGGATGCGGGATCGTAGCACTGCAGATAGCCGAATGGCCGAGCGTCGCGCGCCACGATGAACTGATGCATGGCTGGTTCATCGAGATCGCCTTTGACGAGATCGAATTGCTGGTCAGGCGCGCCCCACCATTTCACGACGTGTGCTTCACCGAGCCACTGCCGGACCAGCGGCAAGTCATCGGCGGTCATGGGACGAAACTCATACATGCAAACGGTATCAGGCGCTCTTCAACGTCTCGACGGTGACGTTGCGGTTGGTGAAAACACAAATGTCGGCCGCGATATCGAGTGACCTGCGTACGATAGCCTCTGCATCGAGCGGCCCATCGAGCAACGCGCGGGCGGAGGCAAGTGCGTAATTGCCGCCGGAGCCGATGCCCATGACACCATTTTCCGGCTCCAGCACATCGCCCGTGCCGGTCAGGACGAGTGAGACTTTGGCATCGGCGACAATCATCATCGCCTCGAGGCGCCGCAGATAGCGATCGGTGCGCCAATCTTTTGCGAGTTCGACCGCGGCGCGCGTGAGCTGCCCGGGATACTGTTCGAGCTTGCCTTCCAGACGCTCAAACAGCGTAAACGCGTCCGCGGTGGCGCCGGCGAACCCGCCAATCACGTCGCCCTTACCGAGGCGGCGCACTTTTTTGGCGTTGGACTTGACGATGGTCTGGCCGATCGAGACCTGACCATCTCCGCCGATCACTACGCTGTCGCCTTTGCGGACGGTTAATATGGTCGTCCCATGCCAGGCGGGAAGTTCGTTCGGTGACATTAGGTTAAAACCCCCGAGATCAGCCGACATTTAGGTATGACGTTGGGCATTTGCAAACAGTCCTGACGCCTGTGGCGAATCCGGCGAACCCCTGATAAAAGGCGCGCGAACAAAGGATATTCGCCATGCGCAAGGGCGCCGTAAAGCGCAAGACAAAGGAAACCGACGTCGAGGTCGCGGTCGATCTTGACGGGGCAGGGCGCGCATCCGTTGCGACCGGCATCGGCTTCCTCGATCACATGCTCGACTTGCTTGCCCGTCATTCGCGCATTGATATCACTGTGAAGGCAAAAGGCGATCTGCACATCGATCACCACCACACGACGGAGGATGTCGGCATTGCCCTCGGTCAGGCGGTGAAGCAGGCACTCGGCGATATGAAAGGGATCACGCGCTACGCGGATGTACACGTGCCGATGGACGAGGCGCTGACGCGCGTTGCAATCGACATTTCGGGTCGTCCTTTTCTCGTGTTCAAGGCCGAGTTTGTGCGCGACAAGGTTGGCGAGTTCGATACCGAGCTGGTTCAGGAATGGTTTCAGGCTTTTGCCATGAACGCCGGCGTCACCCTGCACGCGGAGACATTGTACGGCAGCAATGATCACCACATTGCCGAGTCGTGCTTCAAGGGCCTGGCGCGCGCGTTGCGCACGGCCGTGGCCATCGATTCGCGCGCCAAGGACGAAGTACCCTCTACGAAGGGCTCGCTCGGCGGGTAAACGCTGCGATATTGCCGGATTCAGTCGTTATGGATGTCCTGCTTTCGGGCGGTGCAATGGCATATATGAGGATTGAAACAGGACCCGCGTGATGCCGACTTACACCGTTCATGCGCCACCGCCGCGTCAGGACGAAACAACGAGCGCACCGGAGCGCTTCGTGTTTGTGCGCGATGGTTTCTATTTTTGGGCTTTTCTGCTTGCGCCGCTGTGGTTGTTGCTGCACGGCCTCTGGCTCGCCCTTGTGATCTATCTTGTTGGCTACGGAATTATCACTGGCGGCCTTGCCTTCCTGCACGCCTCGGCGAATGTGCAGTTTCTGGTCGGCATGCTGATCGCCTTCTTGATCGGCTTTGAGGCGTCGAGCATCTGGCGCTGGACTTTGGCGCGGCGCGGCTGGACCACTCTCGGCTTCGTCGTCGGTGAGGACACCGAGATTGCCGAACAGCGTTTCTTTTCCGAATGGACCAGACGCACGGGGCCACCATCACCACCGCCTGGTTCGCCCGAGCCCGGGTATACCGCGCCGGTGCGGCGCGGGGCTCCATCGCCATCCGATGTGATCGGTTTGTTTCCTGAACCGGGAGCTCAACGGTGAGCGTTGCCATCGTCGACTACGGGTCGGGCAATCTGCACTCCGCCGCGAAGGCCTTCGAGCGCGCTGCGCGTGAAAGCGGCTTCGCGCAACCGATTGCTGTTACCAGCGATCCGGATGCGATCACACGCGCCGAGCGCATTGTGCTGCCGGGCGTGGGTGCCTTTGCCGATTGCCGCCGCGGACTCGACGAAATTCCTGGTATGGTCGATGCGCTTGAGCAGAGCGTACGAAAAAGTGGGAAGCCCTTCTTCGGCATCTGCGTCGGGATGCAATTGATGGCGGAGCGGGGACGCGAATACAAAGTAACACCAGGTCTCGGCTGGATCGCGGGCGAAGTCGATCGCATCACACCGTCAAATCCGGATCTGAAAATTCCGCATATGGGCTGGAACACGCTCAATGTGCTGAAAGGTCATCCGCTCCTCGCCGGAATACCGGTGGGTGCTGATGGATTGCATGCATATTTCGTGCACTCGTACGAATTGAAAACGGCGAAGCGCGATGACCTGATTGCGCAGGCTGACTATGGCGGCCCGCTCACTGCCATTGTCGGGCGCGACAACATGGTTGGCACGCAGTTTCACCCGGAGAAGAGCCAGCGGCTCGGGCTTGCTTTGATTGCAAATTTTCTGAAGTGGACACCGTGATTCTCTTTCCCGCTATCGATCTCAAGGAAGGCCTCGCCGTTCGGCTGGAGCAGGGCGATATGGCGCGTGCGACCATATTCCACCGCGATCCGGCGGCGCAGGCGCGCGCATTCGAACAGCAGGGGTTCGAGTATCTTCACGTGGTGGATCTCGACGGCGCTTTTGCCGGCAAGCCGATGAACGCCGCGGCCGTCGATCGCATCCTCGAAACGATCAGCATTCCCGTGCAACTCGGCGGCGGCGTGCGTGATACGGCGACAGTGCAAAGCTGGCTCGAAAAAGGAATCGACCGCGTCATCATCGGGACCGCTGCGGTGCGCGATCCACCATTCGTCAAGCAGGTCGCGCGCGATTTTCCCGGTCGCATTGCGGTGGGTCTCGATGCGCGTGACGGCAAGGTTGCCGTCGAGGGCTGGGCGGAAACATCGCAGCTCTCGGTGCTCGACATTGCCCGGCGCTTTGAAGATGTGGGCGTTTCGGCGATCGTGTACACCGACATTGTGCGCGACGGAATGCTCAAAGGTCTCAATCTCGACGCGACCGTCGCTCTTGCCGATTCGATCAGCATTCCCGTGATCGCATCCGGTGGACTCGCTTCGATCGAGGACATCAAGGCAATGCTTTCGCCGCGCGCAGCAAAGCTCGCCGGTGCGATCGCGGGTCGTGCGCTTTACGATGGACGCCTTGACGCCGCTGAAGCGCTCAATCTCATCCGTGCCGCGAAAGCGTCGGTCTGATGTTCAAGGTCCGCGTCATCCCTTGTCTCGACGTGAAAGACGGCCGAGTGGTCAAGGGCGTCAACTTCGTCAATCTACGAGACGCAGGCGATCCGGTCGAAGCTGCCGTCGCATACGATGCAGCCGGCGCCGATGAGCTCTGTTTTCTCGATATCACCGCCAGCCACGAAAAGCGCGAGACGATCTACGACGTGGTCACACGCACCGCCGAAGCGTGCTTCATGCCCCTTACCGTCGGTGGCGGGGTACGCACGGTGGACGATATTCGTAGATTGCTCACATGCGGCGCGGACAAAGTGTCGATCAATACCGCCGCGGTCGATCGGCGTGCTTTTGTCAAAGAGGCGGCGGAGAAATTCGGCGACCAATGCATCGTCGTGGCGATCGATGCCAAGAAAGTATCGAAGGCGGGCGAAAAAGACCGGTGGGAAATTTTTACGCACGGGGGGCGCAATCCGACCGGCCTGGATGCCGTTGCGTACGCGAGGGAAGTTGTGGCGCTAGGGGCAGGAGAGATTTTGCTGACATCGATGGATCGCGACGGCACCAGGAAAGGCTACGACCTTCCTCTCACGCGCGCGATCGCGGACGCAGTCACCGTCCCGGTCATCGCCTCCGGAGGGGTCGGTACTCTCGACCACCTCGTTGAGGGCATTCGCGACGGACACGCCACTGCGGTGCTGGCGGCCTCTATTTTCCACTTCGGCGAGCATAGCGTTCGCGAGGCCAAGGCCTACATGGCCAAGGCAGGCCTGCCGATGCGGCTCGATCCCTGACCGCAACGGTGCTATTGAGCGGCCGAAGAGGCAGTCATGAGCAAGTTCACGCTGGCGGATCTGGAAAAGCGGGTGCACGAGCGTGCCCAGGCGAGCGCGGCGGAATCGTATACCCGAACTTTGATCGACAAAGGTGTCGCTCACTGCGCCAAGAAACTGGGCGAGGAGGCGATCGAGACAGGCTTTGCGGCCATCCAGGAGGACAAGGGACGGCTGATCGCGGAGGCCGCGGATCTTCTCTATCATCTGCTGGTACTGCTGGAAGCACGCGGTGTTTCGCTGGCCGAGGTTGAGGCAGCGCTGGAGAAACGCACGGCGCAAACTGGCCATGAGGAAAAAGCCTCACGTCCCGGTTCACTTGAATGATGGAACAGCGCACCGAAGAGAATCTCTCTCCCTACCGCACGTTCTCCCGTGCGGAATGGGCCATGCTGCGCGAAGACACGCCCATGACATTGACCTCGGAAGAGGTCACGCGGCTGCGCTCGCTGCACGATCGGCTGGACATGGCCGAAGTCGAAGAGATTTATCTGCCGTTATCGCGTCTACTCTCGATGTATGTGGCGGCGACGCAGCGGTTGTTTCGCGCGGAACAACGCTTTCTCGGAACCGAAGACGC
>Ga0070713_100000750_pt1 | contig 20792 bp, 15 predicted proteins | sample LARL82metaG_FD_65465 | JGI IMG/M metagenome (GOLD analysis project Ga0070713, IMG submission 65465) | Corn, switchgrass and miscanthus rhizosphere microbial communities from Kellogg Biological Station, Michigan, USA - LAR L8-2 metaG | ecosystem: Host-associated > Plants > Roots > Rhizosphere ...
CGGCGCGCAGCTCGCGCATCCTGCCTAACGGCACAGTCGCATTCACCGAAGTCACTACGTCACGCACGGCAGTCGTCAGGCCGGCGTCGATCCGCGTCTCCCCGGCGACGCGTAACAGCACGAACGCAGCGGTGGCTATTGAATTCTGGCGCAGCGGCACGTACAGCGACGGCTCCGGAACGGCGGTGAGGCTGTCGCGGCGCACGTCGCCGACGACGCCGACGACCGTCATCCAGTCCTTGAGCCAGATGAAGCGCAGGCGCTTGCCGATCGGATTCTCGTTCGGCCAGAAGGTGCGCGCCGCCGCCTGGTCCACGAGTGCGACTGGCGGCGCGCCGTCGCGATCGGCATCGCTGAATGCACGTCCGGCTACCAGTGGTATTCCCATCGTTCGGGGATAGTCGGGTGTGATCGCCGCGAACTTGGGTGTGGGACCGAGCCGCCCCTGCGGCGTCGGATGTTCTTCGAGGTCGATGGCGGCGCGATTGCTCATCGCCCCAAACGGTATGGCCGACGTTACCGCGGCCGCGCGCACAGGACGCAGCGCTTCCATTCGGCTCAGCACGGATTCGTAGAAATCGCGCCCACGCGTCACCGTGTCGTTCGAGAAGCTCGGCAGCGGAACTTCCACCGCGAGCACATGATCGGGCCGGAAGCCAGGATCTACCTGCCGCAACAGCCAGAGACTCTTGAGCAGCAGACCGGCGCCCGCGACGAGCAGCACCGCGAGCGCGATCTGCGCGACGACGAGTGCCTCCGAGGCACGACGATGTGGCGTCGCTGTCCGTGACGAGCCGCTGCCAAGAGTCGATCGCAGGTCGGGGCGCGACGCCCGAATCGCGGGGAGAACCCCGAAGACGACACTCGTCCCCAGCGACAGAAGGAGGGTGAACACGAGCACGCGGCTGTCGATGGCAATCGTCTCGGCGCGTGGCAGCCGTGCCGGCAGTAGCGCGACGAAGCCGTGCAACGCCGCATACGCGACGCCCAGCCCCACGAGAGCACCGAGCAAGCCAAGCACGACGTTCTCGGTGAGCATCTGCCTCACGACTCGGCGCCGGCCGGCACCGAGGGCACCGCGAATCGCAACCTCGCGCTCCCGCGCCGCACCGCGCGCCATCACGAGGTTCGCGACGTTCGCGCAGCAGACGAGCAGCACGGCGAGCACGGAACCGAACAGCACGGTGAGCATTGGAGCGGAGCCGCCTGTATCGTCGCGCTTGAGCGAAATCACATCGGCCTCGCGACCCCAACGGTCAGGCATTCGCAGCGGGAAAGTTGGCCGCGCGCGATCGGCGGCTGCGCGCAGATCGCTCGTGGCTTGCGCGAGCGTCACGCCACCGCGAAGCCGCCCGATCATGCGCAGATTGCTCTCGTACCAGTACTCGACGCCGTTCGACGGATTGATCGTCGCGGGCAGCCACAGCTGCGTGCCTGCTGTGGGGAGGGCGAAATCGTTCGGCATGACGCCGACGACGGTTCGCGGAATGCCGTCGATCGAGAACCGCGCCCCGATCACATTCGGATCCCCTCCGAATGTTTGTTGCCAGAGCGCATGTCCGAGCACGACGACGCCGTCGGAGCCGGGTCGGTCCTCTCCGTCGCGCAGGGCGCGCCCGAGCTCGGCGTTGACGCCGAGTAGCGAAAAGAGATTGGCCGAGACGTCGGCGGCGGTCGCGCGAACGGGCGCGCAGGTGGCGTCCGCCGAAACGCAGGGGCGCAACACGCTCACGTCGCGTTCGAAGCCGTAGCCCGCGATCCCCGTGAACGATCGCGTATTCGCTCGCATCTGAACGAAGATCGCCTTCGGCGGCGGATACGTGGACCACACCCTCACGAGCTGCCCGGGCTCGCGATACGGCAGCGGCTTGAGGAGCACGGCGTCGACGACGCTGAAGATCGCGCTATTGGCGCCGATGCCTAACGCGAGCGTCGCGATGACGATGGCCGCGAACACCGGTTGGCGGCGAAGCCCACGAAACGCAAAGCGGAGGTCGAGCGCGAGCTCATCGCGCCATGCCCCGCGCCGCCGCCGTCGCTCGAGCCGGGTGTCGATCGAGCGAAGGCCGGCCTGGACGGCGGTCACGCTCCCGAATTCGGCGAGCGCGGTCGCGCGCGCCGCATCGTTAGGCATCCCGCCTCGTACGAGCTCCTCGGTGCGCTCCTCGAGGTGGAAGCGCAGCTCGTCGTCGATGTCAGCGTCGACGTCGTGGCGCCAGAAGCGCAGGTAGCGCCGCCAGGTCGGACCGCGAGGCTCCATGTCGCGAGGATAGCATCAAATGTTGAGGGAATCAAGTGGTCGGGCGTTTCGGGTTGTGCGTTCTGGTTGGGAAAAGGAAGGCCGACGGCTTTGCCGTCGTCGCCAGTCCGTATTCACCCGCCACCCTCTACCCGCAACCCTCTATCCACAACCCGCAACCTCTACCCTAGCCAGCCTGCCGCACTCGGTGCAGCATCTTGGGGCTGGCGAACGTATCCAACCGTCGACTCTCGCCCGGTGCTCCGTGATGCCTCACCTCGATGCTCGTGATGTCCTCTTTCTCGCCCTCGGCGTAACCACCCTCGCCTATCTCGCGATACTCGTCGCTGGCTTTCGGCGCCCCGCACAGGCATCCGACGTGGCGAATCCTCCGGCGAAAGCGTGGGCGCTCCTGCTTACCGGCTTCGTCACGAACTTCTTCGATACGCTGGGGGTGGGCTCGTACGCGACCACCACGTCGATTTTCCGACAGTGGCGGCTCGTGCGCGATGAGCGCATTCCCGGCACGCTGAACGTCGGCCATACCCTCCCGACCATCGTTCAGGCTTTCATTTATACGCGGCTCGTCCCTGTCGATTCGAAGACGCTCATCATCATGATCCTCGCCGCGGTCCTCGGCGCGTGGTTGGGGGCTGGTGTCGTCGCCCGCTGGCCGCGGCAGCGCATTCAGATCGGCATGGGCACCGTGCTCTTCGCGTTCGTGATCATCCTCATCTCCAAGCAGCTCGGCATTGCGCCGGCCGGCGGCACGCTCCTCGGTCTCAGCGGCACAAAGCTCGCCGCCGCCGCGACCGCAAACTTCGCCCTCGGCGCGCTGATGACCATCGGCATCGGCCTTTACGCCCCTTGCATGATCGTGATCAGCCTGAGCGGCATGAATCCCACGACGGCGTTTCCGATCATGATGGGCTCCTGCGCCTTCCTGATGCCGATCGCCAGCGCGCGCTTCGTTCGCGAAAAGTGTTTCGATCGGCGCGCCACGTTGGGGCTTCTCGTCGGCGGCGTGCCCGCGGTGCTGATCGCTGCCTTCATCGTCAAGCAGCTTCCGCTGTATACGGTCCAGTGGCTAGTCGTGGTCATCGTCATCTATACCGCAACGAACCTGCTGCGAACTGCTTATCGAGAGCGCGCGGCGAACGCCGTGCCGACCGGTCCCGAGCCGGAAGCGGCTGCCTGACATTCAAAACTTCTGCCTTTCTACATCGCTCTCATGAGATCACACGCTCCCGCTACTCTCGGCCGCGTCCTTTGCTGCGCCGCGGTGCTCGCCTTCAGCAGTTCCGTACTCGGCGCTCAGGCGCGTCAGCCTGGTGCTGCGCAACGGGATACTTCTCGTACAGCGATCCGAGATACGCTGCGCTCCGCGGTGCGCGACTCGCTCCGGCCGAGCGCACGCGACTTCCTGTCGATGGTCGATGCACCGCCGGTCGTCTCGCATCACTCGATTCGACTGCACGGCGCCACGCTCAGCTATACCGCCACGACGGGCATGCTGCCGATCAGGAACGACACGACCGGTGTCGTCGAGGGCGGCATCTTCTTCGTCGCTTACAACCGCGATGGCTTCGCCGATCAGAGCACGCGGCCACTGACGTTCGTGTTCAATGGCGGCCCAGGCTCCGCCACGGTATGGCTGCACATGGGCGCCTTCGGACCCAAGAAAGTGCATCTCAACCCCGACGGTACGAATCCGCCACCGCCTTACAACTACGAAGACAACCAATCGACGCTGCTCGATCAGACGGACCTCGTTTTCCTCGATCCCGTGGGAACGGGATTCAGTCGCGCGGCGCGACCCGAGCTCGGACCGAAGTTCTGGGGACTCGACGAGGACATTCGCGCCGTCGGCGAATTCGTGCGGCTGTACCTCACACGGTTCGACCGCTGGGGCTCACCCAAGTTTCTCGCTGGCGAGAGCTACGGGACCACGCGCGCGGCGCACCTCAGCGGCTATCTCACCGACCGCGGCATCGCGCTCAACGGCGTCGTGCTGATTTCAACTGTGCTCAACTTCGGCGCGTCGGCAATGGACGCGGGCAACGACATCGGCTTCATCAACTTCATTCCGTCCTACACGGCAACAGCGTGGTATCACAAGAAGCTCCCGACTGATCTGCAGAAGCTTACGGTCGAGCAGGTGACGGCGCAGTCCGAGAAGTGGGCGGAGTCGGACTACGCGCGCGCCCTCATGCGCGGAGCGCGACTCACCGATGCCGAGCGACACGTCACCGCGGAGCAGCTCGCTCGGTTCACTGGGACGACGCCGGCCTTCGCCGAGGAGAACGATCTCCGCATCTCGCTCGGCCGTTTCAACGCCGAACTGTTGCGCGCCCAGCACCTCAACTCGGGCCGCCTGGACAGCCGGTTCACCTCCTACCTCACTGACCAGGGCGCCGAGCGCGGTCAATTCGATCCGAGCGATGCGTCGATTCGCAATTCATTCACACCGATATTGAGTGAATACGTACGGCGCGAGCTCGGCTATCGAGACGAGGACGTGTACTACATTCTTGGCGGCGGTATCGGGCGGTGGCGTTATCCCCAGAACAACGGCTACGCGAATGTCGTCCCGTCGCTGGAGCGTGCGTTCGCCAAGAATCCAGAGATGAAGCTGTACGTGGCCGAGGGCTACTACGACATGGCGACTCCATATTTCGCCGTCGAGTACACGCTCGCGCACATGCAGGTCGATCCAAAGATCCGAGCTGGAATAGTGACGGAGCGCTTCGAGGCGGGACACATGGTGTACATCGATTCGCCGTCCATGGCGAAGCTTCGCGAAGGCCTGCGGAAGTTTATCGACGGTGCGCTGCCGCAAGCTCAGCGGGCCCAGAGGTAAGGGCGACGGGCGACGGGCGACGGGCGACGAGCGGCGGGCGCGCACTTGCGCGGGCCACGTCGGACTCAGTCACTGAGGTAGGTCACACGGGACGCGCAGCGCCCGTGTGACCTACCTCAGTGACCTTCCGGCCATCCACGCGTTACTCTTCGACAGCCCCAAGACCCTACCAGTCCCCAGCCCCTAGGGCCCTTCCATATGGATGAGAAGCAGCTAGCCAAGCTCGTGCGGCAGAACGCCGCTAAGGCCGAGAAGCTGGCCAAGTCCCGCTCGAGCCGGCGGTACGACAAGACGCTGCCGCCGTCGCGAGACGAGGATGCGGATCTCGAGCGCGAGCACTTCTTCAAAGAGATGAAGCGCCGCGAGTTTTAAGCTCCGCGGTTAGAAGAAGCCCGATGCCTTGACGTTCGACAACAAGAGTCTCATCTTGTTGTCGAACGTCAAGGCATCGGGCTTTTAGTCCCTACTCGCGTGGATTCCAAGGCCGACCTCCTCCAGGGAACCCTCGATCTCCTGATCCTGAAGACGCTCGCCCTCGGTCCACTCCATGGCTGGGGGATTTCGAAGCGCATTCGACAGCTCTCCGCCGAGGTCCTGCACATCGGGCAGGGTTCATTGTATCCGGCGCTGTACCGCCTCGAGGACCGCGGCTGGGTCGACGCCGAGTGGGGCGTCTCCCCCGAAGGACGAAAGGCCAAGTTCTACCAGCTCACGGCCGAAGGACGGCGACAGCTCACCGCCGAATCCGAGAGTTGGCGCATCTTCTCGCTCGCCGTGAATCACGTGCTGAGCGCCACCTGAGAGTAACTGCGAGGTCCCATGCGCTGGCTCGCGAAGCTCCGCCGCCGGGCGCGTCTCCTCCTCGACCGCAATGGCGTCGAGCGAGAGATGGAGGATGAGATGCGCTTCCACCTCGACATGGAGGCCGACGAATTGGCGCGTTTCGGTGCCGATCCGGATGCGGCGACCCGCATCGCTCGCCGTCGCTTCGGCGGCGTGGCGCGGTTCCAGGATGAGGCGCGTGAGGCACGCGGCGGATGGTGGCTCGAAGAGCTCCGCCAGGATACGCGATATGCCCTGCGCGTCCTTGGCCGCGGGCGGGCGTTTGTCGCCGTGGCCGTGCTCACGCTCGCATTGGGTGTCGGCGCCAACACCGCGATCTTCAGCGTCGTGCATGGTGTGCTTCTGCGCGCGCTGCCTTATCCGGAGCCGTCGCGGCTCGTTGCCATCCAGTCAGTCATTCGCGGTTCCCCATCGTCTGTGTCTCCCGCCGATTTCCTCGATTGGCGGTCGCAGGCACACTCCTTTGCCGGCCTCGCGGCCCACTACGTCAGCACGACGAACCTTACCGGAGGTGGAGAGCCGGAACGGCTGACGCAGGCCCGCGTTTCCGCGAATTTCTTCGACGTGCTCGGCGTTCGGCCAGCGCGCGGCCGCGGTTTCGTCGAAGGTGAGGACGCGCTCACGGCGCCGCGGGTCGCGGTGTTGAGCGACGGGCTCTGGCGACGTCGTTTCGCGGCGGATCCATCGATCATCGGTCGCACCATCGACCTCGATGACGCGCCGACCACGGTCATCGGCATCGCATCCGCCGAGGTGCGCATCCCGGACAACGTCGACCTCTGGCTCACGACGCGATTCGAGCCGAACGATGTCTCTCCGCGCTCCCGTGGCGCGCGCTGGATCGGGGTCCTCGGGCGGCTGGCCCCGGGATCGTCGTTAGGCAGCGCTTCGGCGGAAATGAGCGCGATCGCGGCCCGCCTCGAGCGGCTCGATCCACGACACAACCTCAACGTGACGTCACACGTGATGCCCCTGCAGGAACAGCTCGTGGGAGAGTTTCGCAAGCCGCTGATCGTGCTTCTTGGCGCTGTCGGATTCGTGATGCTCATCGCTTGCGTCAACGTGGCCAGCCTGTCGCTCGGGCGCACGGCGGGACGCGAGGTGGAGCTCTCGGTACGCACCGCCCTGGGTGCGGGCCGCGGACGGCTCGCGCGACAGATTCTCACGGAAAGCGTGGTGCTGTCGGTCGGGGGCGGAATCACGGGCCTCGTGCTCGCGGTGCTCGGCACGCGCGCCCTCGTTGCACTCGCCCCGGGTGATCTCCCCCTCGTCGATGCGGTGCACGTGGACGGTGTCGTGCTGGCGTTCGCGTTGGCGCTGACGATCGCCAGTGGCGTCCTGTTCGGAGTCATACCCGCCATTCACGGCTCGCGCCACGGAGCGGGCGCGGGACTGCGCGCCGGCGGCCGCGGCAACTCGTTAGGCGCTGGACGCCTTCGACAGGCTCTCGTCGTCGCCGAGGTCGCGCTAGCCATCGCATTGCTGGCCGGTGCGGGTCTCCTCCTGCGGAGCTTCGACCAGCTCACGGCCGTCGATCCCGGCTTTCAGCCGCTTCACGTGTCGACCTTCGCGGTCTCACTGTCTCCGGTGCGCTATCCGGATGCGGCACGCCGCGAGCAATTTGCCTCGCTGGTTCTGTCCCGACTCGATCGGTTGCCCGGAGTGAGGGCCTCTGGAATTTCCTTTTCGCTCCCGCTCAGCGGTGGCGGCTTCAGCCTGACCTTCGCCATCGGCGGACGACCCGAAGCTACGGGTGAGGACGAGCCGCATGCCCAGATCCGCATCGCGACGCCCGGCTACTTCCGCACGATGGGCATTCCGCTGCTTCGCGGCCGTGGCTTCACGGCGGAGGACCGGGCCGGTGGTGACAACGTGCTTCTGATCAGCGCGCAGGCAGCGCGTCGCTACTGGCCTAACGAAGATCCGATCGGCCAGACGCTCGAAACCGGTTGGCACCGGGACGGCCACGCGCTTGGCGGACGCATTGTCGGCGTTGTGGGCGACGTGCGTCAGTTCAGCCTGGCCGCGCGCCCTCAGCCAGAAGTCTACGCCCCCCTCGCACAGTGGCCGCTCGATGAGTTGAGCGTCGTTGTGCGGTCGCCGGCGCCGGAAGCGACAATGCTCGCGGCAGCGCGCGACGTCGTCCATCAGCTCGACTCCTCGCTACCGGTCTACGACGCACGGCCACTGTCGGATCTCGTTCGCGAGTCGATCGCCGAGCGCCGCTTCTACGCGACGCTGCTCGGGAGCTTCGCGACGCTCGCTCTTGTCCTCGCCGCTGTGGGCATCTACGGAGTGATCGCGTATTCGGTGCAGCAACGACGCCGAGAGCTGGGTATCCGCATCGCGCTCGGCGCGTCCTGGTCGCAGGTCGTCGCGATGGTAATGCGACAGGGAATGGCTCTCACCCTGCTCGGAGCGGGGGTGGGACTCGCTTGCGCGGGACTCCTGACGCGCGTCTTGCGCGGTCAGTTGTTCGGCGTCAGCGCGACCGACCCACTGACTTTTCTGGCGGTACCGCTGCTGCTGATCGTCGTCGCCGCGGTGGCGTGCCTCGTACCAGCGCGGCGCGCCATCTCCGTCGATCCGGCATCGGCACTTCGAGCCGAGGGCTAGCGACTCGGCGGCGCTCGAGATCGCCACTCGGGCCGCCGTGAGGCTGCCGTCACCTCGCGCCCGAAAGTATTCTCCACGCGTTCGTCAGGCATTTGACCCGTTTGGAGAACCATCATGCACAGTGAGAGAACGCTCATCGCATTGGCGATAGCTGTCCTGTTCGGCGCTGCTTGTGCTTCTGGAGGTGGCAGCTCGGCGAGCACGGCGACGCAGGCGAGCGCTGCGCGGGGAGAAACCGTGCCCTCACACTACGTCGTCACCGAGCAGGAGCTCGAACGGCTCGGCGATCGGTCGGCGTACGAAGCGCTGCAACAGATCCGGCCGACGTTTCTGAAATCGCGTGATACGCAAACCAAGAGCAACCCCATTCCGCAGCCCGTAGACGTTTTCGTCGACGGCGGCCGAGCAGGGGCAGTCGAGGCGTTACAGAGCATCCGCGCGAGCACTATTAAAGAGATGCGCTTCTACGAGCCGCAACAGGCGAATACAAAATTCGGCACGGGCCACAACGGCGGCGTCATTGCCGTAACCTTGAAGTAGCGGAAGGCCGTATGTAACGGCAGCGTCACAATGAGCCGCTCGTGAGAAGCCGGCGTCGTTACATGATCGCAACTCGCTGATGTCAATTCCGTGATCGGGCTGGTCGACGTTTGCGTGTCTCGCACCCTGCTTCAGTCCGGTGCGAGTGAGTGTCTCCTCCTTCCCTTTATTCAGACCACTCATGTCCTTTACACGCATCCGCGGGATCATTGCGAGCATCGCGATTGGTATCGCAGTCGCGCCCATGTCTGCTCGGGCCCAGAGTGACACCACCGGCCCGACCACTCTCAGATACAAGGGCGTAAGCCTTACGCCGATCGGCTTCTTCGCGCTCGAAGGGATCTTCCGTTCCGGTAACGAGACTGCCGACATGGGCTCGTCCTTCAACGGCATTCCCTTCAACCACACAACGAACGGGCAGCTGACCGAATTCCGTATGTCCGGTAGACAGTCGCGGATCGGAATGCTCGCGGAAGGCAAGACCTCGGACATCAATTACACCGGCTACTGGGAGGCGGACTTTCTCTCGGCCGGTGTTACGTCGAACTCGAACGAAAGCGACAGCTACACGCTCCGTGTCCGCCAGATCTTTGGACAGGCGGCCTTCACCAGCGGATTGACCCTCTCGGGTGGTCAGACGTGGAGCTTGATTACTACCAACAAGTCGGGTGTCTCTCCTCGCGGCGAGGATGTGCCCCTCACCATTGACGCGCAGTACGCCGTCGGCTTCAACTGGGCGCGCCAGGCCACCTTCCGCCTGTCTCAGAAGGTCGCGGATCACGCCTGGATCGTCGCCGCTGCCGAGACTCCCGAGATGACCTTCGCGGCGCGCAATGCGCCGGCGGGCTTCGTCATCGGACAGACTGGTGGCAGCCAACTCAATCAGCTCGCCAACTACTCAACGGATCTCGCGCCCGACGTGATCGCGAAGTTCGCGATCGAGCCCGGTTTCGGTCACTGGGAGCTGAAGGCCATTGGACGCGCATTCCGCGAGCGTTTCGTCAATCCGACTGGCGCGAACGGTGGATCGCGTAATAGCACGACCTTCACCGGGGGCGTCGGCCTGGGCGCTTTCTTATCGTTCGCCAAGTCGGCGGACCTTACTCTGAGTGGATTGTACGGACGTGGCATCGGCCGGTACGGCACCTCGCAACTCCCGGATGCGACCGTCGGTGCCGATAGCACGATCCTCCCGATTCGCCAGGCTCATGCGATGGCGGAGCTCGACGTGCACGCGAGCCCGAAGCTCGACATCTACCTGATCGGCGGCACCGAGTACGCTTTCCGTACGGCGAGCGTCTCGGCAGCCGGGCGCGGTGTGGGGTACGGCTCACCACTGCTCGCGAACAATGGGTGCGACACAGAGACAGCTTCCACGGGGCCGTTCGCGCCCGGCGCGCCAGCGGCCGGAACTTGCAACGCCGATACTCGGTCGCTGGTTCAGGGGAACCTCGGGTTCTGGTACCGCGTCTATCGTGGCACCGCTGGCACCTTCCAGTGGGGCCTCCAGTACTCACACACCGTGAAGCACACGTGGGACGGACTCGGTGACCATCCGCAGGCAAGCGAGAACATGGGCTTTGCCTCGGTTCGTTATTACTTGCCGTGACACGCGGCGTGGGGTGTGGAGGGACGCGACAAAGCGCCTGAACGTCAACGCCGAATTGCAGCTCCTCCGTCTGGCGTGATGAATCGCGCGTCCCGCGCCCCGCTTCCCACGTCCCGCAACGGTCCAATTCTGTAGTCCGCGAGCTCGCTGCGACCGAAGGCCCAGCGAGCGATCGCGCGGCGGTCGGCGGCACGGACATCGTTCTCACCGCGCACCACGACGAAGGAGAGCTCCGGACCCACGTTCGAGAGCAAGGAGAGGCCACGCTCGCGCAGGATGCCGTCAAGCGCCCGGAGCAGCTGCTCGCGCTGCGGCGCACCAACTCCGTCGGCGACGCGAAAGGTGAGCGCGAACGACCGTGATGGGGTGGCGGCGCTCATCGAGACTCGCTCGGCCTGTCGCCTAACGCGGTGGCGAGGTGTTGGCGCGCGAGCGCCTGGTTTACGACGGCTGCCTGGACACTGCTCCTCGCGCGTGCCAGCTCCGTCTGGGCCGTCGCGACGTCGATGAAAGTCGCCATGCCGACATCGTAGCGGCCACTCACGGCGTCGTACGCCTTCTGCGCCGCTGCGGCCTGCGCCGAGGCCGCGTCGAGTGTGCGGGCTGCGCTTCGAATCTCGTCGATCGCCTGCGCCACCTCGCCGACGATTCGATCGTGCAGATCCTCCTCGGCGAGCCGGCTCCGCTCGGCCGCGGCCTGCGCGCGCTCGACGTCGGCGCGCGCCTGCCAGCGGTCGAACAGCGGCACGGTCACCCCTAACGACACAATGCCCGCGAGTTGATGGCCGAGTTGCGAGCCCAGGCTCGATTGAATGGGCGCGTTCTTCGCTCCGAGGAGATCAACCCCATTCTGTTCCTGGCGCGAAAAGATTCGAGCCGCATCGACGAGATCGAACTCGAATGCGACGCGTGGCAGGAGGGCGCCGTGAGCCTCGCTGATGCCCGCTTCAGCAGCGCGGCGCTCGTTCCCGGCCGCGGCGAGGTCGGGCCGCTGCGAGAGAGCAACGCGCGAGAGCTGTATCACGTCGAGTGAGTCGGAGCGCGCCGCCGTGCTATCGGGGATGTCGGGACTGACTGCGACCCGTCGGGATGGGTCGAGGCGCAGACGCCGCAGCAGGGCGATCCGATCGGCGCTTCCCTTCGTTTCGGCGGCGATGACGGCTGCCTCGTCCTCTCGGGTGCGTGCCTGCTGGCGGTAGAGATCGGGCGGCGCCTTCATTCCGGCGCCGACCTGTCCGACGAGCTGCGCGAGGCGACGTTGCGACAGGTCGAGATTGACACGGGCAACCTTCGTCAGGCGATCGTCGAGGACGACACGGTAGTACGCCTCGCTGACGTCGTTCGCGATCTCCTCGCGAGCACGTGCCACCGTGAGGTCGGCCGCGTCGCGTCGCGCGATAGCCGCGCGTAAGGCGGCACGATCACGCAGCCCGTCGAAGATCGTGAAGCCGGTCGAGAGACCGACGGCCGCTCCGTGAAACGTTGCGTCGTAAGGCAGGAGCGACGACTGCGACAGCAGCGCCGTCCCCTGCTCGGTGTAGGCGCTCACGCCGGCGCCCGCCGCGGGAAGAAATCGACCATACGCGGACAGCACTCGTGCGGCGGCGACGCGCTCGTCCTCGCGAGCGATCTGAATTGCCGTGGCCTGCTCGAGGGCGACACCGATGCTCTGCGCGAGCGACAGACGCAATGAGTCTCCGACAGCCTTGGAGATTGTATCGGCCCTCGACGACCACGTCTGCGCCTGCGGGGTGGCCGCGGTCAGACAAAGCAGCAACGCCGTTTGAGGCAGAATGCCGAGCGGCCGTCGATGCATAACGAGAGCTTCGCTCATTGGCCGCGCGTCTCCTTCGATGTTCCTGTTGCGCCGGCGAGCTGCACGAGCGCGCCGTCCGGGACCGTGCCCCCGAGGCTGAGGGCGATGCGCTGTCCCGCGGCGACGCCGCTCGCGAAGGTCACTGTCTTGCCGTCGTTGCTCGCGACGGTGACGGGTTGGAGATGCACGTGGGCGGTCGAATCGACGAAGGCTACGTAGGTGGACGCGCCTCGCAGCACGAGCGCCTCGGCGGGTGCCTGCGGCCGCACCGGCGTCGGGACGTCGAGGACAACCTGGACGAAGCCGCCGGGGACGATACGGCGGTCATGAGCATTGACGTCGAGCTCCGCCACCATCTTTCGCGTTTTCGCATCGAGCACGCCGCTCAGCCGCGTCACCGATGCCGGGACCGTGAGGTCAGGATGGTCCTGTGAGGTGAGCGTGGCACGGGTGCCCGGCCGCACGTCGGCCGCGTCAGCCTGATCGAGATAGACGAAGACACGCAGCCGGTTGGTTTCGCTCACGGTGAGCACGGGCAATGCATTCGTTTGCGAGGTCGCCGCGCTCTGTACGAGCGCACCGGGATCTGCATAACGTGCCGTCACGGTGCCGTCCAACGGCGCGCGCAAGGATTCGTATGCCATCTGCTCCTCGAGCGCCGCGAGCCGTTCGTGCGCGACCGCTGCATCGGCACGTGCCTGATCGGCTTCCTGCGGCGACACGAACTGCTGCGCGAGGAGCTTCGTCACACGATCGGCGGTGACGCGACGCTGATCGTACTCGGCGCGCGCGGCGCTCACGGCGCGATCCGTCTCGGGACTCTCGATGGTCGCGAGCAATTCGCCGTGGTGTACATGATCGCCGCGATCGACAAGAACGCTCTTCAGATAGCCACTCACCTTGGCGTACAGCGTCACCTCGGCGAAGGGCCGCGCCTCGCCGAGTAGGGTGAGATGGCGAACCGCTGGCGAGAGCTCGACGGTCGTCGTCTTCACGACGGCGCCGTGCGCGACTTCGACTTTGCGCTGCAGCGTTTCTTCTCTGGCGCCGGCGCTGCGGCGCCAGCCCAGGAGCGCCACCGCGGCGACGGCGAGTACGCAAGCCGTGGCAAGGCCCCACACGAGGCGGCGTGGCGCGCGCTGATTCGATGAACGTGGCGTATAGGATGTATCAGTCATGATCGAGTGAGCGGGTCAGCCGCGCGCGGGCGCGAGGCCGGGGTGGAGATGAGCATCCTGGGTCGCCGGATGTGCAACGGCTGCGGCAACTGGCTGAAGCACGTCCCCATCCTCGCTCGGCGGCAGCCACTCGCGCCCCTGAGCTTCGATGTGGAACCGCTCCTCGAGCAGGTGCTTGGTGGGCGGCTTGCGGCGGAGGGTCGCATATGCTGCGGGAACGACCAGCAGCGTGATCGCCGTCGCGACGATGAGTCCTCCGATCACTGCCCTGCCTAACGGGGCATTCTGTTCGCCGCCCTCGCCGAGGCCGAGCGCCATCGGCAGCATGCCGAGAATCATGGCGAGCGCGGTCATCAACACGGGCCGGAGACGCGTCCGGCCCGCTTCGACGGCCGCTGCCTCCGGCGTGAGCGAATGCTCATGCCGCACTTCGTTCGCGAAGCTGACGAGCAGGATGCTGTTCGACACCGCGATGCCCACCGCCATGATCGATCCCATGAGCGAGACGACATTGATGGTCGTTCCCGTGATCGCCAGCGACCAGAGAATACCCATGAACGCGCCAGGCACCGCGAGCATGATGATGAGCGGATCGAGCCAGGACTGAAACATGATCACCATCAGGAGGTACACGAGCAGGATCGCGACAACGAGCCCGAGACTGAGCGAGCCAAATGCCTCTCGCATCACCTCTCCCTGGCCGCGCACCGTTATTCGCATTCCCGCCGGGAGGGGCCCGAGCTCGGCGATCTTTTGATCGATCCCGCTCACCACCGAGCCAAGGTCCCGTGCCTCGACATTGGACATGACGTCGACGACGCGCTGTACGGTGTAGTGATCGATTTCGTTAGGCACGACGCGATTCGAGACCGTCGCGATGTTGCCGAGCGTCTGGACCGGCGCCCGCGGCCCGTCGGTGGGAGCCGCGGAGCCGCCAACGCCCGTCCCCGCGGACTGGAGGAGATTGGCCGCGGACGGCGGCGTCACGGGCATCGAGAGCAGGTCGCTGGTGGACGTCATCCGCTCCAGCGGCGCCTTCACCGCCACCAGATAGTTGACGTCGTTACTCGGGTTGATGAAAAAGCTGGGCGAGACGAGCGCGCTCGAGGCGAGCGACACGAGCATGCTGTTCGCCACATCGCGCTGCGTCATGCCGACTTCACTCGCACGCTGCCGATCCACGTCGAGCCTCAGCGTCGGATAATCGAGGACCTGCTTCACGTGAACGTCCGCCGCGCCGGGGACCGTCCGGATCAGGTCGCGGAGCTTGTTCGCCACCGCGTACGAGCGAGTGAGGTCATTGTCTTCGACCTGCACGTCGATCGGCGCCGAAAGGCCGAAGTTGAGAACCTGGCTGACGATGTCCGCGGTCTGGAAATAGATCGTCGAGCCGGGGAAGCTCCGTGTCAGGTCGGCGCGGATCGCGCGGACGTAGTCGTCGGTCGGCCGGTGCCCCGGCTTGAGCGACACGAGGATCTCGGCGTCCATGCCGCTCGCATTGTCCGTCGGTACGAACGCGATGGACAGCGACGATGGGATGCCGATCATCGCGTTCACCCTCTCGAGATCGTTAGGCGGTACGATCTGCCGGATGTGCTGCTCGACCTGCTCGACGTACTGCTCGGTGCGCTCGATGCGCGTCCCGGTCGGGGCGCGGAAGTGCAGCTTCATCATTCCCGCGTCCGTGCTCGGGAAGAAATCCTGACCGACGATCGGCAGCAGCAGGAAGCTCACGAGCGCCAGCACAGCGGCGCCGCCTAACGTCCAGCGCCGATGCTCGACCAGCGTATCCAGGGCGCCAGCGTAGCGGTTCTGGAAGCGCGTGAACAGGCGATCGCGACTGGCGTTGAAGCGCAGCGAAAAGCGCGACAGGCCGCTCGCGTGTGAGTAATCCAGCTCGGCATCATGCCCGTGACCATGTGCCCGCTCAGCGGCGAGCAACATGCGCGAGAGTGTTTTGACGAGCGTGCGCGAGAGCAGCCAGGCCGCGAGCATCGCGGTCACCACCGCGAGCGCCATCGGGACGAAGAGAAACCGTGCTGGCCCCTCGAGCAGCACCACCGGGAAGAACACGATGCAGATCGCGAGCGTCGCCATGATGACCGGCAGGGATATCTGGGCAGCGCCATCCATGATCGAGACGGTCAGCGGTTTCCCCATTGCACGGTTGCGGTGGATGTTCTCCACCGTGATGGTGGCCGTGTCCACGAGAAGCCCGATCGACAGCGACAGGCCACCCAGTGTCATGATGTTGAAGGAGTTTCCCGTGAGCTTCAGCACGATCACCGAACAGGCCAGCGCGAGCGGTATCGACGCGATGGCCACGACGACACTGCGCCAGCTGCCGAGGAACATGAGGATCATCAGCGAAACGAGGAGCGCCGCCATGAGCGCCTCGCGCACGACACTCTGAACCGACGCCTTGACGAATGTCGATTGATCGAAGTCCAGGCGAAGCTCGAGGCCCTGAGGTGCGATCGAGCGCAGTATCGGAAGGAGCTCCTTCGTCGCCTCCACCACCGCGAGCGTCGACGCATCAGCCTTCTTGAGGATCGAGAGGTATGCGCCGCGCTTGCCGTCGACGCGGACGATATTCGTCTGGTCGGCGTAGCCGTCGGCGACCGTGGCCACATCGCCGACCGTCACCGGCGCGCCTCCCACGACTTTGACCGGAATCGCTGAAAACTCGGAGAGGGCGGAAGGGCTCGAGTTCAGGCTGACGTTGTACTCACGGTCGCCCAGGCGGGCGGTGCCAGCCGGGATGAACACATTGGCGTTGTTCACCGCGGTGACGACGTCATTCGCCGAGAGCCCTTTCGCCGCCAGCTTCGCCGGGTCGACGTCGATCGTGATCTCGCGGGTCTTACCGCCATATGGCGCTGGCGTGGACAGGCCAGGGATCGTGAAGAGACGGAGTCGCAGAAAATTCTGGCCATAGTCCGCGATCTTTGCCTCGCTCAACGTTTCGCTCGTCATCGTGAGCTGAGCGACCGGCACGCTCGACGCGTTCGATTGCAGGATGTACGGCGGCTGAATGCCGCGCGGCATACGGCGCAGCGACGTCGAAGAGCTCGATGTGATTTGCGCGATCGCGTTGCCGATGTTGGTGCCCGGCTGGAAGTAAATCTTCTCCAGCCCGATGCCCGGAATCGACTGTGACTCGATGCGCTGAATCCCGTTCACGACAGAGGAAAGACCGCGCTCCGAGTAGAGCACGACGCGCTTTTCCATGTCTTCGGCGGACAAGCCGGGATAGGTCCAGACCACCGCGACAACCGGGATATCGATCGCCGGAAACAGATCGACGAGCATGCTTTTCATCGCGAGCAGGCCCATCAAGACGATGACCGCGGCGGCAACGGCAATCGTGTACGGCTGCCGGAGCGCAAGACGTACGAGCCACATAGTGCTATGCGGGTAGGTGGAGAAATCGCTTTTTCGACGCTGGATTTTGCGGAATCAGAGTCAAAAGCGCAGCTTTGTAATGACGTTCTTAATCATCACATTTTCTTATGGCCTTGAACCTCCATCATCTGCGCGTCTTCGCCGTTGTCGGCAGGCTTGGCGGCATCGGGGTCGCCGCACGTGAGCTCGGAGTGAGCCAGCCGGCCGTTTCGCGTAGCATCCGCGAGCTCGAGTCGGAGCTTGGCGTGAAGATCCTGGAGCGCGGTACCGATGGTGCGGTGCCGACGGCTGCAGGACGTGAGCTCTATGAGCATGCGCAGGCTGTCGTTGCCGCCGAGCGCGCGGCTGAGGAAGCGATGTCCGCCGTTCGCGGCCTCGAACGGGGCACGCTGCACGTCGGCGCCAGCACGACCATCGCGACCTACTTTTTGCCACCGCTCATTGGTCAATTCACGCGGGCGCACCCCGGCATCGAGTTGCGGCTCTCGGCCGTCCACACTCGGATTCTCGTGCCGCTCGTCCGCCATCATCAAGTGGACATCGCCCTCGCCGAGGCGCCAGTTGCCGATCCGCGGATCATCGTCAAGCGCTGGATCACCGACGAGATGGTGGTCATCACGTCGCCACGGCATCCGCTCGCGCGCCGTGCACACGCCGGTCAGGCGATCCCGCCCTCCGCCCTCGATGAGGAATTGCTGATCCTGCGCGAGCCGGAATCGGGAACGCGCGATCTAGTGCTGCGTGGACTCAGTGCGGTCGGCATCGCGCCAGCCCGGACCATGGCCGTGGATGGCACGGAGGTCATCAAACAGCTCGTCGCCGAAGGCGTGGGCGTCGCCGTCGTCTCCCGCGATACGGTTACCGATCAGATCGCGGTCGGGCGCCTCGTGGCGTTACCGGTCCAGGGACTCGCGATCATGCGTCCATTCAATCGATTGACCCTGATGCACCGGAGGCCGAGCGCCGCGGCGCGCTCGTTTCTCAGACTCCTCGCCGAGGAAGCCGAGCGGCGTGACGCACGCGCTCAGAAGGCGTAGCGCACTAGGGGCGCGGTGGTGCCTTGGCCGCGGCGCGCTCCTCGAAGTGGTGTTTGATCTGCTTGCCCTCGGCGAGATACACCGCGTCTTCGCCGATATTGGTCGCGAGGTCCGCGACACGCTCGAGATTGCGGCTCACGAGCAGCAGCTGCAGCGCGGGCGAGATCGTCGTCGCGCTCTCCATCATGTGCGTCAACAGCACCCGGAAAGTGGATTCTTCGAGCGCATCCACTTCATCGTCGCGCTTGCAGACTGACCGACCCAACGCGCCGTCGGCGCGGATGAATGCGTCGATGGCGTCGCTCAGCATCTCGCGCGCGCGCTTCGCCATCTCGTCGATCTCGAGGCTCGGCGCGAGCGAGATGGGAACGTCGAGGAGCCGCAGCGTGCATTGCGCGATATTCACCGCGTGATCGCCGACGCGCTCGAGATCACTCGAGATCTTGATCGCCCCAACGATAAAGCGAAGATCACGCGCCATCGGCTGTTGCAACGCGAGCAGCGAGATCGCGCGCTGCTCCACTTCCACCTCCAGATCGTCCAGCTCGTGGTCGGCGGCGAGTACCGCTTCGGCCTTTCCCGAATCCCGCTCGCGCAACGATTCGACAGCGAGATCGACGAGCGACTCGGCCTTCTCCGACATGTCGAGAAGACGCTGCTTCAGCTCCGACAGCTGCTCGTGAAAGTGGCGAAAGCCGGTCTGCCGCTCACCGGCCGTTTGTGGCGTTGTCATCCGAACCTCCCGGTCACGTACGCGTCCGTACGCTCCTCACGCGGATTAGTAAATATCTGATCGGTTGGCCCGGCTTCGACCAGACGTCCAAGGAAAAAGAAAGCGGTGTTGTCGGAAATGCGCGCTGCCTGCTGCAGGTTGTGCGTCACGATGACCACCGTGAGCTCCTGCTTCAACTCGTAGAGTAGCTCTTCGACGCGCTGCGTCGAGATCGGATCCAGCGCGCTCGCCGGCTCGTCGAGCAGTAGCACTTCCGGCTCGTTCGCGAGGGCGCGGGCGATGCACAATCGCTGCTGTTGTCCACCGGACAGGCTCGTCGCGCTCTCGCGCAGGCGGTCGCGGACTTCCTCCCACAGCGCGGCGCGGCGCAGCGACGTCTCGACGATGAGATCCAGCTCGCGACGATCGCGGACGCCATTGATCTTCGGGCCGTACGCGACGTTCGCGTAAATCGACTTCGGAAATGGATTCCATCGCTGGAACACCATGCCGACGCGCTGCCTCAGAGCGACGAGGTCGACGGACGAATCGTACACGTCCATGCCATCCAGCTCGATCCGACCCTCGTGACGAACACCGGGAATCAGGGCGTTGAGCCGGTTGATCGAACGCAGGAAGGTCGACTTGCCACATCCGGACGGGCCAATGAGCGCCGTGATCGAGCGCGGCTGAATGGCCACGTCGATGTCGTACAGCGCCTGCTTGTCCCCATACCAGAAGGAGAAGTTCCTGGCAACGATCGCTCCGGCATGTTCCGGCATTGCCTCGGACGCCCCGCTGCGGCCGGGAGCCACTGATTCGTTAGGCACGACGCCCGTCATCCGAACCGTCCGGTGATATACGACTCCGTGCGTTCATCGCTCGGACTCGTGAACATGGTCTCCGTCGGCGCGACCTCGATCAATTCGCCGCCGAGGAAGAACGCGGTCTGGTCCGACACACGCGCCGCCTGCTGCATGTTGTGCGTCACGATCACGACGGTGACTTCCGTCCGCAGCTCGTAGATGAGCTCTTCCACCTTCTGCGTGCTGATCGGATCCAGCGACGCCGTCGGCTCGTCGAGCAGGAGGACCTCCGGATCGGTGGCGAGCGCGCGAGCGATACAGAGGCGCTGTTGCTGTCCGCCGGAGAGGCCGGTGGCGCTCGTCTTCAGCCGGTCCTTGACCTCGTCCCACAGCGCGGCGCGCTTCAGTGCGCGCTCGACAATCTCGTGCTGTTGCTTCCGATTGCTCCTGCGGTCGCCGACCACGAGGCCCGCGGCGACATTCTCGCGAATCGACATCGTCGGGAAAGGCGTTGGTCGCTGGAATACCATGCCGATCTGGCGCCTGACGGCAACGGGACTCACGGCGTAAATGTCGTGGCCGTCGAGCAGGACCTTCCCAGTAGCGCGCGCATTGGGAATCGTCTCGTGCATCCGGTTGAGGCACCGGAGGAAGGTCGATTTCCCACAGCCCGAGGGTCCGATGATCGCGGTTACATGGCTATCGGGAAGCGCGACGGTCACATGCCTCACGGCGTGGACCTGACCGAAATACGCGTTGAGGTCGTCCACGGCGATGCGAATCGCCGGGGCGCCAGAGGCCGCGGGACCGGACCTGTCAGTCGCCGGCGCCGTAGCGTCGTCGTGTGGCGACACGCGCGGCGAGACTGATGACGAGGACAATGCCGACGAGGACGACGGCGGCCGCCCAGGCTTGCGTGTGCCACTCGTCGTAGGGGCTGATTGCATAGTTGTAAATCTGCAGTGGAAGCGCGGCGATCGGCGCGCGAAGAGACGTCGACCAGAACTGATTGCCTAACGCCGTGAAGAGCAGCGGTGCCGTCTCGCCGGCAATGCGCGCCATCGCGACCAGCGCGCCGGTGACGATCCCGCCGAGCGCCGTTCGCAACACGATCGATAACGATGTCCGCCA
>Ga0070713_100000754_pt1 | contig 20699 bp, 18 predicted proteins | sample LARL82metaG_FD_65465 | JGI IMG/M metagenome (GOLD analysis project Ga0070713, IMG submission 65465) | Corn, switchgrass and miscanthus rhizosphere microbial communities from Kellogg Biological Station, Michigan, USA - LAR L8-2 metaG | ecosystem: Host-associated > Plants > Roots > Rhizosphere ...
CGCGCCACGGTGAAGACCGAGCTCGACTACTTCGCGAAGGAGCTGCGCGGCAAGTTCGTCGCCGGCGACGCGCCGTCCGCCGCCGACTTCGTGCTCTATCCCATGCTCGGCTATTGCTGGCGCGTCACGTTCCGCAAGCCCGAGTCGGACCTCGACCACCTCCCGGCCGCGCTCGTGGACTACAAGAAGCGCATCGAATCGCTCCCGTACTTCGACAAGACGTTCCCCCCGCACTGGCGCTGATGCAATTCCGCGTCGCCGCCACCGACGGCCCCGCGCGCACGGGCGTGCTCACGCTCGCGCACGGCGAGGTCGCGACCCCGGCCTTCATGCCGGTGGGAACCTACGGCACCGTGAAGGCCATGAGCCCGCGCGAGCTGGAGGAGGTGGGTGCGCGGATCGTGCTGGGCAACACCTTCCACCTGTGGCTGCGCCCGGGCCTCGCCGCGATCGAGAGGCACGGGGGCCTGCATCGCTTCATGGGATGGCCGCGGCCGATCCTCACCGATTCGGGCGGCTTCCAGGTCTTCAGCCTGGGAGAGCTTCGCAAGGTCTCGGAGGAGGGCGTCGCGTTCCAGTCGCCCGTGAACGGCGACCGGCTCTTCCTCACGCCCGAGGAGGCCATGCGCATCCAGCGGGCGCTCGATTCGGACATCGCCATGGTCTTCGACGAGTGCACCGGATATCCCGCCACACACGACGAGGCGGCCCGCTCGATGCAGCTCTCGCTGCGCTGGGCGAAGCGCTCGAAGCACGCGTTCCAGGGGAGCGCCAACGCGCTCTTCGGGATCGTGCAGGGCGGCATGCACGAGGACCTGCGCGACGAGTCCACGGGAGCGCTCGCCGAGGTGGGCTTCGACGGCTATGCGATCGGCGGCGTGTCGGTGGGCGAGCCCAAGGAGGAGATGGAGCGCATCGTCGCGCACGCCGCGCCGCGCCTTCCCGCCGCGGCGCCGCGCTACCTCATGGGCGTGGGCACGCCCGAGGACCTCGCCCACGCGGTCTCCCACGGCATCGACATGTTCGACTGCGTGCTTCCCACCCGCAACGCCCGCAACGGCTGGCTCTTCACGCGCAGCGGGGACGTGAAGATCAAGAACGCGCGCCACCGGGAGGACACGGGCCCGCTCGACCCGCGATGCGCCTGCTACACCTGCCGCAACTTCTCCCGCGCCTACCTGCACCACCTGCACCGGGCCCGCGAGATCCTGGGGGCGAGGCTGAACACCGTCCACAACCTGCACTACTACCTGGAGCTCATGGCGGCCATGCGGGAGGCCATCGCCGGGGGGCGATTCCGGCAATGGCGCCAGGGCTTCCTCGCGGAACGCGCCTCGGGCGGCGAGATCGAAGAGGCGGGCCCCGCGTGATAAAATCATGGGCTTCGCAGGACTCCCGGATACCCGAAAGAAGCAATGATCGCCACCGCTTTCGCCCAGGCCGCCGGCGGCTCGCCGCAGGACACGCTGATGGGGATGCTCCCCATCATCCTGATGTTCGTCATCATGTATTTCATCCTCATCCGCCCGCAGATGAAGAAGGCCAAGGAGACCAAGGCCATGGTCGACGGGCTGCAGAAGGGCGACGAGGTGATCGCCATGGGCATCCTCGGGCGCATCTCGAAGGTGAGCGACAACTACGTGAGCCTGGACATCGCGCCCAACGTCACCATCCAGGTGCAGAAGGGCGCGGTCTCGATGCTGCTGCCCAAGGGCACCCTGAAGGACGCGCAGTAGCCGCATGAACAGGTACCCCCTCTGGAAGTACGCGATCATCCTGGTCGCGCTCGTCGTGAGCGCCCTCTACGCGGCGCCCAACCTCTTCGGCGAAGGCCCGGCCGTGCAGGTCTCGCCGCAGCGCGCCGCGCTGAAGATCGACGAGGCCCTTCGCTCGAGCCTGCAGGACGCGCTGAAGGCCGCCAACCTCCCCACCACCGACGTGGAGCAGGAAGATGCCGCGCTTCGCTTGCGCTTCGCCGACACCGACACGCAGCTGAAGGCCCGCGACGTGATCCAGGCGAAGCTCCCGCCGGGCTACGTGGGGGCGCTCACGCTCGTCCCGAACTCGCCGCGCTGGCTCCTTTCCATCGGCTCGAAGCCGATGAACCTGGGCCTCGACCTGCGCGGGGGCGTGCACTACCTCCTCCAGGTGGACATCCGCGCCGCGGCCAACAAGTTTGCCGAAGGCATGCTCTCGGACACCCGGGGGCTGCTGCGCGACAAGCGCATCTACTACTCGGGGATCTCGCGCGAGGGCGAGCGCATCACGATCCGCTTCAACGAGGCCGACCAGCGCGCCGCCGCGCTCGCGGCGCTCGGCGCCGCGATGCCGGACCTCACCTTGCGCGAGCAGGGCGAGGCGATCGTCGCCACCATCAAGCCCGAGGTCATGAAGCGCGACCAGGACCTCGCCCTGCAGCAGAACATCCAGACCCTTCGCAACCGCGTGAACGAGCTGGGCATCGCCGAGCCGATCGTGCAGCAGCAGGGCCCCGACCGCATCGTGGTGGAGCTCGCGGGCTGCCTGGATCCCGGCCGCTGCAAGGAGATCATCGGGCGCACCGCGACGCTGGAAGTGCGCATGGTGGCCGAGGAGCAGGCCGCCGGCCCCGGGCAGGACGCGTTCCTCCAGTACAAGGACCAGGCCGCCCCCTTCGGCACCGACAAGTTCCTCGACCAGGAAGGCCACCCGGTCCTCGTGAAGAAGCAGGTGATCCTCACCGGCGACCGCATCAAGGACGCGCAGCCCAACTTCGACCAGCGCTCCGGGGGCCCGGTCGTCACCATCGCCACCGACGAGACCGGGGGGCGGATCCTGCGGCAGGTCACGCGCGAGAACGTGAAGAAGCGCATGGCGATGCTGCTGGTGGAGAAGAACGGCACGACGGTCCTCACGTGGCCGGTGATCCAGGAGGAGCTGGGGAGCCGCTTCCAGATCTCCGGCATCCCGGACACCACCGAGGCCAAGAACCTCGCGCTCCTGCTGCGCGCCGGGGCGCTCGCCGCTCCCATGGACATCATCGAGGAGCGCACCATCGGCCCCTCGCTCGGCAAGGAGAACATCGACAAGGGCTTCCACGCGGTGCTGTGGGGCTTCGCCGCGATCGCGGTCTTCATGGTCGTGTACTACGCCGTCTTCGGCGCGATCTCGGTGCTGGCGCTTGCCTGCAACCTGCTCTTCCTCGTGGGGCTGCTCTCGATGATGCAGGCCACGCTCACGCTGCCGGGCATCGCGGCCATCGCGCTCACGCTCGGCATGGCGATCGACGCCAACGTGCTCATCAACGAGCGCGTGCGCGAGGAGCTGCGCTCCGGCATGACGCCGCAGATGGCGATCCAGGCGGGCTACGAGCGCGCCTTCGGCACGATCCTGGACTCCAACGTGACGACCCTCATCGTGGGCCTCATGCTGCTCGCCTTCGGCTCGGGGCCCGTGCGCGGCTTCGCGGTGGTGCACTGCCTGGGCATCCTCACCTCGATCTTCAGCGCGGTCGTGGTGTCGCGCGGCATCGTGAACGGCATCTACGGCGGGCGCAAGAAGGTCTCGAGGCTCTCGATCGGCAACACGACGTGGCACCGTGACGAGTCGAAGAAAGTGGCGGCCTAGACCATGGAATTCTTCCGCATCCGCAAGAGCATTCCCTTCATGCGCCATGCGCTGGTGTTCAACATCATCTCGCTGGTGGTGTTCGTGCTGGCGGTGGTGTTCCTGGCGGTGAAGGGCCTCAACTTCTCCATCGAGTTCCTGGGCGGGACGGTGATGGAGGTGAGCTACAAGGAAGACGCGAACCCCGACAAGATCCGCGACGCGCTCGCCGGCATCGGGCTGAAGGACGTGTCGGTGCAATCCTTCGGGACCTCGAAGGACATCCTGATCCGCCTGCCGCTGAAGACCGTGGAAGGCAGGAGCCAGAACGTGGAGATGCAGCGCCAGGCCGACGCCGTCATGAAGGCGCTGAAGGCCTCCGACGCGAGCGCCGACCTGAAGCGGGTCGAGTTCGTGGGCGGCCAGGTGGGCAAGGAGCTCGCCACCGACGGGGGCTTGGCGCTCCTGTGCGTCTGCTTCGGGATCGTGATCTACCTCGCCTTCCGCTTCGAGTGGCGCTTCGCCGTGGCCACCATCATCGCGAACCTGCACGACGTCGTGATCATCCTGGGCTTCTTCGCCCTCTTCCAGTGGGAATTCTCGCTGCCGGTGCTGGCCGCGATCCTCGCGGTGTTCGGCTACTCGGTGAACGAGTCGGTGGTGGTCTTCGACCGGGTGCGCGAGAACTTCCGCAAGATGCGCCGCGCGACGGTGCCCGAGATCATGGATGCGTCCATCACGGGCACGATCTCGCGCACCATCATCACCCACGGCTGCACGCAGATGATGGTGCTCTCGATCTTCTTCTTCGGCGGGCCGAGCTTGCACTACTTCGCGCTCGCGCTCACCATCGGCATCTGCTTCGGCATCTACTCATCGGTGCTGGTGGCCTGCCCGCTCGCCATGTACCTGGGCGCCTCGCGGGAGGACTTCGTGAAGCCCGAGAAGAAGACGGTCGAGATGCAGCGCCCGTGACGGGCGGATGGGCTTCCTAGACATCGTCCTGCACCTGGACGTCCACCTGCTGGGCTGGGTGGCGCAATACGGCGCGTGGGTCTACGGGATCGTCTTCGCCGTGATCTTCTGCGAGACGGGCCTCGTGGTCACGCCCTTCCTCCCGGGCGATTCGCTTCTCTTCGTGGCGGGGGCGATCGCGGCGACGGGGGAGCTCAACGTGCATCTCCTCTTCGGGCTCCTCGCGGGCGCGGCCTTCCTGGGCAACTCGTTGAACTACTCGATCGGCCGCTGGCTCGCGCCGCGGCTCTTCCGGAAGGAACGCTCCCGTTTCCTGAACCCGCGGCACCTCGAGCGCGCCCACGCCTTCTACGAGCGCCACGGGGGCAAGGCCGTGGTGATCTCGAGGTTCCTTCCCATCGTCCGCACCTACGTGCCGTTCGTGGCCGGCATGGCGCGCATGCACCCGCGCGCCTTCCTGGCCTACAATGCGGGCGGCGCCGTCCTCTGGGCGGGAGGGCTCATCTATGCGGGGTACTTCTTCGGCAACATCCCCTGGATCCGCGGCAACCTCACCGCGATCATCGTGGGCATCGTCGTCGTGAGCCTGCTGCCGCTCGCCTGGGCGTTCGCCCGCTCGCGCTTCGCCCGTCCGTGATACCCCTCGCCGAGACCCACGTCGCCGCCATCACCCACGCGATCCAGCTCGCGATCGCGCCGGTGTTCCTGCTCACCGCCATCGGCACCATCATCAACGCGCTCATCAGCCGCCTCGCGCGCGCCGTGGACCGGCGCCGGCAGGTGGAGGAGATCCTGCCCGCCTACGAGGGAGCGAGTCGCGAGAACCTCGAGCTCGAGCTGGGGACGCTCGCCCGCCGCATCGTGATCGTGATGCGCGCCATCACGCTCGCCGTCCTCGCCGCGCTCCTCGTGTGCCTGCTCATCGGCACGGCCTTCGCCGCGGCCTTCGTCTCGCTCGACCTGTCGCGCCCGGTGGCCGCGCTCTTCATCCTCTCGATGATCGCGCTCACCATCTCGCTCCTCTTCTTCCTGCGCGAGGTCTTCCTCGCCTCGCAGAGCGTGCACCCGAAGGCGTGGCCTCACCCGCCCCGGGTCGACCGCACGTAGGCCACGGCGAAGGCGAAGTAGGCGCCGGCGAGCAGGGCCTCCGCGAGCGCGAGCTGCGCGGACAAGCCCCGGTCCGAGTAGGCGCGCGCCGCCCCTTCCGCCACGTAGAGCCAGATGAGGAGCGTGGACCACTGGTAGGTGTAGCGCTTGCCGCGCAGCACGCCGAAGAGCGGCGCGAGGAGGGGGAGCACCTTGAGGACCGCCCACGAGCCGCCGGGGCGAAGGGGCGCGAGGAAGAGCTCCCAGGCGAGGCAAAGGAAGATGAGCGCGATCAGCGTGAAGGCAGACGCGAGACGCGAGACTCGAGGGTCCATAAGCGGCTGCTATGATGACACGCAGTGCGCTCCCGTCTCGCCGACTTGTACGGATTCCTGCGCTTCGTGGTAAGGCGCTGGACCGACGACCGTTGCCCGCAGATCGCCGGGAGCCTCACCTTCACGACGATCCTCGCGCTCGTTCCCACGTTCGCGATCGGCGTGGCCGTGCTCTCCACGTCCTCGCTCTTCCACGACGTGATGAGCAAATTCAAGATCTTCCTGCTGATGAACCTCGCGCCCGAGATCGCGGGCACCATCATCACCGAGTACATCCCGCGCTTCGCGCACAACGCCCGGCGCCTCACGTTCGTGAGCGCGGCCGGGGTGCTCGTGCTGGCGGTGTGGCTCATGCTGATCATCGACCGGTCGCTGAACGCCATCTGGCGCGTGCGCCGCTCGCGCCCCTACTGGCTCTCGGCCCTGGGCTACGCGGCGCTCATCCTGGGCGCTCCGCTCCTCATCTTCGCGAGCGTGAGCGTGACGACCTACATCCTCGCCGTCTCCAACGAGGTGGGGCCGGCCTCCCACACGGCGCGCATCGTGACCCTGCGGGCGATCGCAACCGTCATGAGCGCGCTCGCCTTCACGCTGGTGTACCTCGTGGTCCCGCACCGGCGCGTGCCCTGGCGCCATGCGCTGCTGGGGGGGTTCACGGCGGGAATCCTCTTCGAGGCGGCCAAGGTGGGGTTCGCGGTGTACGCCCATTCCTCGCCCACCTACGACCGCCTCTATGGGACCTTCGCGGTGCTGCCGCTCTTCCTCGTGTGGCTCTACTACTCGTGGCTCGTGGTGCTCCTGGGCGCGGAGCTCACGGTGTCGGCTTCCTTCTGGCACAAGAACCTGTGGAAGCAGCCCCCGCGCCCGTCGATGCGGCTTGCCGAGGCGCTCGCCATCTCACAGGCGCTGCGCGAGGAGGGCGGCCCGCTCACCTTCGAGCAGCTCCAGGAGCGCACGAAGCTTCCCGCCGAGGAGGTGGAAGAGGCGCTGGGGCAGATGTCGGAGGGCCGCTTCGTGAAGCACACGAAGCGCGAGGGCTATTCGCTCGCCGCCGCGGCGCGCGAGCCCCTCGAGAGCGCGCGCGAGGAAGGCCTCAGAGAGACGCGACGTAGAAAACGTCGAAACGGGCACTCTTCTCGATGAGCCCGGTGGCGCGCACGGTGGAGGTCTCGCCGTCGGCCACGACCTCGAAGATGCGCAGCTCCTGGAAGAGGGTGGGCGGGGTGAGCAGCGAGTCCGCCCCCTCGTCGTCCCTCATGAGCAGGCCCGGCTTCGCCTGGAACTTCACGTCGTTGGCGGGCTGCACCCACACCGAGCGCGCGGCCGAGGAGAGGAACTGCGCGCCGAATTCCATGCCGCCCATGTCGAACTGGGTGATCCAGCGCACCACCGCCACGGTCCACCCGGCGCGTGCCGCGAACTTGAACCCCACCACGTCTCCCACGTGCAGGACCTGCCCCACGTCGCCTTCGCGGCGCAGCTTGAGGCCTCCCGCGCTGTGGTTCACGACGTCCCACTGCACCACCGGGTAGGAGCGCGATTCCTCGTCGTCCGGGATCGCGAGGAGCGGGATCGTCTTGCCCTCGGCGATCGCCTGCGCGGTCGCCGCGTCGTTGCTGCCGTCCACGGCGACGAAGTGGCCCACGGCTTTCAGGCCCACGCACACGGCGACCGTCGCTTCCATGGGGTCCCTGCGATGCGCTCGCTTGGGCGGGTCGCCCCAGAGCGTGATGAGCTTGCCCATGAGCGCCAGCGCCTCGGGCGAAGTGTTGCGGCTCAAGGTCGCCGAGACGTTGCCGGAGTCGTGCGCGTTCTTCCTCGCGCGCAGCTTGTCCACGAGCGCGTTGGCGTCGAGGAGGCGCCAGTTGGGGCCCCCTGTGTCGTCGTTGGCGGAGAGCGCGGGCTTGGGCGGCTTGTCGGTGTCGCAGGGCACGAGGAAATGCCCCCCGGGGCGGGTGGCGGGCCGCGCCTGGCCCAGGGTGGCGAGGCCGCGCAGCCCCCGGAGCTGGGCGAGGATCGCGTTCACGTCGCTTCCCGTGAGGCGGTACGGGTCGGTGAGCGAGAGGAGCAGCGCCTCGGCGTAGAGATCCGCGGGCGTGGCCTTCGTTTCCGGGTCGGCGGGCTCGGTGGCGACGCCCTGCTTCTCGGCGAAGAGGTAGAGCTGGTGCAGCTCCCGCCACACCACGGACGGCACCGGCGAATAGGACTTGTAGCTCGCCAGAAGCTCCGCGCCCAGGTACTCGAGGGCGCGCGCGGCGAGCAGCGGCAGCTGCTTCTTCGCGCCGAAGGCGATGAGCTTGCCGGTCTTCTCGGTGATGGCGATGCGGTAGCCCGCGGCGAGCTCGAAGGCGATCGAGCGAGCGAGCGTGAGCGCCTCGCGCCCGCGGGCATTGAGCGGGAGCCCGGCCTTCCCGCAGATGACCTCCAGCTCCTCGAGGATGGTCGCGGCGACGGCGCGGTAGGACTCGAGGATCTGGACCCGGTCGTCGGTTTCCAGCTTGGCGCGGTTCAGGGCTCCCAGGTGCGCGGACATCTGCTGGGCGGCCTCGGCGCAGCGCGCGAGCGGCAAGCCCTCGAGCCAGGCCTTCACCTGCTTGGGCCGGACCTCGAGGTCGCGAGGCGGCGCCGTGCGCTCCGCGGGGGCGCGGATGCTGGCGGGAAGGGCGGACATCGGCAGTTCCAGTATTCTGGAGATCGCCAAGGATAGAGGACGGGCAGCAAATTGCAAAAAGCAAATGTTAACTGGCTCGCGGCCGCGGTCCTCGCGCTGGCCCCCCTCCCGGTGCCCGCGGCGGGCGGTTTCGACCTCGTGGACACCCAGGGCGCGCACCATCGCCTGGCCGAAGCGCGCGGGCGCTGGGTGGTGGTGAACTTCTGGGCCACCTGGTGCGTGCCGTGCATCGCCGAGATCCCCGAGATCGTGGAGTTCCACCATCGCCATCCGGGGGTGCTGGTGATCGGCGTGGCGCTCGACTCCGAGGACGCCGCGCGCGTGAAGCGCTTCGCGGCGAAGCTGGGCCACGACTATCCGCTGGTGCTCTCCGACGACGGGGTCGAGCGCCAGCTGGGCTCACCCCGGGCGCTGCCCACCACGCGCATCTACGCCCCCGACGGAAGCGTGGTCTACGACAAGCCCGGCCGCGTGGACCGCAAGTTCCTCGAGGAGAAGACCGGGTCGGCCTCGAGCGCCCAGCGCGCCTTGAGCGCCTTCAGCACGCGCGCCGGATAGTCGGGCCGGCCGAGGCTCCCGTTGTAGCGCGCGAGCGCGTTGGCGAGGTTGCCGTGCTCGCGATCGACGAGGTAGTAGCGCAGGATCGTGCAGCCATAGCGAAGGTTCAGGCGCTCGGCGAAGAGGCTCTGCCCGCGCGTGCCGATCTGGTCCACCCAGAACGGCATCACCTGCATGTAGCCGCGCGCCCCCGCCCGCGACACGGCGTACTTGCGGAAATGGCTCTCGACGTCGATCAGCGCGAGGACGAGGTGCGGATCGAGGCCCGCGCGCATCGCCTCGTAGCGCACGAGCGCGAGGAATTCGCGCGCCTGGTTCTCGTCGGGGAAGAAGCCCGCCACGCGCGGTGTCATGGCGCGAACCCAGGCGCGCGTGTCGAGGTCGCCCGCGTCCACGCTGGCGCGGTCGTTCACCGCGTTGGCGAGCGTGGCGCGCACGCTGGCGGAGAGCACTTCGTATTGCTGCGCGCCGGCGAAGGCGGCGAGCGGCAGCGCCGCCGCGAGCGCCGCGGCGATCCGCCTAAGGCCTGGTGCCACCGGCAAGGCGCGAGCCCACGTGCGCCACGGCCTCGTTCAGGGCGACCTTCGTCGCCTGTGCGTCGCGGCGGTGCTGGTACTCGACCACGCCTTCCTTGAGGCCGCGCTCGCCCACCACGATCCGGTGCGGGATGCCGATCAGCTCCTGGTCGGCGAGGAGCACGCCCGCGCGCTCGTCGCGGTCGTCCAGGAAAGCGTCGATGCCCGCGGCCTCGAGCCCGGCATAGAGCGCCTCCGCGGCCGCCTTCACCGCCTCGCCCTTGCGGTAGCCCAGCGGGATCACGGCGACCTTGAACGGCGCCATGGGATCGGGCCAGATGATGCCCTTCTCGTCGTGGTTCTGCTCGATGGCAGCGGCGACGATGCGCGTGATGCCGATGCCGTAGCAGCCCATCTCCATGGGGTGGGTGGCGCCCTTCTCGTCGATGAAGGTCACGTCCATGGCCTTCGTGTAGGCCGTGCCCAGCTGGAACACGTGGCCCACCTCGATGCCGCGCGCGATCTCGAGCGTGCCCTTGCCGTCGGGCGAGGGATCGCCCGCGACCACGTTGCGGATGTCGGCCACGACCGCGGGCTCGGCGAGGTCGCGGCCCCAGTTCACGCCCGTGAGGTGGAAGCCTTCCTCGTTGGCGCCGGTGCAGAAGTCGCTCATCGCGGCGACGGTCCGGTCGGCGACGATCCGGATCGAGTGGCCGACGGGCCCGAGCGAACCCGGAGGCGCCTTCAACGTGGCGCGGATCTCGGCGTCGGTGGCGAAGCGGAAGGGCTTCAACGCCTCCAGCTTCGAGGCCTTCACCTCGTTCAGCATGTGGTCGCCGCGCACGAGCAGCATGAAGATCTCGGTGGCCGCGCCTTCGCGTTCGCGCGCGAGCACGATCGACTTCACGGTCTTCTCGAGGGGGATCTTCAGGAATTCGGAGACTTCCTCGCAGGTGTGCTTGCCGGGAGTCGCGACCTTGGTCATGGGCTGGCCGGAGGCGAGGCGCGAGGCGCGAGGCGCGAGGGCTTCGGCCAGCTCGACGTTCGCCGCGTAGTCGGAGCCCGTCGAGTAAGCGATCGCGTCCTCGCCCGACTGCGCGATCACCTGGAATTCATGCGATGCCGTGCCGCCGATCTCTCCCGTGTCCGCGGCCACCGCGCGAAACTCGAGGCCCAGGCGCGTGAAGATGCGGGTGTACGCGTCGTACATCGCCTTGTAGCTCTTCTTCAGGCCCTCGAAGTCCGCGTCGAACGAATACGCGTCCTTCATCGTGAATTCCCGCGCGCGCATCACGCCGAAGCGCGGGCGGATCTCGTCGCGGAACTTGGTCTGGATCTGGTAGAAATTCACCGGGAGCTGGCGGTAGCTGCGGATCTCCTTCCTCACCGTGTCGCAGAGCACTTCCTCGGCGGTGGGCGCGTAGCAGAACTCGCGCTCGGCGCGGTCCGTGATGCGCAGCATGAGCGGCCCGTAGAGCTCCCAGCGGCCGGTCTCTTCCCAGAGCTCGCGCGGCTGCACGGGCGGGGCGAGGAGCTCGAGCGCACCGGCGCGGTTCATCTCCTCGCGCACGATCGCCTCGATGCGGCGCACCACCCGAAGCCCGAGCGGCATCCAGGTGTAGAGGCCGGAGGCGAGCTTGCGGATCAACCCGGCGCGCAGCATGAGCTTGTGGCTGGCAAGCTCGGCTTCCTGCGGGGCTTCCTTCAGGGTGGCGAGGTAGTAACGGCTGGCGCGCATGTAATTTTCTCGTCAAATCATCGGCTTGCGAACGCACATTCTACACGCCCCATGGCCCGTTCCGACCGGTGGCAAGCACCCGCGAACCGTGGGAAAATGGCTGCAACTGAACGGATTGGATGGTGGACGCCATGATCGATCGGGACGGCTATCGCCCGAACGTCGCCATCGTGCTCGTCAACGCCAAGAACCAGGTCTTCTGGGGAAAGCGCGTCAGGGAACACGCCTGGCAATTTCCCCAGGGGGGCATCAAGCCGGGGGAGTCTCCCGAGCAGGCGATGTACCGGGAGCTCCAGGAAGAAACCGGCCTCCTGCCCCAGCACGTGAGGATCCTGGGGCGCACGCGCGATTGGCTTCATTACAACGTGCCCACCCATTGGGTGAAGCGCGAGTGGCGCGGCACCTACAAGGGACAGAAGCAGATCTGGTTCCTGCTGCGCCTCTGCGGCCGCGATTGCGACATCAGCCTGCGCGCGAGCGGCCATCCCGAATTCGACGCGTGGCGCTGGCACGACTACTGGGTGCCCCTCGAAGCCGTGATCGACTTCAAGCGCGAGGTGTATCGCCTGGGCCTCGAGCAGCTCGCGGGCTTCCTCGAGGTGGCGCCGCGGGCGATCGGCTTCTCGCCCTATGGCCGGCGCCGCCGCCCGCGCCCCGCGAGGAACGCTCCGTCCGCCGCCGTCGGGCCCGCAGCCACGGCTTCCGAGGCGTAAGGCGCGAGACGCGAGAAGAGCTTAGAAGCCCCGGACGGGCCCCGGAATCACGAGCGAGGTCGCGACGACGATCGCCACCGCGAGCACCAGGGTCGTCATCATGACGACCACGATGTACGGCACGGCCTTGTCCTCCGGCGTCTTCATCACCACCGGCAGCCCCACGAAGAGCAGGTACAGGCTGTAGAGCCCCAGCAGCACCGTGACGATCCAGAGCGAGGGCACGATCGTGAGCGCTGCCGCGATCCAGTACGGCGTCTGCGAGTACGCGGCGACCTTCAGCGCCTGGATGAAGTCCTTGCGCGAGCCGAACGCGGGCGCGAGCGCGTCGATCACCACGGCGAGCAGGTACACGAAGGCGAGCGAGAGCAGGTAGCTCACCACGGCGTGGACCACGCCCTGGCCGGGCGCAACGCGGTAGGTCGCACCGAAGGTGCCGATTCCCACGAGCGAGAGCCCGACGAACCCCGCGAGCGCCGGAATCGCCGAGAGGATCATCACGTAGCCGGTATAGAGGTCGAGGACCGTGTGGGGCTCGGCTTCGATCGCCTGCCACTCTTCGCGGGGCCGGATGACGAGGTTCTTCGCGCGCTGGGCGAGGTTCATGGCGCTTTCGGGCCTGGGGAGGTGGGCGCGAGTATAGCGTCCGTGCGCGCGGGCACCGAGCGCGCCCAGCGCGAAGGGGCCGCCAGGATCTGCTCGATGCGCTTCACGATGCGGCGCGCCTGCTCGTGCGGCGTGCAGCCCGAGTAACGGCGCGCATAGGCGCGCGCGACTGTCGCGTACGACGGGTCGCCCAGCACCCGCGAGAGCCCCGCGGCGAGCGTCTCCGCGGTGTCCTCGCTCCCGACCCAGGTGCCCGCGCCCAGTTGCTCGATGCGCCTCCCGGTGATGTACTGCTCGTACTGGCCGGGAAAGACAAGCTGCGGCACGCCGGCGAGCAGCGTTCCGATGCATGCGCTCCCGCCGTGGCTCACGAAGAGGTCGCACTCGGCAAGCAGCGGCGCAAGCCGCACGGGCCGCGGGCTCAGCAGCCGGGACGGGCCCGCGAGCCGGGCGGTCCGCGCGGGCTCGACGCCCTGGAAGAAGGCCACGACCCGGTTGGTGCTCGCGGCCACGGCATCGACGAGGGCATCGAGCTGCCGGAACTGGCGCAGGTAGATCGCGATTCGCGGGCCTTCACCGCGAGGCCACGCCACCGTGTCCCCCGAATCCACGTCGAACCCCGGGCCCCAGTATCCGGACGCGGCTCGCGTCCCGTACGAGTCGAGCTCCGGAAACGTCGTGAGGAAATCCTCGTCGGACTCGAAGAGCTGCGCGAGCGAGCCGAGCGTCGGCGCGCCCAGCCGCGCGAGCGCCGAATTGAGGCTCGCGAGCGCGTTCGCCTCGGCTTGCTCCAGGTGCCCCGGCGCCATGGGCTCGTCGAACCGGAAGGCGGGGATGGGTGTGAGGCGCGGCGGGATCGAGAATCCGTTGCCCTGGCTCACGTGGCGAAGGCCGAGCAGGCGGGCCGCGGCGAGGGCGGTGGGCGAAAAATCGCTCACGACCACATCGGGCTTCCAGCGCTCGAAGAGCGATATCCAGCCCGCGAGGAGCCCCGAGACGTGCCGCGCCCGGTCGTAGCCGCATCCCAGCAGGATCTCGGCGATGCTGGAAGGCATGCCCTTGCCGGCGCCCTCGGCGAGGGAAACCGGCGCCTGGAACACGTCGTGCGCCGCGCACTCCGCGATGTAGGCGAGCGGCGCGAGCTCGCGGAAGATGAAGGCGATGCGATGGCCGCGCGCGCGCAGCTCGCGCGCGAGCGCGTTGCAGGCCATGGCGTGCCCAAGGCCCCCGCCGAGCTCCCAGGCGAACGCGATGCGCGCCATCGCTAACGCGCGGCGAGCGCGGCCACGCGCTCGGCGGCCTGGCGAGCGGCGAGCGCGAAGGAGTAGCCGCGATGCGACGCCGCGTGCCGGCGCGCGGCCTCGCGCATCGGCTCCGAGGCCATGAGCCGGGGCAGCCACTCGCCGAAGCGCGGCGGCGGCCTGTGGGGTGGGGAGAGCGCGCCGAGGCCGGCCTCCTCCACGCGGCGGGCGATGAGGTACTGCTCGACCTGCAGGGGCAGCAGCGCCATCGGCACGCCGGCCACGAGCGCCCTGGCGACGAATCCCGAGCCCGCGTGGGAGAGGCAAAGCGAGGCCATCGGCAACAGCTCTTCCAGGCGCACCGACCTGGGATAGACGCGCAGGCGCCCGGTGGACGCGGCGTGGGCGCGTGCCGGATCGATCCCCGGCACCGCGGCGATGACCTCCGCGTCCATGCCCGACAGATCGGCGAGCAGCGAGTCGAAATAGGGGACTTCGGGTTTCAGGTAGGCAAGCAACCGATGCGGAGCGTCTTCCTGCCAGCGCACTTCGAGCCCGCCCTCGTCGGACGCCGGCGGCCCCACGTAGGCCACGCCCTCGCGCGCGCCGAACGGGTCGATCTCCGGAAAGGTGCAGAGGATGTGAGCCTCGGCATGGAAGACCGCCGGGGCGTCATGGATCTCCCGCGCCGCCTTGCCCGCGGCCGCGTGCACGCAGGCGACGAGGCGGTCGTCGACCGCTTTCAGCACGCCCGGGTCGTTGGGCATCCACGGCCGCAACGCAGGGATGGGATTGCCGGGAGGCGGAAGGGCAAATCCGCTGCCCACGGTCGCGCGGGGGATGCCGGCGAAGCCCGCGGCGAGGAGCGCGCTGGGCGCATAGTCCGCCACGAGGACCGAGGGCTGCATCGCTTCGAAGAGCGATCGCCAGGCGCGAAGCACGCCGCCCAGCGCGGGCGCGTCGCTGAAGCCCAGGCTGAGCAGGATGTCGGAGGAATTGATCGGCGCCCGATTCGCGTCCATGGGCTCGCGCAGCAGCGGCGCCGCGAAGGTCTCGAAGCCTTCCGCCGCGGAGTGGTCGATGTAGAGGCTGTCCCGGACCGCGACGCTCACGGCGTGCCCCATGGAGCGCAGCTCGCGCGCGATGGGAAGGAGGCGGCGCACGTGCCCCAGCCCCGTGCCGAACTCCCAAGCGCAGACGATCCGCGCCATCGCGGCCTCAGGGGAAAGGGCGATCGGGCGCGGCGGGGCCGCGCCCGTTTGCTACGGCGAGCAGCTCGCGGCGCCGGTGGTCACGCCGAAGGGGCGGCAACCCGTCCCGGTAAGCTGCGAGCCCTGCGGGTCGTTCACCGCGTTGCTGTGCACCTCGAACTTTTCCTGGCGCAGCCCGAATCCCAGCGGATGGAACGAGACATTCGCTGTGCACGTGGCCGAAGGCACCAGCGTTGCCGGGCACGTGTTGGCATTGATGACGAAATCGGACCCGATGGTGAGCGACGTGATCGCCGCGTCGCCGGAGCCGATGTTCTTGATGGTGATCGTTTGCGACGCCGTCGAGGTGCCGAACATCCGGCTGCCGAAGCCGAGCGTGGGCGGCGTGACGAGCAGCTTGGGCTCGGGCGAGGTCGCGATCGAGGCGGCGAGCATCACCGTTCCCGAGCCGCCGGGCGCATCGTCCGTGACGACGAGCGAGCCCGTGTAGTCGCCGACGTCCGTCCCGGTGAAGGTGATGGTGATCGTGCAGCTCGCGCCCGCGGCGAGGCTCGCGCCGCAGTTGTTGGCGATGGTGAACGGCCCCGTCACCGATACCGAGCTGAAGTTCACCACCTGGTTGCCGGCGTTGGTGAGGGTGACGTCCTGGGTGAACGACTCGGTGCCGGTGATGAAGGTGCCGAAGTCGACCAGCGAGGGAAGCGTGATCTGGCCTTGCTGCGTTCCCGATCCCGTGAGCGCGACCGAAGCGACCGCGCCGCCGCCGTACGTAAAGAGCTTGGTGGACGCCCCGACGAGGCCGCCGCTCGTGGGCAGCGAGAGCGTGCCGTTGATCGTCCCCACGGAGAGCGGGCTGAAGGTCACGTCCATCGTGCAGCTGGCGCCCACGTTCAGCGTCCCGCCGCAGGTGTTGTTGCCGAGGATGAAGTCCGCGGAGGACGTCGAGGGCGAGCCCAGGGTGACCGCCGAGGACGTGGGGTTGGTGAGCGTGAACGTGTGCGGCGGGCTCGACTTGAAGAGGCCTATCGGACCGAAGTCGAAGTTCACCGCGTCGAACACCGCGGGCGAGGGCACGAAGCCGTTGCCGATCAGCGTGATGTCGTGCCTGGCGAAGTTGAACGGCGTGCCCACGGAGTGGTCGCAGACGCGCAGCACCATCGAGGTCGGCCCCGTGAAGAACGGCTGGAAGGTCGCGGTGATGGTGCAGTTCGTGCCGGGCGCGTATTGGCCGCCCTCCTGGCAGGTCGTCGAGCAGACGAATTCGCCGCCATAGCAGAGCGATCCGCCGTAGCAGGTGCCATCGGAGACCCTCACCGTTTCGATCGTATCGGTGTCGGTTCCCGTCGAGGCAAGGGTGATGGTCCGGGCGGCGCTCGAGGTATTGATTCCGACGTCCCCGAAATCGATGGTGGTCGGCGAGGCGGTGAGGGCGGGAACGAGCGTGCTGTTGTTGACCGGCGAGTATTCCGACGTCTCGATGCCGTTGCCGTTGGTGTCGGTGAGCGTTGCCGTGAGGGAGATCGACGAGTGCCGCCCGGCCACCGTGTAGCTGCCCGGGGTGCCCCCGGTCGCGGTCACCGGCAGGAACGTGTTGGCGAACGACAGCGGCACGCCGCCCGGCACGTTGGTGGGGGGATTGTTCTCGTAGAAGTCGACCCGGTAGTTGCCCGGCTGGGTGTCGAGCGTGAAAGCGATCGTCGTCTGGTCGAAGAACGGGTCGTACGAGACCGAATCGATCGCGGGGTAGTTCTGCCCGTCGTTGGGCACGGGGTCCGTGTCGGCGTCGCCCGGGTCGTTCGGCAGCGACGGCGGGAATGTCGTCGCATGGAAGTTGAGGTCGAGGTTCTTCGCGCCCGGCCCGAGGCCCACGCCGTTGCCGTAGATGAAGTTCTGCAGGATCGAGTTGCCGGTGCCGGCGAGGATCTCGATGCCGTACAGCCTGCTGTGCGTGACGATGTTCTCGCTGCTGATGTCGTTGTGGTAGGCCTGGTTGAGGACGATGCCGTTCTGCGACGCGTTCGTGATCGTGTTGTTGTAGATGCCCAGGAACTCGGTGGGCGTCGTGCCGGCTTTCGTGAGCTTGGTGCTCAGCGCCTTCGCGGCCGGGCCGCTGCTGCAGGTCGCGTCGTGCAGCGAGATGCCGTCGGTCACCGAGCCCACGACGCCGATGGCGTTGTTGGTGATCTCGCCGGATACGGAGCCTTCGACGCCGCCGAAGTCGATGCCGGTGTGCCCGCTGGAGGCGATGAAATTGCCGTTCAGCACGACGTCGAAGCTGCATGCCGCGACGACGCCTTCGCCCCCGCCCAGCACGCCGTTGCGGCCCACGTCGGCGTTGATGACGTTGCTCGAGATGTTGACGCTCCCCGACCCTTCCACGGTGACGGCGGTCGAGGTTGCCACGATGCTGTTGCCGGAAATGCTCACGCCGCCGTATGCGAATTCGACCGCGATGCCGATCTTGTTCGCCTTGACGATCAAGCCGTTCGCGTCGGTCCCGATCTTGTTGCCGGAGATGAGGTTGCCGCCGCCATCCACGATGATGCCGATCCCGTTGCCCGAGACGGTGTTGCCGGAGACGGTCGCCCCGCTGAAGTCGAGCTCGATGCCCGTGACGTTGGCGTCGATGGCTCCCGAAAGATCCAATCCGACCGTGTTCCCGGAGATCGTTCCGAAGAAGCTGGAGGCGCTGATCCCGGTGCTGTTCCCGAAGACGACGTTGCTGTTCACCTGCGAGTTCGAAAACGTGGGGACGATGCCGATACCGTTCCCCGAGACCGTGTTCTGGCTGATGGTCTGGGTGCTGCGGATGCCGATCGAGCTCGCGGTGATGATGTTCTGGCTCGCGGCGATGTCGCCATCGAGGGCCGCGCCGTTGGCGATGTTGCGCACCGCCAGGCCGCGCACCGTGATGGCGCCGCCATAACCGGCCGTCGAGGTCGCGATTCCGTAGTCGAGGCCGTTGCGTCCGTCGATCACGACGCGGCTCGCCGCATCGGTGTGGCTGCCGTTGCCGTCGATCACGGTGCCCGCGCATTGCACCGCGGGCAGGTCGGTCGCCGGTGCCGTCACGAAGGGCGATGCCGAGGTGAAGGCCGCATCGAAGGCGATCGTGTCGCCCGGGCTGCAGGAGCCGTTCAGGAAGTTGATGGCGCCGCGAAGGGTGCCGGTACTGGTGATGGAGTCCCAGCTATTCGCGTCCGAGGTGCTGTTGACGTCGAGCACGATGGCCTGCGCCGCCGCCGGGGCGAGCGCAAAGGCGAGGGCCGCGTAGAGCGGCTTCTGCCGGAAAAGGGGAATAGTGGGGCTGCGATGCTGCGTGCGCATTCGATCTCTCCCTGTGATGCTTATTCTGAATGACTTGAAGCGAGGGCTGTGCCACCCCTAGGCTAGACTGGCGTACCGGGACCGTCAACGTAATATTCAGCACTTTCCGGGGGTTGCAGCGCCCGCGGAGGGCCGCGGCGGGCGCCTCTTCCGGCACCCCCGGCGCGCGCCCGGCACGGAGTGCCCAAGCGCGGCACTCAGAGGATCACGAGGTTATCCCGGTGGATCAGCTCGGGCTCGGCGACGTAGCCCAGGACCGCCTCGATCTCGCCGCTGGGCCGCCTGAGTATGCGCGCCGTTTCCTCGGCTGAGTAGTTGACGAGGCCCCGCGCCACCTCGCGCCCGTCGGGGCCGCAGACGGCGACCACGTCGCCGCGCTCGAAGCCACCCTCGACCGCCGTGGCGCCGATCGCGAGGAGGCTCTTGCCCTGGGCCAGGGCCGAGACCGCCCCGGCATCGAGGACGACCCGGCCCGAAGTCTTCAGGTAGTCCGCAAGCCATTGTTTGCGCGCGGCAACCCGGGGCGTCGCGGAGGCGAGCAGGGTCCCCACGGAGGCGTCCGAGAAGAGCTTCGCGAGCACCCCCGGCTCGCGGCCCCAGGCGATGGCGGTGTGGGCGCCGCTCCGGGCGGCCCGCTTGGCGGCCAGGATTTTTGTGAGCATGCCCCCACTTCCCACCGCCGTCCCCGCTCCCCCCGCCATGGCCTCGAGGGCGGGGTCACCCGCCACGCCGCGCTCCACGAGCTGGGCGTCCGGGACCTTCCGGGGGTCGGCGGAATAAAGGCCCTTCTGGTCGGTGAGGATCACGAACGCGTCGGCCTCGACCAGGTTCGTGACGAGCGCTCCCAGCGTGTCGTTGTCGCCGAAGCGGATCTCGTCCACGACCACCGTGTCGTTCTCGTTGATGATGGGGACCACGCCGAGGGCCACGAGGCTCGTGAGCGTCGAGCGGGCGTTGAGATACCGGCGCCGGTCGCCCAGGTCCGCGTGCGTGAGGAGCACCTGGGCGGTGTGCAGCCCCACCTCGGAGAAGCAAGTCTCCCACGCCTGCACGAGGCCCATCTGCCCCACGGCCGCGGCGGCCTGCAGCTCGTGGATCGCGTGCGGGCGCCGGCTCCAGTGCAGGCGCTTCATCCCCTCGGCGATGGCGCCCGACGAGACGACGAGCACCTCGATTCCCCGCCCGCGAAGTTCGGCGATCTGCCGCGCCCAGCCCCCGATCGCCTCGCGGTCGAGGCCCGCGCCCGCGTTGGTGAGCAGGCTCGAGCCGATCTTCACCACGACGCGGCGCGCCTGGGAGAGCCCCGCGCGGCTCATCGCTTCCTCGCGTCCTCGAGGAATTCCATGATCGCGAACGAGAGCTCGCGCGTGCCCTCGGCGCCGATCGCCGAGACCACGAACCACGGCTTCGTCCACTTGAGCTTCTTCACGAGCGCCGCGGCGCGCTTCTTCCTTTCGGCGGGCGCGAGGAGGTCCATCTTGTTGAAGACGAGCCAGCGCGGCTTCCTCGCGAGCGCGGGGTCGTACTTGCGCAGCTCCGAGGAGAGCGCCTTCACTTCGCGCGCCGGATCCACGCCCTCGTCGAAGGGCGCCATGTCCACCACGTGGAGGAGCAGCCCCGTGCGCTTCAGGTGCCTCAGGAACTGGTGGCCCAGCCCCGCGCCCTCGGCCGCGCCCTCGATCAGCCCCGGAATGTCGGCCATCACGAAGGAGCGCGATTCGTCCACGCGCACCACGCCGAGATTCGGCTGCAGCGTCGTGAACGGGTAGTCGGCGACCTTCGGGCGCGCCGAGGAAACGGCCCGGATGAGGGTGGACTTGCCCGCGTTGGGCATGCCGAGCAGGCCCACGTCGGCCAGCACGCGAAGCTCGAGCTCGAGGTTGCGGGTCTCGCCGCGCTCTCCGCGCGTGAACTGGCGCGGCGAGCGGTTCGTGCTCGACTTGAAGTTGAGGTTGCCCAGGCCGCCGCGCCCGCCCTTGGCGAGGAGTGCGCGCTCGCCGTTCTTCGCGAGGTCGGCGACCGTCTCGCCGCTTTCGGCGTCGCGGATCACCGTGCCCACGGGCATGCGAAGCACGATGTCCTCGGCCCCGCGGCCGTTGCAGTCGCGCCCGCGGCCGTTGTCGCCGGATTTCGCGCGG
>Ga0070713_100000761_pt1 | contig 20630 bp, 41 predicted proteins | sample LARL82metaG_FD_65465 | JGI IMG/M metagenome (GOLD analysis project Ga0070713, IMG submission 65465) | Corn, switchgrass and miscanthus rhizosphere microbial communities from Kellogg Biological Station, Michigan, USA - LAR L8-2 metaG | ecosystem: Host-associated > Plants > Roots > Rhizosphere ...
GAAGCGCATCGCGCTTGCGGTTGCAGGCGGCGCACGGCTCGTCCTTGGGCCCGACGCCACAATGCATCGGCGCGAACTCGCGCGCGCCAGGCGCCACCATCAGCTGCTCGAGGGCTTGCTCTGCGGGGGTCATGACACCACCTCCCCGAAAGCGGCCTTGACCGCGGCGAGCGCCTCAGCGCGCATGGCGGGCCGCAACTCCGCCGCGAAGTCAGCCAGCGCCGCGCGCACCTCCTCGCGCACGATCGCGCGCAAACTCGGAGCGGGCGGTTCGTGCGTCACGGCGGGTGCGGGCGCAACAGCAACGGGCGAGGCGCAAGGATCGAAGTCGGCCACGAGCCGCGCAAGCGTGATTGCCTTCGGGCGATGCTTGTACCGACCGTAGCCGGCCCAGCGAATCACGGGGCCAAACGGCCCTTGCTCGATCGCCACGATCTGGCGCGGTTGGCCGCCGGCCGTCTCGGTCGATGCGTATCGCGAGATCCACCAGCTGCCCACAACCGCCTTCGCGGCGAGCTCGCCTGTCTGTCGGTGCCGGCGGCGGCCGTTGCCATTCGGTGCGTTCACTTCCCACCTCCCCTTTGTTGCGACGCCGTCTCGTGCGTGTCGTGCTCGCGTACCAGCAGCGGCAGGAGCAGCCCGAGATCGACGTCGCCGTATGCGACCCACATGCGCTGCGGCGCGCGGTAGACGAAGCCCCAGCGCTTGAGCTCGGCGCGAAGCGGATAGCTATTTCCGCTGACCGCGATGCGCTGGACCGTGCGCCCCTGCAGCCGGCCGAGGCCCAGCTGCACGATCACGCCGACCGCGAGCAGCTGCGCCATCGCCGTGCGGATCGCGGTGGTCAGCAGGCGCACAGGAGGCCGCGTGGTGGGCCGCTCGCTGCGCTCTGCGCGCTCGACGAGCTCGGCGGCGGCTGAGGTGATCGCGTCGGCGTCCGGCAGGGCCGGCGGCGGCGGGAGGCGGAGGGCGGCGCTCACGAGCGCCCCAGCCAGGTCTGAGCGTCCGTCTCCGCGAGAATGAGCGCGCGACGCTCGCTGAACTCGCGAGCGGTGATCCGCCCTGACGACAGCCACAATTCCAGCCCGGCCAAGGACCGGTCGCGGATCCACTCGGCCCGACGAATCTCGCGGCCGGCCCCGTTGCTCATGCGCTTGCCCATGCTTCCCCTGCCTCCGAGGCCGCTCGTTGCGACCACGAATCCAAGGTAGCGCGGGCCTTTCCGTTCGTCAAGACGATCGGGAAGAAAATCGTCAGCGAGTCCGGGTGTGGTCGGCCGAGCGCAGCAGATCGGCGATCCGTCGCAGGCGTTTTGGGCGTTCGATAGCCGCGTCTATGAGCAGCGCGCGCCCTGGCAGCACGGCCCCGGGGCAGCCCTCAAGGTGCGCGATTTCCAGTCCCAATGCATTCGCCCAGGCCGCCAAGCCAGTCTCGTCCAGTTCCATGCTTGATCCCCGCCCCATGGACGCGCTTGGCCGTGGCGTTCTGACGCCACGCGGTGCGGCCTCGGTACCTTTTTCTACAATATCGAAGCCGGGGGGCGCAAGCCTTCTTTACGATGGCCGCGTGTCGGCCCTTGGCATCTTGGGCGCGCAGCTGCGGCGCCGGGCCAAGGACCGCGGACTATCGCTATACGAGCTCGCAGACTTCGCGGGGATTGCCCGGAGCCACATCTATCAGATCGTGAACGGCCACCGCGCGCCCACGCTGACGACGCTGGATAAGCTGGCCGCAGCGCTTGAGTGCGAGCCGTGGGAGCTGCTGGCACCCTTGAAACGCTAGCGTTTGCGGCGATGGGCAATGAGCCACTCGGCCAGCGGAATCCAGTCCGACCAGTGCCGAATGATCTCGCGCGCTGGGATCATGCTCTTGAGCTGCGCGATCTCGGCCGGGCGGAGCTCGTCAAAGCGTGGCCATTGCTTGCTGAAATCGGCCCAGTGCGGTGGTTCGGCGGCAACGGTGGCGGGCCGGCGACGGTGCTGCCGGTAATCTGGCGACGCTCCGAGCGACGGATCGAAGAAGAAATCGGCGCTTAGGTCGGTGGCTTCCAGGATCTCCGTTATCAGGTCCGACCGAAGGTATTCTTTCGGGCCGCCCTCGTTGCGGAGTTTGCTGTACATCGAGGGGCTGACGCCCACCTTTTTGGCCAGCGTCTGCTTGGTGGCACGCGGGAACTCGGCCTCGAGCTGCCGGATCAGCACGCGCACGCGCTCGATCACGATTCCAACTCCGTCCATGTGGGCACGCTGGCATGCATCGGGTAGCCGATCGTCTTGACGAACGGAAAAACTGAGGCTAGAATGCCTGGGCATGGCGGCACACGTGCGATTTGGGGCCTGGGTCGAAGAGCAGCTCGCGGCCGGTCGGACTCGCACCGACCTCGCGCACCAGCTGGGTTGTCATCCCAGCCTGATCACGCGCATCGTCGACGGCTCCCGCGCCAACCCGACGCTGCGCATCGTGCACGCGATCGAGACCGCGACGGCCAACTGGGTCCGCGGCCAGATTCGCACCGAAGACTGGCTGGTCAGCGACGCCGCGCCCTCCTCGCCTCCGCGTGAGGCCGCGTGACAACTCTATTTGCGGTCCCCTTCCGCGAGCTTCGCCGCAATTGCCTTCGCGGCCTTGGCGATGGCGCGCAGCTGCATCCACGCATCGAAGAGCGCAAGCAGCACGAAGCCGCCGGCTGCCAGGGCGCACAGGCCGCCGATCAGGTTCGGTTCTGTCATGGGCGCAACCGTACTTGCGCCGGGTCGAGCGCGTCCACTTCGCTGCCGGAGGCCGCATGATGTCCGACTCGAAGCCGCTCGGACAGAAGGCGTACGGGTCGATCCCGCACCTGCCTGGCAGCAAGCGTGGGCCGGGCGATCACGGCCTCGAAGAGAAGCAAGCGGCCTTGCTGCTCGACGGGCGGCGCGGCTGGACGATCGTGACGCAAGAGAAGCTCGACGGCGCCTGCGTCAGCGTCGCGAAGATCGGCGGCGAGATCGTTGCCCTCGGGCGCGCCGGATACCCCGCGCTCTCCAGCCCCTATCCGCACATGCGCGCGTTCGATGCCTGGGTGCAGGAGCGGCGCGACCGCTTCGAGCGCCTCTTTGCCGGCGTGCACGACGGCGAGCGTGTTGTCGGCGAGTGGATGCTGATGGCGCATGGGCTGCGCTACCTGATCGCGCAGCCTGACGATCTCTTCGTGGCCTTCGATCTGATGGTTGGCCACGAGCGCAAGCTCCCTGCCGTGGTTGCAGAGCGTTGTGGCGGCGTCGGGTTGGCCTACGCCTATGACACGCAATGGGCGCCAGGCCGCACCGCGTCGCGATTCCCGGCGGAAGGTCCGGCAGAGGGCATCGTCTATCGCGCCATCGAAGATCGCGTCAGCAAGATCCGTTTCCTCGGCAAGTGGGTGCGGCCTGACTTCGAGGCCGGCCGCTACCTGTCGAACGAGCATCCGGTGTGGAATTACCCGCCGCATCTTGTGACCTCCGCAAGCAAGGTGGCCGCATGATCCGCCGCCTCGCCCTCTACGCCCTCCGCGGTGCCGCGATGCTCACCGGCGCCGCCGCGCTCGGCCTCTTCGCGCTCGCCGAGCTGCTCGACGTCGACGGCGAGGAGCATCCCGATCCCGCCGCGCCCGAGCAGCCCAAGGCCGCGGATGCGCACGCTCACCGCGCCGACGTCGACGGGGATCTCGCCGACGCTGACCGGGTGCCGCTCGACGAGCTGCTGCGCTCGCTGACCCGGCCGGGCGTGCGCGTCGAGGCTGTCCGCGTCGCCGGCTGTGCCTGCTGCGGCGCTCTCGTCGTGGGCGACCGCGTCCACTGCCGCACCTGCGTACCTGTCGTCGACCCGCTCACCAACTGACTGGAGGCTCTGTTGTCTGCACAGCAAGAACCGTTGCATACCGACGCTGCGCCGCAGATGGAAATCAATCGGCATCTCACCCTCGTGACCGCGTCAGTGCGCGAGCTCCCTCTCACCAAAGGATACGTGGCCATCGTTGATGCCATTGACTTCGATCGAGTCAACACGCATCGCTGGGCTGCCCTTGTCCAGGCCGGAGGCCGACGCGTCTACGCGCACCGTGGCGCACACATCAATGGCCGGCGGATCGAGATGCGTCTGCATCGCTTCATCATGAATGCGCCGCCGCAGCTGCATGTAGACCACATCGACGGCAACACCCTGAACAACACGCGCGCCAACCTTCGGCTCGCCAGCAACGCGCAAAACCTTGCGAATCAAACTAAGGGGCAAGGCGTTGGCTGGGGCCACGGATCGCGTTTCAAGGGCGTATCGCCCCATCGAACCAAGTGGCAGGTGCGGGTGGGCAAGATCACTGTCGGCATCTTTGCCGACGAGGTCGAGGCTGCTAGGGCCTACGACGCCGTCGCGAGAACCGTGTTCGGTCCCTTTGCCCGACTGAACTTCCCTGGCCACGGTGAACAGTCTGCGGCTCGTTCGCCGTCCGCGCCCGTGTTGTTTTCTGCGAAGGCGGACACTGAATGACGGTCCGGCGCACAATCGCCGCGCTTGAGCGCAAGCGCCACAGCGCCAAACTGTTCCGTCTCGCCCGCGAGCGCGCGGAGCTGTCCCGGCCCGACGTCGCCGCCATCGCGAGCGTGTGCAAGGCGCGTGTGCAGGCGTGGGAAGACGACGAGGAGTGCGCTGCAAGCGCGCCCATTCACCTGCTGCTCGACCCCACGCTCGGCCCCGCGCTCCTCTCACTGCTGGCCGCCGAACTCGGTCTGCGCGTCGTCGAGGCGGAGGCGCTCGACCGCCAGGCCACGGACGCCGAGCAGCTCGCAACCATGCTTGCCGAGACCAGCGACGCCACCGTGGCCTACGCGCAGGCAGCGGCAGACGGCACGATCACGGCGGCGGAAGCGGCGCGCGTCGAGCGCGAGGGGCGCGAGGCCGTTATCGCAATCAACAGCGTCGTCGCGCGCATGCAGGCGATTCAGCGCGGCGCGACGGTCACGTCAATCAACGGAGGGAAGCGATGAGCGAGGGTAAGGGGATCGATTTGGGTGACGTGGCGCGCGATCGCATCACGGGCTTCACGGGTGTGGTAGTGGCGAGCTATCGGTTCTTGCATGGGTGCGAGCGCCTGTGCTTGCAGCCGCGCGAGCTCAAGGATGGCAAGCCGCTCGACACGGCGACCTTCGATGTGCCGCAGCTCGAGCTCGTCGAGAAGCGCGCGCTGAAGGCCACGAACAAGACGGGTGGCCCACAGGCCGAGCCGGCTCGGCGCGAGGAGCCGCGTCGATGATCCGCAAGTTGCATTTGCGCTCTGTGCGGCCGGCCCGGCGGCTCGACCCGTCGAATCCGTTCGCGGCCAGGAGCGATCGCTTCCCGCAGGTACGCGCCAAGTGCGGCGCGTGGGTGGTCCAGCGCGACGCGGTGCGCGCCGATCGCGTGTGGCCCGACAAGCCGCTTTGCGCGGACTGCTGCGCGGCGCACGAGGGGGCGGCGTGATGCTCCGCTACGAGCGTAGCTGCCCCGAACCGCGCGAGGTGCAGGAGCGCATCCAGCTCGCTGCCGCTGCGAAGCGCGCGCGCAAGCGGCAGGCGCGCATCCGGCACGCGGAGCTGACGGCGCTGGGGCGTGAGGTGGTGCGCGCAGCCATCGCCATTCGCGAGGAGCAGCGGCGGCGTGCGACCCAATGGGTCAGTCTCGCGCCGTTCATGGATGCCGCCGAGCGCTTCAACGCGCGCCGGAGGCAGCCGTGATGGCCGCCCTCTGCGACCTCGCGCCGCACGACCCGCTGACGCTCACGTGGGTGGCGATCGTGCTGACTACGTCGATCCCGGCCGGCTGGTGGCTCATCGCTGCGGTGTGGTCGGAGCCGGAGGGCGAGTCGTGAGCGAGACCGTCGAAGTGACCGGCTGCGTCGACTGCCCGGCCTATGATGATGGATTCAATACTTGCGCGCTGGCTGACCGCGAGCAGATCGCGCCCGACGATGACTGTCCCGACTGGTGCCCGCTGCGCACTGCGCCGGTGCTGCTTCGGCTCAAGGAGGACGCGTGAGCTACACGCCGAACCGCCCGCGCAACTACCGCGAGCCCGCGCAGGTCTCGGTCGAGAGTCGGCTGGAAGCGCTGGAGCGCGCCGAGGCCAAGCGCTGGCCGACCGCGGTCGTAATCCTCATGTGGTTCACAGCGGCGAGCGCTGGCAGCTGTGGCGGCGAGCTGTTCGAGCACGCGTTGCACATCGGCAGCCACGCGCACGCACAGCCGCCCGCGTTGGAGCGAGCCGGTCGAGTCGGTGCTGCCGAGACGGTCTCGGGTCAGCGGCCGGCACTCGTTGGGTCGGCCGGTTCGCTCGAGCGCGCGCTGCTCGTCCACTTGAGGCTGCCATCGGGGCGCCAGCTGCGTCACTGCCGGCCGGGCTGCGAGGAGCACGCGCATCGGCTCGCGCTGGCGTTCCGTGAGGCTGGCGCGGCGTGGTCTGTAGATCCCTGGCTGCTCGCAGCTGTGGCCGTGCGCGAGAGCTCGCTGCGTGTCGATGCACTTGGGCGCGCTGGCGAGCGAGGCATCATGCAGATCCATCCACGATCGCGGGCCGGGCTCGAGCTCGCGCGCCGATGCCGCGCCGCCTGCGATCACGTACACGAGAGCGCCGACGTGGCCGCCGAGTTGCTCGCGCGATCACTGCAGCTGTGCGGGAGCGAGGCAAGCGCACTTGCGCGTTACAACGCAGGCAGGTGCTCACCGGACGGCAGCCCCTACGCGCGATCGATCTTGCGGATACGTGACCGGCTGCGGGGGGCGTCGTGAGCGAGCGCGTCGAGACCGGTCCCGTGCAGTTCGGCGACGACGACTGGCCGGGCGTGTTCATTCGCGGGGACAACGCGCTCGCCGCCGCCATCTACCTGGAAGAGGCTGTCGAGCTGTACGCGCGCGCGCGCGGCCCGATCATGGCGGCTGTCCTGCGCGGGCTGCTTGACACGCTGCGCTCGTGCGACGTGCGCGCGGCCGAGGGCAGCGTGCCGATCGCTGACATGCGGAGGCGAGCATGAGCTTGGTGGACGGCGACGCCGAGACCCGCGAGCGCATCGCGATCGACCTGCACGCCATCGTGCGCGCGGTGTTGCTTTCCGATCCGCCTGCGAAGCTCGCCAAGAAGCATCACGGCAACTGGCGCTGGAACTGGTTGATGGCCTGCCTGTGGGGCTACCTGCAAACCGATCTGGACGCGCCGCACGAGAGCGGCGAGGACGCGTCCGGCTGGCGCGAGGACGCCGCGCGAATGGGCATCGACCTGTCCGGCGTGCGCGGCATGACCTGGGCCGAACTGCGACGCGACAAGCAACAGGCTGCGCTCTTCGCGGCGCACCAGTCGCGCAAGATTCTCGAGGCCGCGTCGCGACTGCTGGAGGGCGAGTAGATGCGCGTGTACCTAGCGGCAGCCTCCCGCGAGCCCGAGCGCGTCCGCGCGGCGCAAGCCATCTTGCGCGAACTGAACATCACGCTTGCGCTCGACTGGCTGACGCCGATCGAGGAGAACCTCGCGCGTGGCGTGCGCGACGCTGACCTGTCGCTCGAGGAGCAGGCGCGTCATGCCGGCGCTGACTGCGCTGCGATCGCGGGCGCTGACCTGCTGTGGCTGCTGGCGCCCGAGCAGCCCACCACCGGCGCGTGGGTCGAGTACGGGCTGGCGCGCGGACTGGGCAAGCCGACGCTGGTCACGGGGCCGAGCGCGAGCCGGTACCTGTGCTGCTCGCTCGCCGACTTCCGCGCCGACACCGACACGGGTGCTGTGCCGCTGCTGGCGACGCTGCTGATTGCAAGGGGTGGGCGGTGAGCGCGCCTGTGCAGCCGGAGCTGCTCGTCAATCACGGCGGCGCGCGCGCCTACCACGCGTCGTGGCAGCAGCTCGCCGAGATCGTGCGCGCGGAGGGCGGCTGCTCGGCTGTCATTGTCGATGCGCCATACGCGGGCGCCGTGCACAGCGGACACGATCATGGCGTCCGAGAGACACGAATCCGGCCGCAGGATGCGGCCGAGTATGGCGCGTCAGACCGGCGGACGCTGGACTACACGGCGTGGACTGACAACGAAGTTTGCTCGTTTGTGAGCGCGTGGGCGCCGCTGACGCGCGGCTGGCTGGTGTCGCTCACAGACGACCGCCTTTTTCAGTCGTGGCGCGCTGCGATGGATGACGCCGATCGTGTGACCTTCCAAGATCTGCCGATTCTGATCCGCGGCATGACTGTACGGCTCGCCGGTGACGGGCCTTCGTCGTGGGCGATTCACTGCGCCGTCAGCCGGCCCCGCAGCCGCGAGTTCGCAACATGGGGAACGCTCGATGGCGGCTACGTCGGCCCGAGCGAACGGCAGGCCGTGGTCGGCGGCAAGCCGCTCTGGCTCATGCGCGCCCTCGTCCGCGACTACACGCGGCCTGGCGATCTCATCGTCGATCCGTGCTGCGGCGCCGGGACCACGCTGCTCGCCGCTCGCCTCGAAGGCCGCCGCGCCATCGGCGGTGACATCCTGCGCGAGCACGCCGAGCTCGCAGCCGAGCGCCTGCGGCCGCTGCCGACGCGCGAGGACAAGACGCGAACGCTGGCGCTCTTCGGAGGCGACCGTGGCTGACCGCGGCATGCTTGCCGACTGTCGCGACCACAGCTGCGTGTTGCGTGACCGCTCGCAGCCCGGCGGCATGCGCACGAACGGCGGCTGTCAGCACATGAAGCTCTCCCCGCCTGAGATGCAGCGATGCATCCGCGAGATGGGCCACGAGATCGCACGGCTACGCGACGCGCTGGGCGCAGCGCTGACCGGCTGGGAATGCGCGCTCGACGACTGGGCATACGAGGTGAGCGCCGAAGAGGGCTGCTACCCGCCCGAGATCGCCAAGCTGCGCGCGCTGCTGCCAGGAGGCGACCGTGGCTGACGCGCTCCCCGCGCCCTGGCGCCGCCTCTCGCCCGAGCGCGAGCAGGCCCTGCGCGTCGGCCTCTACGCCGGCAGCACGGGGCCCATGTACGAGCGCGTCGAGCGCGACGAGGACACCGGCCGGCGCGTGGCCGTGCTGCGGGTGGGGGCGCCATGAGCGTCTCAGCCCGCAATCGCGCCCGCGTGACGCTGCCTGCGCCGCCCGTCGCTGACCCGCTGATGGCGCTCGTACCGGAGGCGCTCGAGGTGCGCGACCTGGCCGGCTGGCATCGCACCACCTGGGACGCGCTCGACCGCAAGTTGGCGTGCGTCTATGCCGAGCTCGAGGAGCTGACGGCAGCGCTCCACGACGGCGCGCGCGCGCAGGTGGCCGACGAGCTCGCAGACGTCGCGCTCTACCTGCTCACCATCCTGGGCGACCTGTGCGCTGGGGACGTCACGCAACGCGGCGTGGGCCGGCTGCGCGGTTCGCCGCACGCGGCGCCCGAGGCGCTGGTGGCGCCCGTCCGCCGGTACGTGCACCGCGCATGGCGCAACTGGCGCGTCGACGAGCGCAAGGACGCGACGATCGCGCTCGAGCTCGCGCTGCTCGAGACGCGCCGGCTCGCGCTCACGCTCGAGGTCAGCCTGCCGGATGCGTGCTGGGCCAAGTTGCAGCGCAACCGCGAACGCGGCGAGCGCCACGGCGGAAAGAGGGCGGAGACGTGAGCGAGCTGATCGTCTACACGGTGCCGGGCCGGCCCAAGAGCTGGCAGCGCAGGGCGCCCATGCGCAAGAAAAATGGCGAGCTCGTGTTCGTGTCGCGCCGCTCGCGAGGCGACGAGGCTGCAAAGGCAGCGCACCAGCTCGCGGCCAACGTCGCGATGCGCGGCAAGCGCGGGCACGACATGAGCGGCACCTGGGCGATCGAGGTGACCGCCTACTACCCGGACAACCGGACGGGCGATGTCGATCGCATCGCTGGCCTGCCGCTCGATGCGCTGCAGGGCATCGTCTACGAGCAGGACCGTCAGGTCGTCTCGCTCGCCGTGCACCGTCACGTCGACGCCGAGCGGCCCCGCACGGAGGTGCGCGTATGGCGCGCGTGAGCTGCCCGCACTGCGGCCGGGAAGGTCACGACGGTAGCGCACACGCGTTACCTGAAGCGGCCGCTGCTGTCTGGGCGCGCGTCGTGCTCGTGCAGGCCAGTCAGCCGGCGACGATTGCCACGACCGTGCTGCTCGATCGCCAGCTCGACCTGTGGTCGCGGCAGACGCAACTGCTCATGCGGAGGGCAGCATGACTTGGGTGCGCATCGACGATCTCGCCATGACGCATCCGAAGCTCCTGCGCGCCGGCCCAGACGGCGTCTGTCTGTGGCTTGCCGGGCTCTGCTACGCGAACAAGCACGCGACGAATGGACTGCTTCCGAAGGTCGCGCTGCCCCTTCTCTACGCCTCCGACGAGTGGTCCGGCACGCGTCCGAAGCGTGCCGCCGAGCGCCTCGTGAGCGTCAAACTCTGGTACGACGAGGGCGATTCGTGGCGCATCCACGGGTACGAGGACTACCAGGAAGAGGCCCTGAAAGGTGCGGTTGAGGAGCGCCGGCAGCGCGATAAAGAACGCAAGCGTGCCAAGCGAGCATCCGAGAAAAATCATGGTAACGGCGCAGTGTCCGCGCGGACAGGGCCCGGACACCCTGCGGACAATGTCCGCGGACATTCCGAGGACGCGTCCGCGGAAAAGTCCGCGTCTGTCCCCTCGCGCGCGGGCGCGGCTGTGCGCGCGCGCGATCCCGGCCCGGCCCGGCCCGTCCCGACCGAAGAGCGGATCTCAGAAGCGCGCACGCGGACACTCGACGCGGAACGGCTGCACGGCGGCTGGCTGAGCCGCTGGCGCAAGCTCGATCGCGGAGAGCCGAGCGGCGGCCCCTACGCCATGGCCTCGACGTGCTGGGCGCCCGAGTGGGCCACGCTGCTCGCGAAGATCCAGGCGCACGCAGCGAGCATCGGCAGCACCCCGGAGCGCGTGGCCACGGCCATGCTCGACTCGCTCTTCGCGAGCACGGATCGCTTCGTCACCAAGGACTTCAACCCCAAGCTGCTCGTGAGCCAGTTCGCGCAGTGGGCACCGCAGGAGCGCTCGAACGACGAGCTCGCCGTGCTCGATCGCGAGCTCGACCTGGCCCAGCAGCGCGGCGACCTCGACGCCGCCGACCGCATCCGCGCGCAGATCGAATCTCTCTGTGAGAGCGCCCGAGCACGAAAGGCCAGCGCATGACCGCCGACGTCCTGGACTTCGAAACGCGCCGCCGCCGGCAGCCCATGGCCCATGCGGACGAGGTCACCGAGCGCGCTGTGCTCGCGTGCATCCTGCTCGACAACGCCGCGCTTGACGAGGTCAGCGACATGCTCGTCGCCACCGACTTCGCTTCTCGGCCGCACCAACTCTTGTGGCTCGCATTCTGCCGGCTGCACAAGGCCGAGGCGCCGATCGACCTGAGCACCGTGCGCGCCGAGCTCGTCGCCCAGGCGCAGCTCAAGGACGCGGGTGGCGACGAGCTGCTCTTCGCGCTCACCGAGACGATCCCGACGCCGGTAGCCGTCGAGCACCACGCGCGCCGCGTGCTGGCCTACTCGCAGATCCGTGCCGTTGTGACCGCAGCCCAGCGCGTGCTGATCGCAGCCGGCCAGCCGATCGACGACGCCACCGCGTTCGCGACCGAGGCCGAGGCGTGGATGACCGCCGCCGCGAAGTCGCGCGACATGGGCTCAGGGCCCGTCGACATCAAAGCTTGCGTGATCGAAACCGTCGAGCGCCTCAACCGGATCGCCTCGGGCGAGGCCAAAGACACCGCAGTGCCCACGCGCTTCCGAGCGCTCAACCGGCGGCTCGGTGGCGGTCTGCACCGCGCGCAGCAAATCATTGTTGCGGCTCGCACTGGCGTGGGCAAGACAGCCTTCGCGCTCGACGTGGCAAGCGGACTTGCGGAGCACGGGCAGGTGCTTTTCTTCTCGCTCGAAATGAACCGCGACGAGCTCACGCAGCGCGCCCTTGCCTGTGAAGGCCGCGTCGACGCCACCCGCATTCGCACCAACGCGCTCAGCCACACCGACTGGCAGCGGCTCACGAACGCGGGCGGCGCGCTCGCCGAGCGCTCGCTGCACATCGACGACACGCCGGGCGTCACGCTCGGACACGTCCGCGCCGTCGCCCGTCGACACAAGGCCAAGCACGGTCTCGCCGCCATCGTGATCGACTATCTGCAGCTCATGCGGCCTGCGCGCCGGCTCGAGTCGCGCGAGGCTGAGATCGGCGAAATCAGCGCCGGGCTCAAGGGTCTGGCCAAGGAGCTCGACGTGCCGATCGTGTCGCTTGCGCAGCTGAACCGCGATCTCGAGAAGCGCTCGTTGCGCGACCGCCGGCCGCAGCTCTCGGATCTACGCGGCTCGGGGTCGATCGAGCAAGACGCCGACGTGGTGCTGTTCCTGTACCGCGAGGAGCTCTACGCGCGGAACAACCCCGAAGTGCGCGGGCTCGCCGAGATCATCGTTGGCAAGCAACGCAGCGGTCCCGTGGGGACCATCGCGTGTCGCTACTTCGCCGAGTACACGCGCTTCGAAGAGCTTGCCGACGAGGACGCGCCGCCGCGTGGACATGCAATGAGCGCCGAGGACTTCGACGACAGCGACGACTTCGAACGGAGGTACCCGTGAGCACTAGCATGAAGCGCACAACCGGCGTCATCCGGCCCCCGCCGCCGCTTGGCACCCGATTTGGCGCGCGCACTTTGGTTGCGCTTGTTGGCCCCCGGCAGGCCACGTACACGCTCGAGTGTGACTGCGGCGACATCGACACGGTGCCCGCAAGCGAAGCCCGCCGCACGGCCTTCTGCGGGCGCTGTCAGCGTCGGCGCGCTGGGCGTCGCAACAAGCCGCGCCCCGGTCGCGACGAGCACCTGCTCGTGCACTCGGAGCGGCCCCACGTGATGCGCGAGCTCATGGAGGCGGGTCGCATTGCGTCGCAGCTCTGGCGCGAGGACAGCGCTGCCAGCGTCGAGGCGTGCAGCGAGCTCGGTGCGCTGCTTGGCGGCATGGGCCTGCCCGAGATCGGCGCGCTGCTTGGCGTGAGCCGCGAACGCGTGCGGCAGATCGAGGCGCGCGCCCTGCGCAAGCTCGCGCACAACCGGCGGCTGCGCGACTACGCCCACACGGTGCGCAGCGAGACGACGTGGGACGCGATCGAGAGGCACGCGTTCGACTGGGAGGCGGCGTAGCCGTGGCGCTCACTCGCAAGCAACAGGCGGCGCTGGATGCGCTCGGCACCGAGCGGCGTCGACGCTTCGTTGTTGCGTATGTGGGCGAGGCGATGGGCAACGCGACGAAGGCGGCGCTGCTTGCGGGCTACAGCGCAGACACGGCTACCGCGCAAGGCAGCGCGCTGTTGAGCTTTCGTGACGTGGCCGAGGCGGTCGACCTGCTGCGCAAGCCGAAACGCGATCGCCGCATCATGCGCATGGGCGAGGCGCAACAGCTGTTGACGCGAATCGCCCGCGCTCAGGAGCAAGACACGGTCGTCACCAAGGACGGCGATGGCATCGCCTACCCGATGAAGACCGACCCGAACCTCAACACGCGCATGAAGGCAGTCGAGCTCATCGGCCGCGTGCAAGGCGTGTTCGTCACCAAGGTGGATGCGAAGGTCGAGGCGAGCATGCCGAAGTCGACGGTCGAGGCGCGCGCGAAGATCGAGGCGCTGGTTCGGCAGCTCGGCGGGCGCGTGACGTGGGATGCGGGCGAGGCGATTGAGGAGGGCGACGATGGCCAAGATTGAATACTGGCGCGACGAGCACGGCAAAATGCACACGCTCGAGAATGTGAGCTGGACATCGAGCTACATGATGGTCGACGCGGCCACTGGAGCCACAACGAGCGTGACCGGCAAGTCAGCCGACATCGCGATCACCGACGATGCGCTGCCGCCGCGCCCGGACCACGTCTGCGAAGCTTGCGGCTCCGACATGCGGCTACCTCTCGAGCAGCGGCCCTACTGCGCGACATGCGCGCCCGTGTTCGGCAACGCAACGGTGCTTGCGCTGGTGGCGCCGGAGCCACCTGTGCAACAGGTCTGGAGGCACGTAGCCGACGGCAGCCTATTCCTGAATCCGCGTAGGCATCATGCCAAAGCGGAGCGGGTGTGGGCGATCTTCGACGACATGGGCGGACCGCATTCCATCTCGCACCCGCTGCGCTCAGAAGCCGTCCGCCTCTGGCGCGAGGCGTGGCTGGCGCGTGAGCGGGAGCGGATGCGCGTGGCGGCGTACGACCCGCGCAAGGACCCGAACGTGCTCGCCGTATTCGACGCCGCTGACCTGCAGGGTGCGCAGCAAGCCAGCGTGACGCGCGGCGGCTTCACGCTGGCTGCGCCGCCGACGGCCGCTGACATCGCTGCACAGGTGGGCACGGCAGTTGCGCTGCTGCCGCCGCCGCCGGTTGAACACGACCTTATGCGCGCGCTGCGCACGGCCTGGTTGCAATTCAGGTGACCCCTCGTCTGCACATGCTGGGCACGGAGCCGCACCGCTCGCTGTGTGGGTGGAGCGTCGAGCGCGTCACCGATCACCGTGAGGCCGTGACGTGCCGCAGCTGCATCCGCCGCATGCCTGGCATGCCCGCGCCCGCGGCCACGTTCAGCTGGCGCGACGTCGTCGAGTACGTGCTTGGCGTCGTGGCCGGCGCGCCGGTGCCTGAGTACCCGGCGCTGTCTCGAGGCGAGTGGCCGCTGATGCGCTGCCGCTACCAGGGCGCTGCCATCGAAACTTGCGGGTGCGCCTATTGCGACTGGGAGCGGCGCTACCGCCCGCGCGTGGACGAGTGGGAGCGCTCGCAGTCGTTGCGGCCGCACCGGCGCTACGAGCACCCCTTCGGCTCGCTCAACGCGGCGCTCGACTTCTTGCACAGGTGGCGCACCGAGGCGCTCGGCGTGCGCAGCTACCAGGGGCCGCTGCAAGAGCGCGCGGCGAAGGTCGAGGCGCTCGGCGGCGTCGAGGTACAGACGACGCGGCGGTTCGACCGCGACCCGCTCGAGATCGAGCGCGCGGGCATGGCGGCCGATCTGCAGCGCGCACTCGATCTTGCGCTTGCTGATGAGCCGCCGCTTGGCAAGGACGCCACCGAGCGGGCACACGCTGCGCGCGAGACGCGGCTGCGGCGGGCACTGACGGTGGAGCTGGCGGCGCGCGGGATTATCCCGCTGCCGCGCGACAGGGCGAGGCTGGGGCGCGAGATCGAGGCGCTCAGGCGTGAGCTGGAAGCGAGGGTGGTGGGGTGAGCGAAGAGCTGCGGCCGATTGAGGAGATGGTGGGCCATGCGCCGAACGCGCCACGCGGCCAGCGCTGGCTGATGTATGGCGTTGAGCATCGTCGCGGATGGGACTGTCACTGTGCCAGACGCAACGTGACTTGCTATACGTGCGGCGGTGTCGTGCACACGCAGCCGTATTGGGGCGATAGCTACCTGATGTGCGAGGAATGCGGCGCAGCTGAAAGCCCGGCGCGATGACAATGATCGCGTTCATCCCCGCCCGCGGCGGCTCGCAGCGCGTCCCCGGCAAGAACCTCGCGCTTGTCGGCGGCCGCTCGCTGCTGGCCCGCGCGATCGACTGCGCGCACGCGGCCGACCTGCACGCGGTGGTCAGCACCGAGAGCGACGAGATCGCCGCCGTCGCTGCTGCGCTCGGTGCTGAGGTGCACGCGCGGCCCATCGCGCTCGCGAGCGCCACGGCGCAGATCGAGCCGGCCATCACGCACTGGATCCGCAGCGATCCGCGACGCACCGCTGAGGTGCAGGTCATCGCGCTGCTGCAGCCGACGTCGCCGTTCCGCCGCCCGGAGACGGTGCGCGAATGCGTGCGCGCCGTGCTCGAGGACGGCTGCGACTCGGCGCTGACGGTGCACGTCGACGCTCACCGCGCGTTCTTCTGGGGCCGGCTGCGTGGCGACGTGGTGCGCTGGGAGCGTGACTGCAGCACGCGGCCGCGCACGCAAGACCTGCAGCCGGACGCGATCGAGAACGGCTGCGTCTACGCCTTCACGCGGCAGCACCTGCTGACGACACGCTGCCGCATGGGCGGCAAAGAGCGCGCGATCGTGATCGACAGCGTCGAGGCGCTCGACATCGACACGCCGGGCGATCTCGAGCTGGCAAGGGCGATTGCGACGTTGCGGGAAGGGAGGGCGGCGTGAGGCTGCTTCGCGTCTATGAGACGGATACCAGCCAGGCGGTGCTTGAGGTTGAGGAGCGCTGCGGCTGGCTCTGGCTCTCCAGTCGGGTCCGTCGCTATCGCCAGAACGGCCATGTTTTTTGGTGCGATCACGACACCGGCGAGTGCATTGGTAGCAGTGATGCACTAGACGGCCTGTTGATTGGGCACGTGCGGCAGGTGGAGATGAGCAGGTACGTCCCGCCGAAGCTCGTGCTCAGGTGGGAGTCCGAGGAGCTGAGCCGACCGGAACCGCGACTTGGTGATGCCGCCGCGGAAGGGCCGTTTCGATGACGATCCAGATTGGTAAGCACACCCTCGACGGTCGATTTCGGCATGGCACAGTCGGCCCTGGCCACGCGACCTATGTAGTCGTCGAGCTGGGCATCAATCACAACGGCTCCGTCGAGACTGCCAAGCGCATGATCGACGTGGCCGCGCAGTGTGGAGCCCAAGCCGTCAAGCTGCAGAAGCGCACCGTCGACGCCATCTACACGCCCGAGGAGCTCGCCGTGCCGCTCGCGCCCGGCGCGCCCAATGGTTGGAAGACGCGCGGGGACTACTGCCATGGTCGTGAGCTATCGCTCGAACAGCACTGGGAGCTCGCCGCCTACGCGGCCAACGTCGGCCTCGACTACAGCGCGAGCGCGTTCGACATGGAGGCGTTTGCCGACGTCGAGCTGTGCGCGCCTGCGTTCCACAAGGTAGCTAGCGCCATGCTCACGCACCTGCCGCTGCTGCGCGCCATCCGCTCGACGGGCCGGCCGGTGCTGCTGTCCACGGGCATGAGCACACTCGAGCAGATCGACACCGCGGTCGCTGAGCTGCGCGGCTCGCCGCTCGTGCTGCTGCACTGCGTGAGCGCGTATCCGTGCCCGGCGCCTGACCTCAACCTGCGCGTCATCGAGACGCTGCGGCGGCGCTACGACCTGCCCGTCGGATACAGCGGCCACGAGACAGGCATCGCCGCGACGCTGTGCGCGGTCGTGCTCGGCGCGTGCGTCGTCGAGCGGCACCTGACGCTGGACCGCTCGAGCTGGGGCAGCGATCACAGCGCGTCGCTCGAGCCCGACGGCCTGCGCCGGCTGGTGCGAGACATCCGCATGTACGAGGCTGCGCGCGGCGACGGCGTCAAGCGCGTGATCGAGAGCGAGCTGCCCGTCATGGCGCGGCTGAGGAAGGTGGGCTGATGTACACGTGGCACAAGGGCTGGAAGGAACAGAACGCGGCGCAGATCACGGCCTCTGCGATCAGAGAGGCACCCGTCATCGCGCAGCGGCTCAAGACTCGCGAGCAATATCAATCAACAAGACGCGATGCATTGCTTGCCTTGAGGCGAGCCGGCTGGATGCCCGTCAACCGCTACAGGTGTAGCACTAGCACGGCGCTCAATGTGTCGGCCGAAATGACCATGATGACCATGCTTGGCCAGGAGATCGCGGAGGATTGGGTTCTTGCGGCTCTCGAAGCGTGGCTTGCGAATGCGGCCTCGGAGAGGCCTTCGCACGAGCGCTGGTTTTTCGCTGATGCCGCACCGGACGAGTTGCTGCTTCTGGCGCTTGACGCCGAGACGGGGCCGTGACCGAGCCCACCTGCCCCCTCTGCGCGCACCTGCTCTGCGACGCCACCGTCGTCGGCACTCGCGCGCGCCACGGCTTCGCGTCGCGCCGCGTTGTCTGCGCCGGCTGCGGCCTCGTGCAGGTGTCGCCGCAGCCGCCCGTCGCCGAGCTCGACGCCTACTACGCGAGCGGCCAGTACCGCCGCGACTTCGCGAACACGCCGATCCATCGCGGCCCGCGACAGCTGCTGCCTGGGTGCGCCGAGTACGAAGAGGCGCTCGACGCGCAGGCCGAGTACCGCGCCGAGTCGCTGATCGCTGCCTTCGAGCTTGAGACGCTCATCGCGCCGGCCACGCTTGAGATTGGCTGCGGCGAAGGGCGCACGACAGCGGCGCTGCTCAAGCGCGGCATCGCGGCATGCGCGGTCGAGACTGACGCCACGATGCGCGTCAAGGCCGCTGCGCGCGGCGTGCAAGCACTTGCTGACTGGCCGGCCGAGATGCCCGAGACGGTGGCGCTCTGGCACGTGCTCGAGCACCTACCGGCGCCCGTCGAGGCGCTGCGCGAGATCCGCACACGCGGCGCCAAGCGCGTCTTCGTCGAGGTGCCCGACGTCGATGCGTACCTCGCCGATCGCGAGGGCCATCACTTCCAGCACGTGCACCTGTTCGACTTCAGCGTGAGCACGCTCGCGTCAACGCTGTTTGCGGCTGGCTGGGGTGACGTCGTGGTCACGGTGCACGAGGACGTGCTGGTTGCGCACGCTCGCGTCGATGCGCCGCCGATCCTGCTCGAGAACGCCACCGCTCGCGTCCGCGCGCTGCTGGCCGAGCCGCTGGCGCACGCGCCCAAGGGGCAGCCGGATACGACGCTGCTCGATCGCTGGCTGGCTGGCGAAGCGCTGGCCGATCTCGGCGCCGACGAGCAAGCGCTACGTGTCGAGCTCGCACCGCTGCGTGGGCACTTCGGCGCGCTGGTCGCGGCGTTCGATGACGCCAAGCGGCAGCTTGAGGGGCTGCGCGCGTCACTCATGACCGACGGCCGCGCACGCGTCGAGTCATGGTCGCAAGATCCATGGCTGCGCGGCGCGCGCTTCGGGGCCGGCGTGGCGCTCGACCAGGCATCGCAGGCGGTGTCTCACGTGGTGCACAGGATGGGGCGCATGAGCGGGGCGTATCGATGAGCGACTCGGCGTGGCTGGTTTGCGAGCGCACTCGCGAATCGTTCAACCTCGGCAAGTGGCCGTCGATCTGGTGCCCGGTCGACTGGAGCAAGACCGACCTGCACACGCTCACGCAACGCGTCCGCGCGGCCTATTGCGGCGAGCACGACGAGTATGTCGTTGACGGCTGCACGGTGGAGCACGCGGAGGCGGTGGCGCGCGCGGTGTTCGCGTTCTGCGAGGAACAGTCGTGGGAGATCGCGGTGCTCGCCGAAGACTACTACTTCGATCGCGGCCCGTACCGCGAGATTGGTTCGAGGTGGAAGCTATGAGACCTGACGGCCTGACCAACGGCGACCTCGGCTTTCTGCGCCACCGCACCAAGCCGCTCGTGCGCAACACGATCCGCAACCTGGCTTGCGCGGCTGCGACCAGCAAGCCGCCGCTGCGCCCAGAGCTGAGCCGCATCGAGCGCGCGATCGTTGTGGGCGCGGGGCCGTCGCTCGCCAAGAACCGGCACCTGCTCGCGGCGGCGCAGAAGCGCGGCTGGGCGATCCTGTGCGTCAACGCGAGCCTCACCGCGATCGCCGAGCACGTCGACCCTGACGTCTGCGTGGTGCGCGAGCAGCTCGCGGTCGGTGCCGGGCTGCTCGGCCTCTCGGATCGCACGCTGCTCGTGGCCGAGATCGGCGCGCACGAGGACGTCTTCAAGCGCGCTGGTGCGTGGTTCGTGCCGGCGTACCCGCGTTATTTCGAGCTCGTCGACGCGCTCGGCATCCGGCCTGTGCTCGCCGGCAGCGCTGCGCTCACGACGGCCGTCTCGATCGCGCTCGAGGCGGGCGCAAAGGAGATTGCGCTGGTCGGCGTGGACCTCGCGTTTGCGCGCGACGGCGAGGGCTACGCGCCGCAGTCGCAGTGGCAGGGCTTCCGGCACAACGGCGAGCGCATCGAGGGCGATGGGCTCATGGCGATGGCTGGCGTCGCTGCCGCTGCGGGCATGGCGCCAGCCGTCACGCATGACACCGCAACCGAGCGCGTGCCCGCGTGGGACGGCGGCGCACCGCTGCGCGCGCTCGACTCGTGGAGCGATCAGGCGCGATGGCTCGAGACGATGGCGATGCGCGCGGGTAGCCACGTGGGCCTGTGGAATGCGACCGAAGGCGGCCGGGCGATCGCAGGATGGCGCGCGCGCGACCTCGCCGCCGTGCTGGACACCAACGCCGCGCCGCCATCGCTCGCAGTCGGCACGCCAAACGCCGACGCGATCCGCCGGTACCTGCGCCAGCTCGCGGCCAGCGCCGACCGTCTCGAGCGCATTGCGCGTGAAGTGCTCGAGCCGACCGACGACGGCCTCGGCGCCATCCACCAGTGGCATGCTGGCGCGCCGCTCGTGAGCTCGTGGGCGCAGCGCGAGTACCTCGACGCGGAGCAGCTACCGACCGCAGCGCAGCAGCTCGAGGCGTTCGAGGGCGGGCGCATCTCGGCGGCTCAGGCGGTGCGCGCTATGCTCGCTGAGGTGGGCGTGTGAGAACGTGGGCTGTCAGATGGCTTTGGCAACGTACGTCGAAGCGCGGTGGGCACCTCACGCGGCGTACGACAATCAAGCTTGCGCCCTCCTGTTGGACTCCCAACCGCTTCATTGATGCGTGGCTGTGGGCATTTCCCGTCCTGCGTGGGCCGGGCGCATGAAGCTGGTCTACATGCTTGCGCCGGATTCGTGCCCGGACTGCTCAGGCTTCGGGCACCAGCCCGGCGACGAAGCGGTGTTGTGCGCG